>Ga0213867_1000179_pt1 | contig 29318 bp, 32 predicted proteins | sample PICome_12_FD_160120 | JGI IMG/M metagenome (GOLD analysis project Ga0213867, IMG submission 160120) | Coastal seawater microbial communities near Pivers Island, North Carolina, United States - PICO540 | ecosystem: Environmental > Aquatic > Marine > Coastal | place: USA: North Carolina... | reverse complement strand
TATTTAAGTACATCTTCTTTAAGATGTTCTACACGTAGTATGTCACAACGAACATTACCATCTAAATCTGTTACATGGTCTAACTGAGGATGCCAACCTCTTATAGCTCTATACCAAGTATACTTTTTATCAAACCATTTATTACGTTCATGTAAAAAATGTTCAAGTGATCGTGTATCAGCGTAAGACGGATCTATGTTACCTCTTTGCACTGCTTCTTTTGCAAACAAATATCTACTTACAACTTTACTCCATGGATTGCGTACAACAGCAAATGCTTGATGTTGATCTGTTATACTGCTACTTACATCTCTCCAACGTGCATGTTCAACTCCTTTAACATCACGTTCACCATATTGTTTCATAGCGTTGTTAAAGTCTTTAAAATTTGCAATCCATTTGCGTTGTACAGGAAGTATTTTATCTTGAAAAACTTCACTGCCACGTATAGTCATGCCTGCATTTTTTGGTATGTGTATAAAAAGTTTTTGCATTAGTACTTTGTGTAATCCTTTTCTTCAATAATACCTGACTTTGTAATTATGTTAATCATTTTTTTAATTTTTGCTCTCTGATCGTTTTTGATATAAACATTTCTAGCAAGTTCTATAAATTTACTACCAAAGTCTTTATTAGACTCGCACTCGCGTTTGCTGTTTTCAATATCCCAAAGTTGTTCGTTAATTGACTCTAATTCTTCAACTAAAGCATTTACTTCTGGATCATTACTAAATGCTTTATCTTCTAAATATTCTAATTCTTTATTAACGTTAGCAAGTTGGTCTTGGTCTGTTAGTTTGTTTTGCTTGATTCTAAGTATAGTAATCTTGTCAAATAATTCGCCAACAGATACTTCAATTGATACCATCATTTATTTTAATCCCGTTATCTTTGGCCCTATGCATGTGATGACTCCAGCGGTCCTTAGGGCTCAGTGTATATATGTGAATGTTCTCTGGAGCAAAGTAAACTTGTGACATATGTAAGAAGCCACTGTCAACGCCAACATGATACGTTGCCTTTGACATAGCATATGCAATGTGTTTTAAACTGTCTCTTAATAATACATCTTTTGATTCTCCACCTACTACAACTACTTCATAGTCTTTATACTTGTCTAGTATTGCTTGACGTTGCTTAGGTTTAATCATACGTTTTTTAGAAGTACTATCAAATTGTACTGTAATAAACTTTTTAGGAAGTTTAATATCTTGTGGCTCTGCATCTAATTGCGGAAAGTGTCTCAAGTATGCTGTAAGATCAATACCTTCTTTTGGCTCAAAGCGTTGCGGATAGTCAGCATATATTTGTGCATGTCCATCGTATGTGCGCCTTACATAGTTAACAAAGTCTACATTATCTTTTGGTTCAAAATCAAGGTGTGGCATTATTACAACACTTCCTTCAGGGAATAAACTTACTATCTCTGGCCAACTTTCGGGCTTGTGTCTGTTCCACTGATACTTTGTAAGGTGTAGTGTTACAGGACTATTTTCCATTAGTCCATAATTGTATGATAGTAATACACTGTGTATTCTGTCGCCTAATCCAGGTGCACCATAATGAAAGTTTTTCTTTACAGTACTATATGCTCTCATTACTAAATGTTTCAATTTATCACCTGCATTAAATCTTCAACATTCTCACCCTTCTGTGGTAATAGATCTTTTAAGAAAAAATGTATAAAATATGCTTTAGGTATTTGTGCATCGTCAATACCTTTAAACAATCCGTTCCATCTCCAATCCATATTAAGTGTAGGAATTTTTTCTTTCTTTACCCAATAGTTAAGTAACATTTGATCAGTTGACCATTTGCGATATCCAATGCCGTCAACAAAGTCTTTGAACTCTGGTCTACGTATAAACTGTTCTGCTGTTTGTCCTTTTAAGTATGGTAAAAACTTTTGACAGTTAATAACCATCATTCCCATATTGTAAAACTCAGCACCTCTATGATCCCATTTCCAATCTACATCTGTAAGATTTTCAAATGCGGCTTTTGAATATTTTCTAATTTTGCTTTTATATTTTTTAGCACAAGGTAGTTCGCGTTCTGCTACAGCACCAAATGCATATTCATTTGTTAAGTCTTCAAATATGTTTTGTGCAGTTGGTCTAATATAGATATCACTATCAATAATAGCAACTTGATCGTATTTGTGTAAATGTGTAAATGCGTTTTCTTTTTCGTATATAGGCATGTAACCAAGACGTTCAACTGCTTCTTTGCTACGTCCTGTTACAGCCATGTCTGGTCTAATTTTTAAGATTGGTTCATTTTGTACAATATGTTCAATGCCGTATTTTGCACAGTATTGTCTTACACTTTCAATACAATGCAAGTACAGTTTGCTTTGTGCGCCAACTGCTACTTGATAAATCATTCTCTTCATGATAAATCCTTTGTAAAACTTACGTCTGTTTTATATGTAACTTTATTATACTTATCGAAACGCATATCCACAATTCCATCACACAGCATCCAGTCTGCAGGCATTGCTCCGTTTGTATGTACCCAGTCAAGTATTTTCTTTGCTCCTGTAGGTGTTATACGATAAGCTCTAGCACCTTCATACCAGTTACCTGGAGGTATAGGTTTTGCTTTTTTAAATCCTTCAAACTTGTATATATCGCAGTCTTCATATTCACCTATTGGCTTTTTAAAAACAACATCATGTTCAAATATACAAATTGGTGTGTTAGTTGTGTGGCATTTTTGCCACAGTAGGTATTGGCTTAAAAAACAACCTTGTGTACCTGGACGAGCAAGCAAGCGTTGTGCTTTTTTGTGTGCGTATACGTTAATATTATAGTCGGCAAGTCCTTGCTTCATACCGTTGACACCTTCATATAATTCTAAGTTCCAACCATGATTGGTTCCTGTTTCTAATGCACGACTAGCCATACTAACACTATTAGAATAACTTGGTAGATAGATTATGTATCCGATCATTTGTCCTTCTCTAACTTGAAAGGCAGGTTCTTGCCTGACAGTTCCTCTGGGCTTACTTTGATGTTTTTCTTCATTTGGAATCCGTATCCCGCTTTACCTAGTTCGTGTATCTTAGGATCGAATTGGCTGTTCTGCTCGGCCTCTTTCTCCCGTTTGACTTGCCATTTTGATTTCTTCATTTTCCTATTTCTACCTGTATTTCTTTCATCACTACTTTATACCAGTGATTTGGTAACCATTTTAATTGTGCTTGTTTAAACTTTAAACCTTCTTTTTTATTACCTTTACCTGTACTAAAAACATTATTCTTTTTAATACCCCAACTATTCCAGTTGTATCCAATATGATTATAATCGTTACCCATATTCTTCCATTCAGCCATTACTTGTCGTAATACTACTTGGTCCACAAACCAATAACATCCGTTTTCAAATGCTGTAATCATTCTTCTAGCAAATAGGTTACGCCATTCAATACCTTTAGTATCTATGCCTGGACTTAATGCACTAGCAATAAAAATGTGTTGTTCTTTTGGTTTAGGCATAACACCAACAACATTAGTTACTTCTTCAAACTCATGTCCGTGGAAGCCGTTACGCAATATACTATCGCAATCAATCTGTAATATTCTTTGATGTGGGTATGTAAATATTTCTGCCATGCGTATAAATCTTACACTAGCCAAGTATGTACGTCTAGCAATATAATCTATATCACTAGTTTTAAAAATTTGCATTCCTTCGCCCATCATACTTTTGTTTTTAGGTAAGTCTTTATAAAATTGTTCGTTAGTATCTTCCCAAGTGTATGTAAACTTGTATCTACCCATTAGGTCTTTTAAGACACCGTGATCAATATTTCCTTCGTTAATTATATGACAATGTACATGCACCCAGCCTACTGTTCTATTAATACTTTGCTGGAGTGCAAATCCATGTCGATCAAAGTAATCATAGTCGCAACTAAAATATATTATATTTGCTTCTTCTCTAGGACACATATGTCCTCTTAATTCAGGAAGTTTAAACATCAATTGCTATCCCTGGCCTATGTCCGATAATGGCATTCTTTTCTCCTCTACCAATTTTTCTAATCATTCTATATCCAAGTGGTGCAAGTATGTGTCTAATTGTGTCAGCGTTATGTCCGTAACGTATTGGATGATCTTTACATTCGTAAAGTATAATTGGTAAGCAACGTTTAATAGTTTCGAGCCCACCTTGTGCAACAAAAGGTTCATACCCTTCTGCATCAATTTTAATAAAATCAACATCTTGTAAATTATAAAAATCTAAAGGCATAACTTGTATGTCACCGCCGTCAACATCTGGAGCAACATGCGTACTAAAACTTTTATTTGTTGTTTTAATAGAAACATTGTGTTTACGTTGTCCAAGTCCTACAGGATATGTTGTTACATTACCTACTGCTCGAGATTCTAAATTATAATTCATGCATTCATAAATCTTTGGATTAATTTCGTATGCGTGTACATGTTCAAAACTCTTCGCCATTTGAAATGCTGTAATGCCTACATGTGCTCCAACATCAACTGCTGTACGCCATTTAGCACAGTAGCTCATTGCTGTCATTAATTCTATGTTTTGATAATTGTTAATATCGCCATTACCTTGCTTTTTTGCACTCTTTAAACAAATATCGTTTTTGAGTGAGCGCCAGCCATCTATCTCAGTATACATTATTGCTCCACTTGATACTTAAATGTTATATCCCAAGCAAGTCCATTTGCAAAGTCTTCACGTCGGAATTGGCTATGTGCAATATGTTCTAGCATCTCTGTTCTATCAAATCCAAATTGTCCTTGCCAATGTTGTACTGCACTTTGGCCTAGTACTTCAATAGGTTTTCCTAAACACAATGCTTCAACTACTGCCATACTGTGATATGTAATTACTTTTTTTGCACTTAACATCATAGGTAAAATTTCTTGAAAGCGTTGTCTACGCTTGCCTTCTTTTTCTCTTATAATTAATTTCTCTGGAAGACTATCATAATGGCGAACTGTATCTGTACGCCACGTATTATAATCTTGTCCTAAGTATTTAAATATATTACTATTGTTAGGCATCACTAAAAGGTTGTAATCGCCTTCTTTGTTCCATTCTTGCCATAAGTTGTCGTCTATTTCTAAATGTTCAATCCTGCTTTTATCTACAGGAGTACATACTTTAGTATTTTGTAATGAGTTATAACTAATACGATAGTACTCTGGAGTTTTATGTCTGTGATTGCCTATGTATCCGTTATCTAAATGGAAAAAGTTTATTCGTTTATCTCTTGATATTGCATCAAATACCCAATCGTCAAAAGGGTGACTAAATGCTAGATATCTATCTAATTCAATTTCTTCTGGGCGTTCAATGGTAATTGTATCGTAGTTTTTATATAAGTCTACAAAAAGTTGACCACGTAATTCTTTACTGCGTTTAGGTACTTGAAATTTATACGCTGGCATCTTCCATACCCGCAACTCTCAGTTTGACAACGTTTGTTATCTGCCACTGTTTCTGATCAAGACCTTTTAATAAGCCTAGCCATTTGTTACGAAGTAATGCAAACTCATTAATAATCTTTTCATAGTCGACTACGTCTGCTTCGCCGTCAACATATTTCTCAACATCTCTGCTAGACAAAGCACGTTGATAATTTTCAAGATATTTTTTAAAATATGAACTACGCAGTCTACGTAGTTCAATATTTAGATAATTTAGTATAGCTTCAATCTCTTGTAACTGATTAAAACGGTGTTCAACGATGCCGGGCATCTCTGCCGCGGCACGTTCAACGTTGCCTTTTAGTTTTACTTCACTTCGGGCATCAATAAGTTCATCTTCAAAAAACTTAATTGCTGTGGGGATTTTATTGATATCTCTAGCTACTTCAGAGTAATATCCCATTTAATCTTCCCATTCTTCTTCATCATCATCTACATCTTCTTCAAGATCTAAATAATAATTAATAGCATTGTCTAATATATCACAACTACCTAACGCATCTCTAAACGTTTGATCATCGGCACCATAATCGGCACATGTATCTACAAATGTTTCGGCTGTTGTTTCGATAGTTTTTTTATCAATACTATCTTTAAACGTATTCCACATGTCAACTACAAGACTACTATCCATATACTTTACTCCTGTTCAATAAGTTCTGCTTCTGCGACAGCCTCTATCTCGGGCATATCATCATCGGTATTTACCACAGGCGCAAGTTTCTCATTGTATTCTGACATGATCATATCCATCTTAGATGGTTCCATCCAAGCCTTACGATAGTCAAGATGCTCTTCACCAGCTAGATCAATATACTTGAGTCTGTTGCCTTGTTTTTCCAATAAGCCTTTTTTCTCAAACAGTTCAATAAGACCACTGTAAGGATTCATACCTGTTTCGTATGGAATCTTTACTTGTACACCTTCGAACGGTTTTGCGTAACGTGTCTTCATTACTTTACAACCTGCTCTAATACCACGTACTTCTGAGATCTTATTACCAGCTTCATCTTCTTTTAGTTTCATCTTTTTCATTGCAACAACAATACTTGATGCATAGATAAAGCCTTGTCCACCACTGATCTTGTCATCTGGATCAAACATATCTTGTGATGCATATGTATGGTTAGTACATACTAGTCCTACGTTGTAACTACCAATCATGTTAACAGTATTACGTACAAGTGATGTTAGTGCTTTAGGCTTACGACCCATATCACCTTTCATATCACCTTTGTTAAACTGATCAACATCTGTTGGTGTTAGTAGCATACCTAATGAATCAATTACAAACAATACTTTAGGACGATCTTCCTCGTTCATTGCTTTATAATCTGTCATAAATGTGCTAACAGTTTTTGCTACATCATCAATCATTGACATATTCAATTTAAGAAGTTTATCTTCTCCTGTGTCAACGTCTAATGCTTGTAGCCAACTTTCATCAAGTGCATTCTCTGAGTCAATTAATACTACAAAGATACCTTGATCTTGTGCGTGTTTTACAATGTTACCTGCACAGAAATAACTTTTACCTGCGCCTGATTCTCCTGCAAACACTGTTACCTTGCCTAGTGGAACGCCTCTATGAAAGTCGCCACTAATAAGATAGTTTAGTGCATATGAGCCTGTACTAATCCAATCAGTTGGATCATTAAAGCCACTACTCATACCTGTTATACTTTTAGTTAAGTCCTTACGGAACTTACTAACGTCAAATGATTTAGCCATAGTTTCTCCTTGTTAAAAGCTAATGTAGGGGAAATTAATCCCCTACAAACGATTAATTATTTTATGATTGACGTGATCTAATCATTGATAAAATGTCTTCAGCTTTACCTGACGGTGCAGGTGTCTCTGTTGCCGGAGCCGCAGGTGCCGCTTCTGCTACTGGAGCAGGTGCCGCTTCTGGTGCCGGTGTTGGAGTTGCTGGTGCCGCTGGTGGTGCCGCTGGAGCAGGAGTACCCGCTCTATTCTGTGGATCACCTGTTCTTGCCGCCATTCCCGCTGGACGGAAATATTGACCAAAACGATCCATATCATATGCTTCACCATCTACTGATGCTTCAAACATTTCTTTCATGACTTTTACCTCAACTTCTGAAGGTTGTTTCGGAAGGAAGTCACTCATGTTAAACAAGCCATTAGTTTCAATAGCTTTCATTTCAACATCTGTCAATGGACGCTCTCTACGTGCCCAATTAGAAGTTGAATAGTCAGCATATCCACCTTTACTTGTTTTATTAAGACGGAAGTCTACACCAGCAGTATAATCTGTTGGTAATTCTTCCATGTCCGGATCCATGAGAGCCGCTTTAATAATTTGGAAAATCTGTGGACCAATAATAAACCTTCGAACTGGATTCTCAGGAGTAGTATCTTCATTCAACGCATTTTCAGTTACGAAGCCTTGGAATACGTATGAACGTTTCTTCCAATATTTTCTACCCATGTCTTCTAGACTTGGATCTTTAAACCATGCACGTACTTCATTTAGAATGTCGCACGTTTGTCCGTACATTTCCATACACGGAACTTGTACTTGTACAGGACGTGAGTCTGTTTCACCTTTAATTCCTGCAAACGGAAGTTTGATCATCAAACGTTCTTTCCAAAAGAAAGTGTTTGCTTCATCTCCGTCTGGAAGGAATCTTAGAGTTGAACTCTGTCCTTCTTGCATGTTCCAAAATGGGAAAATTGCGTTGTCACCGCCTGACGAACGATTGCCGCCAGTGTTTGCTTCTTGTTCTTTCAGTTTAGCTCTGATTTCTGCTAGTGTTGCCATAATATAAGCCTCCTATGTGTTTTTGCCTTATAGCTGTTTTGTATTGCCTAAATGTGCATTACTTTATATATAATACACTCTTGTACTTATAAAGTCAACCTTTTTTTTGACTTTATTCTGAAATTTGGTTATCTTAGTCCTGCTAGGGATTGGATACGTGCCATTTCAGCATCTTTCAAGCGTAATAAATCTGCCATTACTGCTTGAGCTTCATCAACCATCTCATCACCGTACTGTTTTTGTACTGCTGTTAAGACTGCTGTTTCACCTTTAGGGAAAGCATTACTAGTATAATCGTACATACCTTTAATGAATTCATCTAATGGAATTTCGTTCTTTTGCTTCAATTCGTCACCGTTTCCTTTTGGACTAATGTCGATTGTTGTAGCATCTTTATCATCTTCTTTTGCTCTTTCGTCGTCTCCGAACATCATTTTATATACTTTATATCCACCCAATAATAGTGCAACTACTACTGCCGCTGGTATAGCATATTGTTTTGCAATACCTGCAACTTTGTTTAGATCTGGAATATTATCTAGTGCGCCTGCCGCCATTGATTTAAGTTCATCTGCTGTGTTGGCTACTTTGTCGCCAACTGATTTAATAGTACTTTGAGCTGTGTCAATAGCATCGTTAGCTTTACCAACAAGTTCTGCTCCACCTTTTACTGTGTTAACTGCTCCTTTTGCTACGTCTACTGTTGCACTTGGATTAGCCGCCGCTGTTGCACCAACAGTTGCTTTGACTGGATTCTTTGCTGACCAACTTAAAATCTTGCCTGAACCCTTCATTACATTTGGTAAAACTTTAGGGCCAAGCATTCTTAGTGCCGCACCTGCCGCTGGTACTAGTAATCCTAGTAACGGTAATGCTTCTTGTAATTGTTGATCTTCTGCTGTTAACTCATCTGTACGTTTGCCTAAAATCTTTTCGGCGTTTAGTTTGCTCATTTTAGTTTTATATTTTTTCCCTGCAAACATAAATTCTTTTTCGCCTTTTGATGCCGCATCAGCCGCACACTGAGAAAACTTTTCCCACATAGCTTGTTGCTCTTCTGCAGTCATCATTTGCTTTTCTTTTGGTCCTTGTTCATGTTTTGACTGTGCAATAATAGCATCCATCTTTTCAGCATATGCTGTTTGAGGATCGATAACTTCATTAGGTGATCCCATATCGTCATTTGTATCTTGAAATCCTTTTTGTGCTAGAAAGTTTTGAATTACTTTTGCTGGATTACCATCAGCCTTTACCATTTCTTTTCCAAATGTTGCTTTGTCCATTTTTAGAACTTGGGCTAGATAATCTGCTCCATGAGTTTTAAACATACCAAGATACTTGTTCCCCACAGTACCTAATTGTATTGCATCATCTTCGGCTAGTTTTTCTAAATCTACTTCTTCTACTTTGTTTGCTTCTTTTACTAAGTTGTATACATATGGAAATACACCTTTTAGTTCTTCGTTAAACTGTCTAATAGTAAGTTCGTCAATCCAAGTATTTGAAACATCTTCTGGAACTTCTTCAAGCACGGTAGTTTCGAAGTTTGCAAATGTTTCTGTATAATATGCTTTGCGTTGTAGAGACTCAACTGTCTTTTTAACAGTAGCAAGTCTTTCGTTTACAACGTCCATGTATCCTGCTAAACCTTCAGCCATTACACTTGAGCGATTCATGTATGTCTTAAATTTACGCAGTTTGTTTAATTCTTCTGATAGCCCAACAATATGCTTACCAAAGTCGTCGTATGCATTTCCACCTTCACTTACGTGCATAGCCATTGCTCTTGCACCGTTCATGTGTCGTAGTGGATATTTAAATCTTTCGCCGTTTGCACTTTCAATATAAATGCTGTGTACATTTTGTGTGCGTCCTGCGGCATTTTCGTGGTTTACTGGGCCAGCATGTTTTACAACTAATCTTGCTGTTCCGATATCTTGGTAACTAGTTCTACTAGTTCCATACATCTTTGATTCGCTCATTTGTTTCTCCGTGCTTAGATATTCGTAATCTCTTTTATCTAAATTTGATTTTGTTATGTCTCGTGTATCAAAATTTAACATTCTCTTTTTTGCAAATACTCTTAATTCTTTTAAAAGATCAAACCATTTGCTTTTAAGTACATGTTCATCTTCTGAAAATAGGTCCTGACCATACATTACTGTGAGTGCATTTTCGTCAATACTTACACTAACTTTCTTACCGCTTGCAAAGTCAAATTCAAAAAATCTAGCTTCTTTTGGTTTGTTAGTTATTTCAGCAGATTCGTTTCCTACTGTAATGCTAGGAAAGCGTCCACGTATCTTATTAAATAATTCGTCTGCAATAGTCTCAAGGTTTTTCATATTAATATTTATCAATAACCGCTAACAAATATAGGCATCGGCGGTTCGTATGATTCTTCTCCTTCTGCTTGTGTAAACGTATTATATATACGTGGATCCCAGTCTTTCATTACAGCCATCATTCTTAATGCAAGTAATGTAGCACTAACCAAGTCATCATTAGCTCCCGGTTTTGCTCTAAAACTAGTACCTGTAGCAACATAATTCTTTAGTTCAGTAATTAATGGGCCACTGTTAATAGTTATCTTATTATTTTCAACCATAGTCTTTAGTCGACTACATGCTGTAATCTTAGTACCATGTGTAGTATTAAATCCTTTACGAAACTTACGTACATGTCCTTTACGCATTGGTTCACTTACAAATAGTCCGGGTATATTTTCTTCGCCAAAGTCATTTATAACAATCAATGCCGCTTCTCCGATACTATTGTTTTCTACACTCCAATAAATGTTAGATCCAGTTCCTTTACAACTATCTTGTATGTGTGTACAAATATCTCTTAATATTCTAATCTGTGCTGGTATAGGTGTTTCGTTGTGTCGCCATTCTGCTACTTGTGTATAACTTGGAAGTTCATATACTTGTATTGCGGCATAATCGCCTCCAGTACCCATTGCTGGATCGAGTGCTACTGCATAATTTTGATCTCCTGTTGGTTTTCCGTACCAACGTGTTTGCCCCATGTTCATTAATGGATCTTTTGCTTCCATAGTTGATAAATGAATACTATTAATAAGTGTTTCATCGTATACTAAGAATTCGCAACCGTACTCTCGTCTAAATTTTTCTTCGCCAATACGTCCAATTTCTTCAATCTTCCATTGTTCGTCTCTGTCAGGATGTTCGTCCCAACCACATGTAAATCCGTGAAAACCGTTTATGCCGACTTCTTGTTCGTTACCATGTGCATCGTATTTCTCTTGTGATTGTTTCCAAATAACAGCAAACGTATCTTCGTCTGAGTTAGGTGTACTTGTAATAATAGCACGACCACCTGTTGCTAGTGTAGGTGATATTGATGTCCAAAATTCTTCTGCAATATTAGGATTAACAAATGCAAACTCGTCACAGTATAATAATGATATACTCATACCACGTCCTGTGTTGCCTGTTGTAGTAGCACTAACAATTCTACTTCCGTTTTCAAACTCCATTGAGCCTTTGTTATAGTTTGTAACACCCGCTCTAATATGGTCTGGACATGATTCATACACATAACGTATACGTTGCATAATCTCTTGTGCGCCTGTATACTTGTGTGCGGCAATTAGTACAGTTTGATCTGGATGAAACATTGCATACCATGCTAGATATATTGCGGCAGTAGTAGTTTTACCAGTCTGCCTTGGTAGCATGTTTACATTAAATCTATGATTGTGATAACTTTCAAGAAGTCGTGATTGGTATGTGAAAGGATCAAACAATAATTTGCCTTTTACAGGATGTTGGATGTATGCAAACTTACGTGCGAAATGGTCGTAACCAGTTTTAGGATCCATGCATTTAGCAAGGTCCTCAATCTGTGTATCAGTATATGTTTCTGTTTTATTGGCTTTCTTAATTAAGACGCCGTCTAAAGAAGTACTCATACTACTATTTAACCAAAAAAATAGGCCCATCGGGCCTATGTGAGTAAGACTTTATTTTAAACTATACCGTCGCCGGTAAGTGCATTACCTGCTATACCGCCAAGTATTCCACCGCCGATTGCACCCACTGGTCCTAACGGTGCACCTAATGTTGATCCAATATATGATCCTGCCGCGCCGCCTAGAAATCCTGCATTTAAGTCTTGATCACCTTCAACGTCATCTTTGCCTGGAATTTTTGGATCGTCCATCTTTGCTGTTTGTACAATACTAGGACTTAGTCCTGCGTTAGTCATCATTTGCATTAGTTCAGCAACTTCGTTTGGAGTTTCTGCATTCATACTAATGTTAACGCTTGCTTGCTCGTTAACTGGTGAGCTAATATTATCTAACTTTTCCAGTAAATCACGCATTACGTTGCTACTAATGTTGCCGCAAGAGTTACTAGTGTACCACTAGTGTCAATATTGTTTGGGCCAACTGCTGTAACTGTGCTAGTTGGATAGTTTGACGCTTTTCCGATTAGTCTAATACGTGCTTGTAAGTCTGCCGCTGTTGCACTGTTATCACATACTACAGTCATTGTACCACTTGCATCGTTAGTTGTATGATAAACCAAAGGATTAATTTCTTTACAAATTTGCTCAACTGTTTCATCTAATGCATCGTCTTCTGCTCTTAGATCAACTGCTGTACCGTTTGCAATTTTTACTAAAATTTTAAAAGCAAATGCTCCTGGGTAATGAACATCACCTGCCGCCGATTTTCCTGATCCGTTTACTCTAGTTTGTCCAGCCATTTAATTACCCCTTGTACTCTGAATATAATGAAGAAAGTTCTTCTTTAATCTTACTTGCTAGTGCCATTGGATTATCACCGCCTGCTACTTTTGGATAAGATTTTTTAGATTTATTAAGATCATTTCCGCCTTTAATTACATCAGTGTGTGGTGCATACTCTTCTTCTGGACTATTTTCGTAGTCTTCTCCAGTGATCTTATCACCAATTGTTCCGCCTACCATTGCGCCTGCTACTTTTGGTGCTACACTTTTTACTATTGGTTTAACAATAGCACTTGATCCTGGTACTACTAAATCAGCAACTGCTCCTGCACCTTGTGCCGCTAAGTCTGATCCTACACCGCCTGTCATCTTGTCTATGTTGTCACCTGCTTGTGCTCCTAATCCACCACCAATAAGTGTTCCACCTACTCCTGCTTTAAGATCCATGTCTCCGTCGACATCATCTCTACCTGGAATCTCTGGATCATCGTCCATTGCTCCAAGTGCTTTGATATGCTTTTCCATATCCATTCTTGGTGCTAATGGCTTATCACTAACTTTTTCTGGTGACATACCTGCGTTACGCATCATTGCCATAAGTTGTCCAACTTGTCCGGCATCGTCTGCTGTCATTGAAATATTCATTGACGCTGATTCTTTTAATTCTTGTTTTTTGCTAGGAGCTTCAATAGCGTCCATTTTTGCAATCATATCTTTAAGGTTCATTATTTGCTCCCTACTGGTGATACAGTATTTTCTTTGTCGGTGATATCTGCGCCTTCACCGGGTTTAACGTCTTGTAACGGATCATTTTCACGCTCTGATCTAGCAGTTTCAAGTTCTTTTAATAAAGACATAACACGATTTGAACCAACAGCTTCTTGTGCTGATTCGCCTCCCATGTCTTCTGTTTCTAATCTAGTTTCGTATGGCCCTTCATCTTTTGTTGCTTGATACATTTCTTGTGGTTCGTTTACGTTACGCACTATAAGATGAGCTCTATCAATATCACAACACTGTGTAATATATTCTCCTAACACCTGAGGTGTTGTAGGATAATTTAAACCAACTTCGTAATATGTAACTTCACAGTTACTAAGTTGTGGAAAGTCCAGTGGACGTTCTTGAATTGGAGTTTTCTTTCCAGCACTCATTGATGCTACACTGTAGCGTTGCAAGCATCTTTCTAAACTATCAGCACAATCCTCTGGAAGTTCACCTGCTACTCCAATGTTAAATTCATATATTTTTTTAGCTTCTGCTAGGTATTTTTCAAACATGTTTTCGTCCTTATTAAATTATTTATCCATATTCTTAAGTTTTTCGAGCAAACTATTACGGTCTGTTACTATATAACCTTCGCCTTGAACCATATCTTCGTCTGGCTTACCGTCTTTGTCCATCTTTTCTTTCTTCAGTTGTAGCTCTACCATCTTAAGTTTTTTGTCTAATTTTGCAACTTTAGCATCAAGTGATGTTTTTAACATTCCGCCTGCTACTTCAAATACTCTACCTGAGTATCTTGATTCAACGTTCATACCCAAATCCATTAGATCATCATATGCATCCATAGCTTTTTGAGCAACTTCGTTAAGCTCTGTATCAGCCATTTCACCTAATCCCTTAACTGCGGGTAGTGCGGCCGATATTTTATCAAACTCAGCAATGTCTCTCAAGGTTTCATTCTGTTGAGCTAATACTTCTTTTCTGTCTTTTTTCTGATCTTGTTTGATAATTTCTTTACTATCAGGTAAGTCGAGAAGTTCTTCTAATTTCTTTGTCATTATATACTCACATTAACTGCTACTATTATTTATCGTTTTCCAGAATGGAACATGTCCTTTTCTGTAACGACCCTAAAACTAAGTCCTTTAGACTTACAATATGCCCTTGCGGCTTCCCATTTTGCCATATTTAATGCAACTGCTAATTGATTATGTTTAGATTTGCCTGCTGATTCCATAGTAACTTGGTTATCTGGTTTTACTTCAATAAGTTCTACCATATTTTTACCCTTTTTAGTCTTATATTGAATAAAGAAATCAGGAACATAAATTGTCATCTTTCCTGTTAATGGATTACGGAAAGGTATTTTTACTGCTTCGCTTGCCCATGCTTGTATTGATGGGTTTTCATCGCAAAATTTCATAAACGCAAATTCCCAACTACTACGGTAAGTTGGTGTTCTACGTCCTACATATTTTCCTGGATTTTTGGCTTCGAATTTACCTTGTGCAAAACGTCCCATGGGTTACCCCATTATGTTTCTTGCTTCTAGAGGAGTATCTGTGTTTTCGACTCTAAATCCTAATGTACTAATTTTTTGTCTATTAAAATTTAAAATACTTGCAACAGTATAACTTAATTGTAATTTATCTAGTCCTTTAAGAGTATCTAATAATTCAAATACTCTAACATTGTCAATCTTTGCTTGTTGCATTAATACTGCACCTGTAGATTGTGCCGCTGATTTATCAAAGCCTTTGCTTTCTAAGAATCCGATTACTGCATCAACTTCGTTACTTGGATATGCTAATTGTTTTTGATAATATGTATTGAAATAACGCTTAACTCGATCAGCACTATCAGTTTCTTTTTTTACTGGTAAATTTAATTGTACTTTGTCCATTTTATATTACCCCGTCCATTGGTGGCTCGTTTGGTCCACTAAAGCTGTTTGCTGATGCTGAACTTGTCTTTGATGTTTGACCGCCGTATTTGCTAATCAAAGCACCTACACCAACTACTGCCGCCGCTGTTGCCGCTGTTGACGCACTACCACCTCCAGCACCTTTTGGAAAAGCTACACCTGCAACACCACTTACATCAATTCCGGCTTTTTTACCAATATCTCCAATTGCACTACCTATTAGTTCTTGTCCTACGCCAGCGGCATTTAATCCGCCTGCATTTTGTAATACGTTTGCCGCTTTTAATACTGTACCAAAGTTTGCTGTACCACCAGTAATATCACTCAAAACTCCATATCCGCCTGCTAACACTCCGCCTATTCCTAATAGACTAGATGCTCCGCCGCCAGATAATGAGTTTGGACTAGGAGTTTTATCATAATGTTCTTCGGCAAATCCTTTAGGTCCGCCTTTGCCTATTGCACCTCTGCTGTAATGAACAGTTTCATATTCTAATGTCATTGTGTTTGCTACAACATCACTGGCGCTGTTGTCCATTGTATCGTGTTGCCAATTTGAAATTATAGGATTTATAAGCGTAAATGAAGTATAATTTTTACGTGCCATTTGACTAATAGTAATACTGTTAAAAAACGGAGATGAAGAATCGTTATCAAAGCCGTATCTGAATTGCTTTCTGCCAAACATACTTTGTCTATTGTAAGGATCAAATGATTCGCCACCTGTGTCTGGTGATCCATCTGGTGTTGTTGCGGCATAATTACCATCTCTATAATAGTATCTATAATATGCTTCCCACAGTGCTGTAGTAACACCCATATTATCATCATGTAATGTAATTTGAATTGGTTGATAATCGATACGTTTTTGTACTATTTTTTTTCTGTTGTATTGATGTTTAACATCTGTTTGGATATTATATGCAGGTAACTGTGCAGTCTTAACAAGCATATTAAGTTCATTCAAATGCTTTTCTCTTAATTGAGGAATAACTGCGGCCGCATCAGGATTAATATTAAAACTGACATGATAAAGAAATTTTACTTTTGGACTTAGTCGATGACTGTCATCAACATAAAGTCTTGAACCGTGTGCATAGTCGCCCAGGGTTCCTTTTGGGTTTAAAGCACCCGATACTACATTGTCTAAAAATCCGTTTAAAAAGCTCATACTAATATTTATCCTTTTGAATAAAGTGGGTAGATAATTCAGTCATAAAAAAAGGGCCAACAAAGGCCCTTAATTTAAATCTTGTTTTGTTTAGATAGCGCCGCCGCCTGTGATTGCAGTATTAATTGTTCTACCTACTGCTGTTCCAATTCCTGTTCCTTGTGGAGTTTGGATTGCATTGTCGTATCTAATACTTAATGTAACTGTAACTACTTCAGATGTTGCATAGTTAAGTGCATTATAGTTTGTGCTTTCTAAATAACAACCGTATAATTCAAATGTTTCTAATACGCTTGCTGTGTTAGCACCGTTACCACCATCTAATATTTCGATTCTAGTAACAAATTTATAATCTGCACCACTTGCCGCACTTGATTGCTCAAAGAAATCAAACTGTTTCTGTAGTTGTTCGCCAACCATTTTTTGTACATTGTTACTTACATCTTCACGTAAGTTCATTGTAATTGGTTCCCAAGTGTGTTTACCTGCTAAGAACACTTTAGAGTTGTAAATATCAACTGTCATTTGTTCAAAACTAACGTTAGGTCTGGATACGTCCATAACTTGTTTTGTTAACTCTGTTGACGGACTTGATACTCCAAAGTTCTCCAAAGATACTCTAAAACGGTATTGCAGTTTGGGCATCAACAATCCCTGGTTAGATGCACTCGCGTTGCTATCTAAAGGTACTGTTAATTTTGAAAGTGTTGAAATTGCCATTATGTGCTCCTATTACTTTTATTTATCATATTATAGTCCGCTAATTTCACCAGTATTTTTAAGTCTTAATGGAATGTAAATAAACTCCACTGCCTTAACTGGTTCAATAGCAATATCTAAATACAGCTCGTTTCTATCAATTCTACTTGGAGTATTGTTAGACTCATCACATACAACTAGGAAGTCATATAACGCTCTTTGTGACACTAGCTCTAGCATTAAACTATCTGCTTGTGCCTTGATCTCATCACGTGTGATTTTATCATTTGGCTCAAAGATGTAAGGTTTAGCAAGTTTCTTAAGTTGTGATCTCAAGTAAATTACTAGTCTTGCTACGTTGATTCTATCTAATGCACTTGCATTTCTAGCTCTAGTCTTTTGACCAAAGTTTACAAGTCCTGCTCCTGTTAAGAATGTAATTGGGTTAATGTTGTTAGCATAAAGTGTATCACGCTGTCCTTCATTTAATGCAATTGACTTAAATTCGCCTTCTGCATCAATGTATCCTGCGGCACTTGCATTTGTAATTCCACCACGTCTTGTTCCTGCTGGAGCAAACCATGGAAACGATACTTGATCGCTTAATGCTAGTGTTCTTAGAATACCGTGACTTGGTGGAACAACAACGTTGTTACCTGCGTTATCACTTGTAAATAAGCTCGGGTAGAACATACCTAAATATTCATCTCTACTAACTGCACCGTTGTCGTTATCTTCAACTGCTAGTGCAACGTTTGATCCCCAGTTATTAAGTGAAGTACCATCGCTTGGTAATCTAAACGGACTGTCACCTACGATAAATGCTGTTAAGCCTCTATCATTGTTTAGTGCAATCATTTCATTAATCAATTCTGGATAACCTGGCGCCGCCATAACGTTAAACAATCTTGATTCATCATCTCTAATTTCTTGGTTAGCATTAACCATTGCTTGTAGAGCTTGAATAATAACTTTACGTTGTGCTTTACGTCCGAAGCTACCTGATCCGTTAACTTGGTTAGCTGACTCAGTAATCCATCTGTGTGGATAGTATAAAGCCATACTCACGTCGCCCATTCTAATATTGTTAGCAGTTACGTCTACATGGTTACGTACAAATTTCTTAACGTTAAATCCACTTCTACGTAAGTTCCAAAGCAACATACCTTTTGGATATAGTGCAGGATCTGGTGCGTCAGTGTCTAAGTGATCACTAACTAATAGTTCTGCAATAGTTCCGCTTGGTGCTACTGTAGCTGTTCCGCCACTTGTACCATAACGTGCATCAGCAAACAAAATACCATCTTCTGATGTTTGATCGCCTTCGTCTAATGCTAACCATTTTTGAAGATCTGCGTTATATTTGTGTACTTGTGGATAATTTTCTAAGTCTGCTGTTGATACCCAAATGTCACCTGTTACTAGTGCAGATGAACCATCTTGTTGTGTAGTTGGTTGTGTTGCACTAACAATTGGTCCTAATGGATCAGCTGAACTGTAAACGTTCTGATAACCTTTCCATGTACTACCATCGTGTACCATAATATCAACTTCATCAACAATACTGTTGTACCATAATGCACCATCAGTTGTTAATGCTGTTGGAGCACTTGCACTTGCAGTTTGTGTTAAAATTTTCCAGTTTGAAGCGTGGAAGTCATAAGTTGCATCACCACTTGGTGCCGCATATAAGTTTGCTGTACCTGCTTTTGTTGTATAATTAAATGCTGTAAAGCCAATTAATCCTAATGCACCATTTGTATCTTTAATGTGGATTTCTCCGCCATCATTGTGCTGGATAATAACTCTGTTACTTGCATCTACGCTTGCAACAACATTTACAAATCCTGCCGCATTAATTGCATTTGCAATTAAGTCTGCATCTCCTGCATTTCCTAATGCTGTTATGCTTAATGCTTTGCCTGTTGACATAGCCGCTTGTCCTACAATACTTTCTGCCATTGTAAAACCATATGACTGACTGCTTAACTGTGTTGCCACTGCACTTGAAGTAATTGAAGTTGCAGTTGAACTGTTTCTTGCCATAATTGTAAAATCAAACTCTTCGTTTTCAGCTTCAGAAACATGTGCTTGTACGTACAATGCACCTAATGCAAGTCCTAAGCCACCTTGTGCTTTATCTAAATTGTATAGTGCTTCAGCATGGTTTTTATATACTAATGCTGATTTATCTTCCCATAGTTTAGTAGTTCCGTTAAACTGCTTAACTTTCATTTGTACACCTAAGTTAGCGTCAGTAATTTTAAACCAAACACTTCCTGTAGGTCTTGTTTTAGTGTCAGCTGTTTTGAACGATGGAACTGCTGTATGTGGAGCAATTTCAAATGCTGGTGAATAGTAGTCACCTGCTGTTAATCCTAGATCTGCAAGTAGTGTACCTGAACCGCCTGCCGCTAGTCTAATTGCACCGTCATCATCTGTTGCACCGTCAACTGTGTTTGAACCGTCACCAAACAAATTAATTTTGCCGTCAACTACACTTGCTGTTACACCTGTAATACCTGCACTATTTACTGCCGCCGCAAATTGTGCTACAGTAGTGTCTGATCCACCTAATGAAACAGTTGTTCCGTTAATGCTAATACCTTGGCTACTTGTTAGTGTTGGGTTAGCCGCTGTACCTGTTACAGTTGGCCAACTTGATACCCAAGCCGCTGATCCTACTTTTACCCATGTTCCTGAGCTATTTTTGTAGTATACTTTGTTTTGGGTAGTTGTTGTTACAACAGCATAATCACCTACTGCACCTACTGCACCTTTTGGAAGGCCTGTATTGCTGTTTCCAACTAGCTGTGTGTTTGTAGTAATTACAAGTGGAACTTTGTTAGTGAAAGACTGTCCACCAGTAACAGTTACGGCATTGCCGTTCCACTCAAATATTCCGTATTTTGATAATGCTGTGTCAAACCACCATGTTCCGTTTGCTGGATTAGCCGCTGGTGCACTTGCACTTGGGCTCAATTCGTTTAGATCAACATCTGCTCTTACAACAAATGCTCTATTACTAACACCCAAGTATGAGTATGCCGCTTGTAAACCGTATTCGTTTAGTTCGCCACCGTTAACTGGATTGTTGCTTGCATCTGTTTGGAAGTATGGATCTCCGAACGTGTCTGATAAATCTCTTTGTGATGTAATTAAAAATGGTACTCCGGCATTTGCCTTTGTTGTACCTCTTGCTGTACCTGTTCCTGAAGCATTTGCTTTGTCTTGTTTAGACACAACAAATAGCATCGGAGTAGTACCTGGTTCTGCTGGTGTGTAAAAACTCTCGTCAATTACGCTAACTTGTACACCTGGTGATATTAAAGCCATTTAAGTTCTCCTGTTATAACAACTGTTAAAAGTATTTATATGATTTCTCCAAAAACATATATCAAAACACCAATAAAAAGGTACCACAAAGGGTAGGTAAATACAATATGAGACCTTTATGCGAGTGCGGATATAGACCAGCGGCTGTAAACTATAAAAAGAACGGTAAAACGTTTTATCGTAAGCAGTGTGATACTTGTTTGCACCACGGCAAAAAAATGTGGGGTATACCTAAGTGGCATCGTGCTGGTTATAGACAGTTAGATACTTGTGAAAAATGCAATCATCACAGTAATCATAAAGAGCAATTTAATGTCTATCATATAGACGGTGATTTAAATAATACGTTGCGTAGTAACTTAAAAACTATCTGTGCGAACTGTCAGCGGTTGATGCAGAAGCAAGGCGCAAAGTGGAAACAAGGCGACCTTTTACCTGACTTTTAAGATCTGCAATAGTTCCTTCATTGTATATATTATGTTCAAATGATGCTTTTGCCCAACGCCATTCACTAGGATGTACATCAGTTGGTTCAATGCCTAAATCTTGATATTGTCTAAACCATACAGGATCAGGCCCACGTTTAACACACCAAACTTTTCCACCCATATTCTTAATAACTTCTACTTCGTTTTCAAAGCGTACATCAGGAATAACAAAGTTCTTATAGGGATTATCAATAATAGTCTTTTTAACAAAACTTACCCAAATACCATCATAGAATCCGTTACGCATACAATCAGTACCAAATTCTTGTAATACTAATCTTGGAGTTACACTACGTCCTGTTTCTTTTGTCCAAAACTCATCTTCTTGCTCACGCCAATAACGACTGTCTGGCGTTTCACCTTCAAGCATATCACGTGGCCAATCAAACATTAAAGATACTGCGTCTTTAAGTTTATCTGCAAAACTAATCTTTTCAAAGTTGTGATCGTCAACTAAAATGTCTGCTACTGTACCTTTACCGCAACTGATGAGTCCACAAATTCCAATAATCATAATGAGTCCTTAATTTATAATGTATAGTATACGTTATAATTTAGCAGATGTCAAGTGTTATTTTAACCGATTGTGAAGCCGTAACCTACGCCGCCAGCTACTGCTAGTGCTAGATCTTGTTCAAGTTTTTCCATTTCAGCTTGTGCTTCAGCTTTTAAGGCATCACCGTTTAAAGATGTGCCTCCTTGTGGGCCTGCAACTGTAGCAAATTTACTACGTGCTTCGCCTAGCATATATTTACACTTTGCAAGTGTATAGTCTTTAATCCATTGTACAGCCATATAATCATCTAATAGTTCAAAGTCTGGTCTGTAGTTGTAACATTCTAGTAATAGTTCTTCTTCTGCACGTGAACGTTGTAAGATTGTAAGTTTCTTATTTGATCTATTCCATTTGAATTCAATGAATGATCCAAACATACGTCCTACTAGTTCTTGATATCCTGCAAATGCATTATAAGTTGCAAGTCCGCCCATGTTAGAACTTGCTAACAAATAAGTGTTTGTGTATGCCATGTTAAATGGTTCGAATAATGTGCCGCCATCGCCGCCACCTGTACGTGAACCAATTGATCTACGAAAAATTTGTCTAACTTCCATTACTTCATTTGGTAGTATATACTCGTTTTGATCTATTACTGTAGGTAAAAATACATATGATTCTTCAACACTGTTTTCGCTACGCTGTCTGAATTTAGTAAATGCTGTATTAAGAGCACTTTCGTAATGTTCTGGATCGAGTTCAACATCGATCATTCCACCGCCGAGACTAAGTTCTACATACTTGTAAACTTCTTGTTTTTTAGTGTTTATGTTTGTTGCCATATATCTTCTCCGTACAATGTATTTATGCGTTACGATAAATACTATTGTTATGCCGAGACTCAGTTTATACAAACCCGAAAGAGGGAAAGATTATTCATTCTTAGATAAGACTATAACAGAGATGTTTACCGTTGGTGGTACCGACGTCTTTGTACACAAGTACTTAGGTCCTAAGAATCCAGATGAAGCAAGTGCTACGGCTGATCAGCCACAGTACAATGCTGTAAAAGAAACAAATATCCAAGATATGCTGTTTATGGAAAACAGGGATCGCAAATACGATCCAGACATTTATACAATGCGTGGCATATATAGTGTTTCTGATGTAGATTTTGATATGAGCCAATTCGGCTTATTCTTACAAAACGATATTATTTTTATGACTATACCAATTAATTATAGTGTAAAAACCTTAGGACGTAAAATCATGTCCGGTGATGTAATTGAATTACCCCATTTAAAAGACGAAAATGCACTTAATGATTATACTGTAGCACTTAAACGTTTCTACGTTGTTGAAGATGTAAACAGAGCAAGTGAAGGATTTTCGCCAACTTGGTATCCACATTTATATCGTGTAAAAATGAAGCAAATTGTTGACAGTCAAGAGTTTAAAGAGATACTTGATTTACCAGCAGAAGAAGGTTCATCACAAACTTTACGTGATGTTCTTAGTACATATGAAAAAGAGATGCAAGTCAACGATGCTATTATTTCGCAAGCAGAAGCAGATGCTCCTAAAGCAGGTTATGACACTAGTCATTTATATACTCTACAAGTTGACGATCGTGGAGTTCCAGAACTAGTAACAACAGATGCAACAGATCTTGATGCAAGTACACAAGGAGAATTAGCAGATAGAGTAAATCAAACTCCAGAACGTGAAGGATATACAGGATATCTTATTGGAGACGGTATAGCACCCAACGGAGAGGCATTCGGTAGTGGAATTAGTTTTCCTCTTACTCAAACCGAAGGTGACTATTTCCTTAGAATTGATATGTTGCCTAATAGATTATTTAGATATGATGGAAGAAGATGGGTCAAGATGGAAGATAATGTAAGAATGACTATGACAAACACTAATACAAAACAAACACAAAAAGGTACGTTTGTTAACAACACAAAAGAATCAACAATTGGTGGCGATACTGTAAAAGAAAGACAGGGGTTAAGTCAAGCACTAAAAGCTAAGGCAGATAATTAATGCAACATTTTTATGACGGACAAATAAGAAGATATCTTACTCAGTTAGTAAGACTATTCAGTAATTTTTCATATAAAGACGGCGACGGTAAAATAGTCCGTGTGCCTGTAATGTACGGAGATATTACACGTCAAGTTGGTCATATTTTAAGAGATAATTCTGAAAACAAAGTACCTAGTGCTCCACGTATGGCAGTATACATTACAGGATTAGAGCAAGATAGATCACGTACTAGTGATAGTTCATTTACTAGTAAGGTGCATATTAGAGAACGAGCATATGATGATACTGGCAAAGAATATTTAAACACGCAAGGCAAAAATTATACAGTAGAACGTATAATGCCTAGTCCATATACGTTAAATGTTAATGTAGATATTTGGTCAACAAATACAGATCAAAAATTACAAATTATGGAACAACTATTAATGTTGTTTAATCCTAGTTTAGAAATACAAACAACTGACAACTATGTTGATTGGAGTAGTTTAACTAGTGTAGAATTAACTGGAACAAATTTTAGTAGTAGAAGTATTCCAATTGGTACAGAAAGTGAAATTGATGTTGCACAGCTTAGTTTTACAACACCTATATACATTAATATGCCTGCTAAAGTTAAAAAGCTAGGAATTATAACAAATGTAATAATGAGTATATTTGACGAATCAAATGGTAATGTTGCTTTAGGAATTAGTACACCTGAACTAAAAGCATACTCCGATAGTCCAACAGAAAGAGCGGCAATGGATAAACAAACTGATCGTATTCAACGAGATTCTTTAAACGTTTCAGTTAGTACTGCTACTTACAAAGACTACGACATGATTGTTATGAATAATATTGCACAATTAATTGATCGAGGAAAAACAGGTACAGTAACCTGGACTAGGTTAATTGAAGCATTACCAGGTGAATATAGAGCAGGATTATCACAGTTGCAACTACAGCGTAAGCTATTAGTAGGCGAGGATACAAGTATAAGTGTTAACGGATCAGTAACTATTAATACACTAGACGAAAGTCAATTAGTTGTTGCTTGGGACGAAGACACTATTCCTACAAATACAAATTTAAATTCACCTGCAGGTAGAAATAACACAGGATCAATTGACTTTATTATTGATCCAGGAACATATAATCCTACTACTACTAAAGCGGCAGGACTAAGATTATTACTACTTGGTGCTATAAACACTAGTTCTAACGTAGGTGCCGCAGGATATGACGGGCCAGATGCATGGAAAAATGCAGATAATTCAGACTTTGTAGCTGGTGAAAATGACATTGTAGAATGGGACGGCACTGCTTGGCATGTAGTATTTGATGCTAGTGCAGATGACGGAACAACAACAAAATATATTACCAATTTAAACACAGGTGTACAGTATAGATGGACTGGCACTGAGTGGATACTTTCCTTCGAAGGCGAATACCGAAAAGGCACCTGGCGACTGTCACTCTAAAATAAGTACTTGCATGAGCCAAGAAATTATATGCAGTGGTGCCTTGTTTTATTCACTTAAAACACAACGGTTTTTATTATTACATCGCACACAAAGCAAACAAAAACATGTATGGGGATTAGTAGGCGGTACTAACGGCAAGAATGAAGCTCCGTGGCCTGCTCTCCAACGAGAAATACACGAAGAAGTCGGTGAATTGCCAGACATAATCAAAACTATTCCTTTAGAAACTTTTATTAGTACAGATGAAAAATTTAGTTTTCATACATATTTGTGCATACTAAAAGACGAATTCCTTCCAAAGTTAAACGATGAACATGATGGATATGCCTGGGTTAGTTTTGGAAGATGGCCTAAACCATTACACATGGGATTACGCAACACATTACAAAGTAAAACTAATCAAACTAAGTTTGAAACAGTGTTTAGTTTAATTGATTATTTAGAACAGGATAAAAAATGAAGCAAATCGAAAACATTACAATAGTTGGTGGTGGATCTGCGGCATGGTTAGCGGCCGCATACATTCGGCATAATATGTGGGACGTTCCGTTAACAATAATTGACAAGGAAGTAGGCACGCCAATAGGTGTTGGTGAAGCAACTGTGTTAACTTTTCCTTCTTTTCTTAGAGAGTGCGGATTGCATGAAAGAGATTGGTTTACACAAGTAGACGGATCGTATAAAGCAGGTATTAACTTTCCAGGATGGAAGAAGCCTGGTAATACTGTATGGCATCCGTTCTATCTTAATAAATCATATCTTGACCAAGCAATGACACAATATGATGTTTGGGCAGATTTAGGCAAGCGTGAAACCTTTCAAGAGCTGGCTTTACCCTGTTATAAAACAACTATGGATAATAAAATTGACATACACCATGCGTATACAACACTAGCATATCACATTGATTGCGGAAAATTAGTAAAACGTTTACAAGAAATATGTCAAAGAGACATGAATATTATTAAGAGCGAAGTTGTAGATGTTATTAGAGATGACGAAGGATATATTACTGAGTTAAAGTTAGCAAACGGTCAAACACACAAAGGCGACTTCTTTATTGATTGTACAGGATTTGGTTCAATATTAAAAAAACAAGATAGAGTTGAGTTACTTGGTAAAGGAAGATTGTTTACAAACACTGCTGTTGCTGGACATGTTGAGTACGAGGATATTGAAAAAGAACGCACACCATATGTAAACTGTCCTGCTGTAGATCATGGTTGGATTTGGAAAATTCCTACACAAACACGTTTAGGTAGTGGCATGGTATTCAATAGAGATATCACTGACATTGATACTGCTAAACAATATTTTAGCGATCATTGGAATGGCCGTATTAAACCAGAAGATATGAAAGTTATTGACTGGAACCCGTACTATAGTAAAAACTTTTGGGAAAAGAATGTTGTTTCAATTGGCCTAAGTGGCGGATTTATTGAGCCGTTAGAGAGTACAGGATTAGCAAGTATGACAACAGGTGTTCAAGAACTTGCAAAAATGATACCCCAACAATGGTATGATGATGCTAGAATTAGTACATATAATAATTATATGATGGATTGGTATGATGATGCTGTTGACTTTATTAACAGTCATTATGCTGATACTGAATGGGATACACCTTTTTGGAATTTTGTAAAAGAAACACATGTAAAATCAGACAAACATAAATTTTATGAACGTTGGTTAAAGGATCCTAAAAGAAGTTTTTACTCTAGAGTAGATTCAGTTACACTATTTCATCCACCTAATTGGCAACTTTGGTTAATACAAATGGGATATCCAACAAACGTTGACTTATCAAGGATACCAAAATTAGATCTAGAAGCTCAACAACAAGAGTTTATTAAACAAGAATACCTAAGACATATAGTTAGTATGTCACACTCTGATGCAATTGAAACTACTAACTTAGGTGTTGACTGGTTCTCAAAAGCTATGAGTCGTACAGATAGAGACACAATGATATGAAAATAGTTATTGTAGGTGGAGGTACAGCCGGTTGGCTAGCGGCTCTAATGATTTCAAAAATTAAGCCCGAAAACACAGTAACAGTCATTGAAAGTTCAAAGATTGGTATCATAGGTGCAGGTGAGGGATCAACAGGATCACTAACAAATATTATCCACAATGAAATGTGGGACTTTGGTTGCAACGAACAAGACTTCATTAAAGAGTGTGATGCTACAATTAAATTAGGTATCAAACATATTGGTTGGGGATCTGACAAAAACAAACATTATTATGGTCCTATTGACGGTACACCAACTAGTAATGATGTTGTTGACCTTGTGTTTCAACATGCTTTAGGTTGCAGAGATCAAGACCTATTACATATTGCTACTGAACTTGGGTATAAAATACATCATAATAAAAATAGTTTTGTTGAGCCTGCAGGCAATCATGCATATCACTTTGATGCACACAAAGTAGGCCAATATTTTAAGAAGATTTGTGAATCTGTTACACATATTGACAGTGAAGTTGAACAAGTTATGCTTGAGTCAGACACTGGATTTGTAGAGTCAGTTAAGTTAAGTAATGGCAATACTGTTGAAGGCGATATGTTTATTGACGCTAGTGGATTCAATCAAGTGCTTATGAAAGCAGTAGGCGGAAAATGGAAAAGTTATAAGGATAATTTGCCTGTAAACAGTGCATTACCATTTCTTTTACCGTATGAGGATAATGAAGTTATCCAACCTGTAACCAATGCATGGGCACAAAATAATGGTTGGTGTTGGCAAATACCTACAAAAAATAGACGTGGTTGCGGATATGTATTCAGTGATGAATTTGTTACAGCTGACCAAGCACATGCCGAACTTGAGCAAACAATTGGACGTAAAGTTGATCCAATTAGACTACTTAAATTTGAATCAGGAAGGCAAGAAACACTTTGGATTAAGAATGTTTTATCAATTGGATTGTGTGCGGCCTTTGCAGAACCATTAGAAGCAACAAGTATACACACAACAATTATGCAATTAAAAGATTTTGTGTTTAGTTGCTTATCTACCAACAGAGATATTACATGCAACGAAGGAACTGTTAACAAATACAATAATGACAAAGCTCATATGTATGATACAACAAGAGATTTTTTAGTAGCACATTATACATGCGGACGCAATGATACAGAATTTTGGAAGTACATTGACAGTGGAGCAACAACTACAGAGTTTGTAAAATCAATACACGAAGTTTGCAAACATAGAGTACCTAACATGACATTATTCCCAAGACCAGAAGGCGGAGCAGGATGGCCTTTATGGAGTTATGTACTTGCAGGCACAGGCAAATTAACATCTGAAGTTGCTGAAAGAGAATTAAATTTTAATAATGATATAGATTTTAGTGACAGTGCATATCGTTATCATGTTGAAGTTTTTGATCAACATATTCAGAATTTACCAAACAATACAGATTATATAAGGAATATGTAATGAAAGTTTTAGTACTTGGCGATGTAATTATCGACAAATATATTTACGGTACGTCTACACGTATTAGTCCCGAAGCACCTGTACCTGTTATAACTTATATTGAAGAAAAAGAAACAAAAGGCGGCGCAGGACTTGTATATGAAAATTTAAAAAGTTTAGGTGTTGACGTTGATATGTTTGAAACACTAGGACCAGTAAGTGTTAAAACTAGAATAATTTGTGACGGACATTATATTACACGCATTGATGATGATAAACCAGCAAAGGGAATGGAAGTACTAAAACAAGTACAAGAAACTGACTTTTCAAAATATGACTATATTGTATTAAGTGATTACAATAAAGGCGTCTTAGATGAAGCAAGAGAAATTATTAAACATATTAATACATTTAATTGTAAAGTAATTGTTGATCCTAAAGAAAATCAGTGGTTCTACGAAGGTGCTTGGTTGGTAAAACCTAACTACAGTGAATTTGAATCGTTGGAGTTTGACAATTGGCAAGGTAATATTATTACTACTAATGCCGGCGAAGAAGTTG
>Ga0213867_1000178_pt1 | contig 29518 bp, 21 predicted proteins | sample PICome_12_FD_160120 | JGI IMG/M metagenome (GOLD analysis project Ga0213867, IMG submission 160120) | Coastal seawater microbial communities near Pivers Island, North Carolina, United States - PICO540 | ecosystem: Environmental > Aquatic > Marine > Coastal | place: USA: North Carolina... | reverse complement strand
TGTGGTTCGAAGTTTCCCCCTGGCGTTTCTCATACAGTTGAATCAGAGTTTCTGTTTCTGTATTCACCACACTGGAAAGGTACCTATCTGGTCTTGATATATTCTGAAGAGGGGGAGAGAAGGAACGAGATAGCATCAAGAGACGAAGCATGAATTCTTCTCCTTACTACGACGATCACGCGGGGGAAGACGGCTTTCTGGACGTTGATATTGGCAATGATCACATCCGTTCTGAAGATGAAGAGCAGCGGCAAGATAAGAGGAGGTGGCAATATACTGCCTTTCAGAAGGTTGTATCCCTTGCTCATCAGCTTGTTCCGATGGTGACATCTCGTGTGGAGGTATTACGGCGGCGAGTGAGTGAAGTGGGAGAGGATGATCAACGGAAACGCAGTGTCGGTGAGGGTGAAGAGGATGCTGGAAGTATTGTGTCTTCTTTTGTGGATTATGAGTGGGGAGCGTTCCATGTTGGTGACGATTTTTCTATTTGTACTGATGTCATGTTGTTGGAAGAGGAAGCAGAAGCGTTGATGAGTACTATGGATGAGTATCAAAGCAATATTCTATCGGAGAATGAGAGCAACAAAAATTTACTACATGAGTATGACCATGAGCATGATGATGATGATGATCAATCTATTCGAGGGGAGATGATCAGACTCAAGAATTCCATCACTTCTCTTCAGCAGGATATGGCAGATATCGATGAAGCTCATGGAGGTAGAGATTCTACGTCATCCGCATCAGAAGCTTTGTTCTCAAAACCGATGAATATTCCCGAGCATTGGTTGCAATCCATATATTGGTCCATTGCCGTATTCATGGCACTCTACATTCTTCTCGGCAAACGAAGCGAAACTTTGCAAAGAATTTTACTCCGTCTTCAGCATTCCGACGAGGTGAAGGGATCGTTTGAACAGGACTCTCAAGTTTTGTTTGAAAATATTCTTGAACCGATGTAAAGAGGCACGAAGTTTCAGCTCTATCTCGCCATTCAAAAAAATGTCGATTTCCTTCAAATTGTTTTGCTCCGTGTAATAGTAAGGTTTGTATTGAGAAAAGCAGAGATCATGTATGTTAAATTAAAACCTTTATTTGATTTCAATCGCAATTTTTGTCGTCCCGTTATTTCATGTTTGAACCATTGCTTTCACCAGAAGAGGGGATGATCTTGCACATAGCTATCAATTTTTCGATCTCAACTCTAAATTGCGGGAATTCCTCCAAGCTTTCCGTAAGAACTTGAACAACGGAGTCAATTGATTGTTCGAAAATTTTGCACCGGCCGATTTTCTCTTCGGGTTGCATCTCACTTTCGCCTTTTCGATAGTCAATTATTTGATTATTGAGCTCTCCCAGGGCAATATCTAATCGATATTTACTTTGTTCAAGATCAAGAATTAATTTCCGTCGATTGACCTGCAAAGTAGACAGTTCTAGTTCACGAGCTTCGACATCACATGTCAGCTCTTCGAGAGTTGCTTGCTGCTTATTGAATTCATTTTCAATATGTCGCAACTTTGATCTTTCACAGATCAAAGCATCTTTTTCCTGGGCAACTTGTTTCTGCAGCGAAGTAAACTCTTTGCCTTCTTTGCTTTTCATATCGACTCTGGAGTATGATTTTCTTAGACTCGTATTTTGTTCTTTAAGATGAGCAAGTGTTTTTTGTAGAGCAAAAAGTTCCTTCTCCTTAACTTGAATTTTACGATCTAACTCGTCACCTTCTATTTGAAGCTCCTCCTTTCTTTGTGCAGCCCGAATTAACTTGTATATGTGAGAATTCTCTGAAGAATCGGTTTGTTCCATACGAGCATTAGTAAGCACCTCATACTTTGACCGTAATTTTTCTTCAACAACTTTTCTTTGCGCAAGTTCCAAAGCATTATGATGCCGTTCTTCTTCTAATGCCCTCTTTTCTGCTATTCTCATGTCTTTCTTCAACAAAAGATCACGCTTTCTTGTCATCGTATTCGATTTTGAAGTACGCTTCTTCTCCTCTAATTCAGCAACACGCTTGGTTTGCGAAAGAAGTAAGTCTCGTGAACGCACAATATCAGCTCTCACCAAATCAAACTTAACGGATAGCTCCTCCTTCTCTATAATTTTGTTCTTCAGACTATTCTCGCAAGAAGAAATTTCGAGATTAATTTCGTTTATCCTTTCTTTTATAACTTCTTGTTTTCTACCATGCTCTCGTTCTTGTTGCGTCCAACGTCGCAAGTCACTTTGGAGTACCTTATATTGTGTTGAAAGTATTTTTCGCTTCTTTTCGTACTCCGATAATTTTGCATTAAGATTCTTGATTTCCTGTTTCAATTTAAGCTGCTCTTCATCGGACCTCTCGCCTAAACCCCGAGCAACTTTGCGCTGTATTTCGAATAGTTGATATTGCGCATTGTAAGAAAGCTCTTGTTGACGTAAAACTTCAGCATCTAGCTCCCTTATTTTTGACGAAAGAATCTTTGTTTGAGCGCAAGAACTTTTCAGATCAGCTTCAAGGATTCTCTGCTTATCGCTTAAGTTTGAAAGAGACTCTTGTTCTTTAAAAAGTAAGTGTTTTGCTACTTCAATTTGTTTATCCGCTTTTCTCAATTGAAGTTCTCTATCTACGAGGGAATCTTCCACTGTAAGGGCATTTTTTTCTTCCTTCACACATTTCTTTCTTTGAGCAGCAAGATGAGCCTTGATTTTGGAGAGCTGTTTCGTGGCTTGTTCGAAGGATATTTGTTTGGCTTCAAGCTGTGCTTTACAGTCATTGTTTTGGATGATCTGTCTATCTAACGAACCCATAACTACGTTTAACTCATTTCGTAGTCCGTTCAACTCATCATTTGCTTCTTGTTGGACTTTAATTTGGTCCATTCGTTCTTGCCTCCGTAGTTGGAGAAGTCGCTCACCATCATCGATAGCCTGAGTTATGTCTTTTGTATCAGCTTGTTGTAGTGTATATTCGTTACGATTGTTTTTGAGTACTGACAGACTTATTTCTAAATTTGCTTTCGCTTCAGTATAGTCTTCCGCAGCTTTGTTTATTTCTTTGTCTCTTTCTCGAATTGCCTCGATAGCGTCTTGCCATTTTGTGATAAGTTGTTTTCGCTCATTGTGTGATTGCTTAAATATTTCGGACGAGCGCTCCAATTCTGTTCGTTGTATCTGTCTTTCGGTTTGCGCGTTTTCTTCCTGAGCCTTCTTTAATATTGATTTAGCAGTGAGCTTTTCGATTGCAAGCTGGAGCTCTTTGATTTTAACATCATCTTCTTTACTGTACTTTTGGAGCGCAATATTATCAGCCTCTGTTTCTGCTGCTTTTTCTGACCATTGAGTGATTTGTTCATTATTCCAGTTCATACTCTCCCTGAAAGAGTTTATCTCTTCTGTTGCTTTCAATATATCAATTTCAACATTTTTTATTTCTTCTCTATGTTGTAATTCATCTGCTTCCAATGCTCGAATATCTACCTTTAAGCGCCCTTTCTCACGTTCGACAAGTGATAGTAGATGAGATTCAGTTTTTATTTCGTTCGCTTTAGCATCAATAAGATTGTTGGTATATTCCATTTCCTGCTGAATATGCTTTGTGTGGTTAACCATTATTTGGTAGCGTTCAGTTTGATCTGAGACTTGAGTTGATACCTTCTTTATTTTCTCCTCGATCTCCTTTATTTCATGAAATAGAGCTTTGTTCTGTTCGTTTGCAAAAATCGGGAGTTCATTCTGGGCTAACATATCGTCAGTATCATCTTCGTCGTGATGATTCAATCCCTTGAGAGTCTTTTCATTATGATTAAGTTGGTTCTCCTTGTCTAAATTTTGCTCTATTTTCATATTGCTTGAACCAGAAATTTTTTTATTGTTTTTGCTATCTATTCCTTTCTGATTATCAACCTTATCATTTTCAACAAGGACAAATTCTTCTTCAAAGTGCTCCATGGATATTTTCCCTCTCGCTTTCATTGAAGAGGAAGTATTGGTATTAAATGATTACAAGTTGAGAATGCCCATCTGGTGACAATTGCTCGGATAAGTAAAGAATATTTCCAAATTTTGTTTAATCTTGTGACACCACGATACGTTGATCTTTTGCTTTCACAAAGTCACAACCGCCAACATTCAATTTTTTACGAAGTAAACTCGAGCCTATCAGCAAGTGGACGGTTCTAAAATATGACGAAAACACTTGGCCAAAATGGAAACATCCATACGAAAGGGCGGGTTCGAGTTGATCCTGTGGAATGGGCACAGCGTCGAAAGAGAGCAATGGTAAGGAAAATTCAATAGTCCATGGCCTATCATAGAATCTAAGTCTTTTTACAGGAACTAGCAAATGCTCGTAGACAAGAACGAAAGGATGGGGTAAATGAGCTGCGTCGTGATAATGAAGTAAAGCCTCGAATAAACGACAAAACAAATCACCCATTGAAAGAGCGAGATAGTCGAATACCCAGTCATACATTATTAAAAGGAGCTTGCTGTTCGCCATCAATCAAAAAACAGGTAACTACACCGTCAACAGAAGCCAGTTCGTTCTATTCCAATGACGATACCGTCAAGAGGGATCGATCGACGCGTGATTTCATACGTCCCATTTCGTCTTCTCATTCAAGTATATTATCAGTTTCAACTCTTGGTTCCACTCAATTGCTGCCGCAATTAGAAGATGGTATCACTAACAAACCTATTGAAAGTGTAAAATCAAGTTTATCTTTAGTATCTTGTTCATCTTTGCCATCAATTTCAAATGAAAAACAAGTTGCACATTCCGTGGGCAGTCTAAAGCTACCAAGATGCGGGGAAGAATGTCCTTCATTAAACTTTAAAGAGCAACCGACTACTGTGCTCTACAATACTGCCCAAGTTTATACTAAAGCGAAGACAGGGGGTTGTAATGTTGCTCGTCGAAAATACCCGTTGACTGTGGAAAATTTTACTGAATCTGGCAAACTGGCACTTTTACGAAAACGTCTAGCTGAACGATTTCAAAAATTTTATGGGGAAATCGGTGAAAAGAAATTTACGAATTCTTCGGTATCAGGAGAGCATCGTAAACCTATGTGGGTAGATAATGTTGAAGTTCGATCTACTGAAAGTATCACTTTTGACGTAACCGAGTCAAAAGATAACTCCTCATTTGGAGGATTAAAAAGCACGGTAATAAACCAAGAAAAGGAAGGGGGTGACGCAACCACCAGTATCCAAGGGCTACCTTGCACAGATAATGAAGAATTTAAACAGATTGAATTGATTTTCTGCGATAAATGTAACAAATCTTTTTCTAGAGAAGTGTATGAAAGACGTTGTAAGGTTGGTAAATGCAGTATTGGTAATTCAAAACGAAAAGTGTTCAGTTCTGCTCGTATGAGAATTATGGGTAACGAACATCTGAGTGAGCGCGAGAAAGCATCCGTCTCAGAATCCAGAAGAAACATCATTGCAGAAAAGAAGCGATGTGGAGGTACTTTTAAGAAATCTTCATATAATAATAAGTGGAAAAATCAATCCAATGAGTTGAGGGATGCCATGAAGGCAAATCGCCTTATTGCAAAAGCGAAGAAAGAAGGCAAGCCACTACATTACTATCTTTAGGATGGTTCTACATTCAACAAGTAATGGCGTTTCTAGATGCTGAAAATCAGAAATAGTAAAACCCTACAAGAACCTCATCAACTTCAAGAGATCTCCAATGTTCATTTACACATCCACGTTACAGGTTGCAAGTTGAAGGAAAACATGTCGGTAATTCTCTCATCAAGCCAAAATATCAGATAGATATTTTTATTCAGATGATGGTTGACAAATACGATAATTTAAAATCCAAAAACTAATTAACATACGTATTTAAACTCACATGATGAATTATCTAATACATGCTTCACTGCACATCCTGCATCAATTTTGGTTTGATAATTTTTCTTAGAAAAGTTGCTGCGAGCCTATACCGATCGTGCATGATTTCTTCTCTTTATTTATGATGACATCATCATATTTATTGGTTCCCGGATAAAGTACACATGTATCCCTAGGCTAGAGAGTTTTTTTGACACTCTCTCAAAAGCGTCAGAGGTTAGACCTGGCGTGGCGTACAAAACAAACACACATTCTTTATTTACGTTTTTACAATTCTGTCATAAAATACAGTTCAGTTCGAGCAGAGTAACCAATATTGCCATTATATTTCGACTTACCATGAGAGCTCTCAGCTTCATTTCCTTGTTTCTCATCTCAGATGTATCTGCATATGTAGGCGGATTTTCTACTCGTCGTTCGGCCATGACGATGAGAAAAGGACGTAAGAGTTTGAAGAAGACTATTAAGAATAGTACCATGGGAGGAATAGCTGGAACTAGTGCAGCAGCGCCAGAAAGTAGAAGTAAAACTGGAGGCGCTTCGTGGTATCCTGTGAAGGGAATTAAAAGTTTGGACGATATCACGAAAGAAGAAAATGTCGTGCAATTAATCGAAACACAGGTAGGTATTTTTTTGGGACGATCGCATAACACGTTTAAGATACTTTTTATGGCAACATGTATTTTCATCTTTGAATATCATTTAAATAGGCCAAGCAGCTTTGTGACCCTCGGACAAATCCTAATGGTGCTGTTGGAGGTGAGTTCCGTTTATCACTGAATTTATGTATGATCCGAGGAACGTTGATTGGTCTCACATAAAATTCTTAGTTCTGAAAACAAACGGCAATACGTATAGTTTTTCGTCTTCTTGTCCATGTTGCCAAATTCCTTTGACAAAAGCAAAGGTAAGTGAAGGAACTGAGGAGACCAATGGCGAACCAAGACTTTCTTGCGATTTCTGTGCGACGACATTCAATATCCGTACGGGTGAAGTTGTGACTAGCGCCAACAAGCCAGGAATTATGGGATCAGTTGTGAAAGGGTTATTTTCCAAATCGGAGAAGGAGCCCTTACCTGTGTACGCGCTTGGAGAAAAGAATGGGCAGATCCTCATTTCATTGTAAGAAAATTTGGTCGATAAGAACATGCACAAGATCCAACAGCAGAGCGGAGCCCATGATATTTGTGAGATGTTACAAAGTGCACCATAGAACTTGATTAATGCGCGTGGATGATGTGTTGGGTATGCAAGCACTCTATTTATTTTATATCATGGGGAATATTGAAAGAGAGAAAGGCATGGGTTTAAAGTTCTTGATGTTTTACAAACTACGAACATCCTTTCATCAATTTGTAACGGATATTCAAGAAACTAGCCCAACTTGAACACCAGATCGGCTACGACGTACAGAAAGAGAAAAGAGACACGTCCTTCGCTGTCGAAAATAAATTTCTAGTTCTTGTTATTTTTCTTAAAGGCTTTTCCTCTTTATTTCAATTTTGCCTCGGTGCATCATACATAGGATTAGAAGAGATAGAGATGCAAGGATCTGCGATATCATTGAGACTTGTGCTTTTTTCGGTGGTCGTCTTTACGACGGGTGCATTCATTCCTCTTTTGGACGGAGGGAAAGAAATGCCGAAACTCTACGATGGATGGTTCAACGAACAGATTGCGAAACAAGCTAGTACAGCAGTTAAGAATGCAATTAGTTCAGGAAAGAAGAAAATTGAAGTGAATTTCCCACCGGTCCCTAATGTGGAGGTAAGTGGATTCGGTACAGCAGCGTTGTGACATTCTTAACGTAAAGATAACTCGTCTGCTTTCTTTCGATTCGATAAAAGGAAGTTAAATTTGGAACGCCGTTGAATCAAAAGTTTGGAACAAGTGTTATCGCAAAAGATTTGAAGATTAAGGGTGGGTATAAACCCGGTAGTGAGCTCTCGAGGAATTTAATTGGATTTTCAAATATTTATTGGGCAAAGAAGCTCTCGGGCGCTTGCGGTTTTGGAAAGAGCGTTGCTGTTCTTACAACTGAACGCGTCCTCGTGAAGGATATTGGCAATTTGGGTGGGGTTTCAAGGGTAGGTTTAATGATGAGCGATGCTGCAAGAAAAGCAGGAAAACCTGGAGAAGTAGCTATTTGCGTTAATCCTGGAGGTGAGGATGCTTGGAGGCGTGTCGAGGGCGCCCACGGCTCTCCTGGAAGTCCTATAATAATGCTTAATAATGCATACTCGACATCGTACGACTTGGGAAATAAACAAGGATACGAAGAAGCTTATTATTTGAAGAGAATATCAAAGGGGTGGGTTTTTCGTTCTTATCCTGGGCCTTGGCAGGCCTACCTGGAACGTCCCGATGGCTCGGTTGAACTTTTGAAAAGTTATAAAACAAAACCAGCCCTTCGCGAGTGTTCCAATCTTGTTAGAGAAGAGTCTTTCAAGCGATTTGCGATAGGAAATGATAGGTGGACACAAGGATTTGGTGGAAGATTGTAAGCTTTTCCATTTAAATTAGGAACTCGTATAAACAGTAGAAACCAAGACATGAAACCCGTGAGGAATGTAAACTCATTAGAAGATAGTTCATTAGATCGAAGTAAGGGAACCATAGATACCTGCCTCTCCTCTCAATAAGGGCATAGACGTGAACAAGAATACATCCCGTTAATTGAATGTAAGTTGTAACTAGAAAGAGATTTTATCATACTTGTAGGAATAAAAAAATCACAAGTATTTTCTCCCTTATTGGAATACATAAAGACCCTAATCCAAATGTAGAACATAGAGCACAACTACTTAAGTAAAACAGAAATCAAAGTGTAGTTTGACTTAGGTCATTAAGAAGAAATTACACTAAAATGGAAATTTTACCGCGCTGTCTTAAACGAAACCTTGTAAAGTTTCGTGCCTTTTCGGAGCCCATTTTAATCGAACAAATATCGCAGAGTTCGATAACGAAGTACCCAAAGATACGTGATGACAGTTTCAAATGTTCAAAATATCACGTTATAGAGTTACGTAATGGCTGCATACGATTTTTCGTACTGCATAAAAATCTTCACATAAAGGTCCTTCCACATTTATTTTCCCTTCTAGAGTTCTTCTCAGTATTATTCTATTACTAACAACGAGTTGTTGAAAGCCGTCGTGAGTGCTATATTCCGCTTTCATACCCTGAGCAATAATTTCTGATCGTAGATCTGTCAGTAAAACATCTCCGTCACTAATCATCATACTTGACCTACTTGCGCTTCGTAGGGAAGTGGATAAAGTTCCTTTCTCTTCGGTTGATTTTTGCCTTGGAGCAAGCACATAGGCACCGCCATCTTTAACTTTTTGACCAGTTGCTATCAAATCAACCAAAGACACTGTATAATCACCTAGACTTAATTCGTGAAGTTCTTCGAATACTATTCCCTTCTGTAGACTGACAGCCGAGTCCTCGGATTTTTGAACAACATACGGCGTGTCAATCAATCGAGCAGGATAAGCAGCATGCCCAATTTCAAACTCGATCGTCTCGCCATCTTCTGGAGCGTAATATGCCTTCTTCGGAATATGAATGTTATCACGATTCAAATGAACCTGTTGAGAAGAAAAGACTTCATTCACTACATCACACAAAAGTGAGACTTCACTCAATGAATCCTTTTGATGAATTAAATCTTTGTTCGAAATAAAATCAGGTGGTGGCTGTCCTCCACCTAAAACAACCACTTGTCGTGGTTGTAGAGCTCGTATCGACTGTCGAGCTGATCTCGCATCCACTCGACCTTCCAAAGGAATATATCTGATTTCCGCAAGCACTTCCAATGTTTCGTGTACACTGAACACTTTTACTGGAGGATTACCATTTCTCCCACGAATTATGCCCCGTCCTTCCGCCAGGTCTGCGGCTTCAAGCATCTGTAAATCTTCTTCCGTATTTTCTGAAATATCAATATTGTTGCTTCTCTGATTTGATTGAGCTTGTTTTCCACCGATGCTAAATCCAAACCCTCGACGAAGTGATTCATCATTTAGTTTTCCCCCAGTTTTTGATGAGTCGATTCCAGAAACAATATCGATAAAGTGATCCAGATTAATCCCTATACCATAATCGTCTTCGATTATGTTCGCTGTAGATGAAGATGATTCAAAGACACCTTTCCCTATTTCGTCTGGATACGATATCCCTACTGCCTCTTCCCTAGTCTGGAAACACATCGGTTTTCGTTTTGAAAACTTAAGAAACAAACTGGAGTCAAAACGGCTCCTTTTCTTCGGTGGATTTGAAGCTAGAGGCACATTCGACTGAACCCTTACAGAATCATCAACATTCATTGAGCTCAAACTTGGTTCAGGTTCGCCGTCTTCGCCGAGATGTAATCTACCTCTTGCTAACTCTACCTCACGCAATAGTTTTTCTTCTTCTTCTTTTTCCAATTTATGCTTCAAAGCTGCCTCTTCTTCTATTATGAACTTTTCTAGCTCGTCGCCAACTAGCGGTTCACGCTTTGGCACAAGTACGTCGATTTCGATTGAATCATCCATTTCTTCTCCATTTGCCTTTGCTACACACCATTTTTCAAGTAACTGTGCTGCAGCTGATAAATGAGTCTTGATCTCACCTATAGGCGTACCAATTGACCTAATAGGATTTCTATGTACACAGTGCTGCGGTGAACTTAATATAATCGTATTTTCTGCTTTATCAGCAAACTTTATAATCAAATCTCGTGCGGGTCCTGAGTCAAGTGTTGACCCACTGGCTAGAATTGTCATTGGCAAGCCTTTAGCGAACATGTCATCAAGCTCTGAAACTTTTGAACATATTTTAATATTCTTAAAGTCGAGAGGATGACCCATTGCCGAATCAAACTGTCTCCCAAGCGGGCTTGCCATCCACTCAAGTTGCGACTTTGCAAAGTTCGAAGTGTTCCAAGTCATCGGACCGACCCACGCTAATCCGTCTATGTGTGTAATGATATAAATTTGAGTTCTTTCATTTCACAGGTACATTTCACAGGATACATTCCCATCACCCGTTCGCAAACTTACATGCAGCATCTAACCTCTGGCGTTTCCAATGAGCAGAAAGAAGCAGTAATAGCTCAATAACGCGACCCGATGCGTCTACCGGTACGAGAACGTTCCCTCCGAGACGTAAAGTGCTCATGATAGCGTCAACGAACTCACCCTCACGTTTTGTCCATGGTTGTGCTTGTAATATGGCCTTACGCCTATCAACTGACGACGAGTATAATCTTCCTAGTGCACCTCCTGGACCGCCTGGTCTTGTAATCAGCACATCTGCTGCTCCTGCATACTTCGGGAGCTCACACGCGTCAAGGTGCCTTTCTTTCGCATGATTATAGTTTAGCGCACAAACAACCTCAGTCTCGTCTTGCAAGCGCTTCAGTACCCAGAAACATGCCCCGACATATCGACCTGCCCTATGAGGTGTGATTGTAAGGGCGTTCTTCCCACCTGCTTTTAAAGTAATGATTTGGGAATATTTCATAGTGAAGAAACGTTTCGTCTGAAAGAAAGCACAAAATGCCATCAATATGTCAAATTTAAAATTTAAACAGTGAAAGGATGTTCAGAAATAAAAGCTTTTCATGAGCAACTTAAGGTATGACAAAATTCAATAAAATATATTTATCCAGTCAAATGTCACGGGCATGGGTGAAAAAAGTAGAGAGTAGTACATGAATTAATACATGTACATGATTTCATCGAACATCCGAAATTCTTTACAAGCACATTCGCAACCACAACTACAACTTTCCACCTCCTTCAACTATCCTCTCCCAACAAGCAAGCAACATTTGAATAACTTACAGAAAACGCTTCATCCACATCATCGAGATCAAACGGAATCCTCACATCTCCATCATACGAACATCGAGCATGCCAATCATATATAGACATCTGCCCCAACTTCGCAGTGGGAAACGTTCCGTAAACCATGGGCATCTTGGACCCACCCACCATCTTATACAAATGAAACAACATGGGCACACCACCTATGCTGGTCAGTCCAGAGTCACACACGAGAATGGCATCGATGCTTGGGAGGACATCTTCGGCCAACCATTTGAGTCGATCGATTAAGGTCGCATCTGATAGCGAGCCTTCGTCCATTCCAACATCCAATAATATCCGTACTCCTGCGTATTCAATGAGGGTGCAGGATGGAGGCTGCGCTGGTGTATCCGGTGATGTATAAGAACCGTAAATGGGGGTGACTAGTAACGACATGGTGAACGATGTGGATTTGAAACGAAAATAAATAACCAACTCGTAGCTGCCCTACAATTTGTGATTTGTACTTTTTGTAGAGATCGGTCCGCAGTGCTACGATACGACGACAAAATTTGTTCGGATTTTTTCTTCTCGTTCTCGATTTTGGTATTTTTATTGCAAAATTTCCAGGTTTTATTTTCACGCGCGCGCACATAAAATTTCAAAATTCAAATACCCTACCGGGAAATTTCAAATTTTAGAGAGTTCGATTGTACTAAATGTACACTTTCGGAACCTGCGAATCGAAGAAGCTAATTTTGAAACAGCATTTATTGTGGAGAGACAACCTATCGAGCAAATCGTACTAATCCAAGACAAGCACAAAATCGACAGTTTCAAACAAAGTAATCATCCGTCTATATTTGCCCGTCCATTCAAGTACAATAAGTACAACCCCAAAATAAAACCACTTTCGACGGTGTTGGTGGTGAAGGGGGATTGTTAGATTTGTAGAAGTCACAATTTAGGGTCTCAAATTGTATTTTGATGTCATTCTTCTTGAATTATTATTAGCCGATTAACCGTTACGTTTTGTCCGTCTAAAGTCAAAAGTTAATTTCATCTTACATAAAATTGAGATAGGAACGACAAGGACTGCGGACGGCATTAACATGAGCGACAGAGGTGCTAGATTTTTGTTGAAACGACGCCAATCGGTTCAGCAGGTGGCAAACGCCTCGTCTTCGGTAAACAACAAAAATTCTAAGAATTTTACAGCTAGGAAGCCGGCCCTTCATTCCACTTTGGTTTACATTGTCGTAACTTATATATTGCACATTCCCAACATTGAGGCTCATTTTAAACCACGACAACGTCAAATAATTTCAGACGAAGGATTGGAAATTGATGATAGTGGAAACATTACCAGTGGAGATGAAGACGAGTTTATGGAAGGAAATAATGATGATGTGGTAGAACCATTGTGGGACAAACGTCGTATGGGTGAAGGAGGAGGAGGAGGCACAGGCGGTGCTGGACCGAATAGTACGTCAGACTTACCATTTGGTAGGAGGAAAATCTCGTTTTTTGATATGGCCACGGCTCAACATCGGCATTGGGCAAGAAGTATCTTGAAAGAAATGATGATCGTGTTGAAGAAGAATAAACGCAGTGGGGGTAAAAATGGTAATGCACAAATAGAAATGGTCTCATCAACGACTAAAAAGAAGGTTCATTCGGTGATGCATGACAGCCTGAGGTCTCATGACCAAATCGATTTGGTTCCTCTATGTTCTGCGATTTTGACAGAGGCTTTGTTAATGAATCGTTCATGCAGTCTGGAAGGGCTCGATAAGTGTTACTCAGGATTAGTCGATGCTGGCAGAGGTATATTGTCTGGAGGTGGAGAAAATGGAAACAATTCCTTGCACAATATAATACATTCAATTACAATTCTGTTCCTCACTACTTTGCCAAAGCAGACAGGAGAAACGCTGCACGAGATGGGTAAACTTTATGATCTGTGTATCTCTGCACGTTATCGTCGGAGATTTGTAGGGCGCATTGGTCCAGCAATTTTGCGGCCTGTGAATAGCGCGTTATGGAGTATTCAGCATCGGAGTGATATGGAAGCAATCTTGTCTGTTTCAGAAGTTATTTTTGATCATATTGTCAATGCGGTGTTGGGTGAAAAGAACTGGTATAATCGGGGACAAACGTTACGTGCAGATGAAGAACGGCAACACACAATAAGTATGGCCGAGGCTTATTTGCAATCCCTTCATGATCCTGATCCCTCACTATTGACCGACGGCGTCGCTCAAAATTCTCGGAACCATGGTCCGCACGAGATGCATGAAAAACTCGATAATCTCATTCGCGGAACCATTAGCGGTATGACAAGTGGTGAGGTTGGATACACAATTTTGGGAGGTTTTCATGCGAAACAAAAGAAGGCTCCTATGAGTCCAAGAGTTAAGATTCCGCTTCAAGGACTTCATGAGCCAAGTACACCTGTTACTAATCTAGAGCATTCTCCACCGGTACGTTTGTTCCTGATTTTTTTTTCTGTTCACTTATCTGATTTATTTTGTTTGCTTTATTAGACGGCTACGACCACGCCCGTCACGTCAATGCAGGGTTATCCACCGGCCCCTCTGACACCGAAGCCTTCAAACCCATCGCCGCATCATGCTCCTCTGAGTCCAGGGACCCCACCAAAGTCACCGTATAGAAAACATAGTGTGCATAGTCAAAATCAACAGGTAAAGACAAAACTTCTCGAGCCCGAGGAAAGGTATCGCACCGTCATCGCATGTAGAGTTTTGCGTGAGCAGGTGAGAGGTATCATAGTGTTCATAATTTAATTTTTTTTTCAGAAATATTCTAATCAACGCCCCATGAAATCCGGGTTCGACATATAGATCAATGCATTTGAAGAACGGTATAGAGAAGTGTACAATCGTCTGCCAAGAAAGCCGAATGAAAAGGCAAAATTACATAGCACGTATGCACAGTACAGAGGTAAGAGCAATTAATGTCTAAACACTGAAGTCTTCGAAATTTAATTTTCTTTTTGAATATAGAATGGAAAAAAGTCATTCGAAGCAATGCTGCAAGGAGAATACAGGCACTTTTCCGCGGGTGTGTCTGCCGCAGAAAGCTCATAAAAGAAGACTCTCGTGGTGAACTGACGAAATTGATCAAAAGAAATTGCAGTGTGTTGAAGAAACTCAGCACTGTCCCATCGCCTGGAGCTGATGGTGTTGAAGTAAGTTATTTCTCTACACTTTTTCAGTAGGATTATGTGAATTTACTCATCCTGAAAATTTCGTTGTGAAGGTGATGGTTGGTTTTGGTGGGCGCACCCGAAGCAATATGTCAAAATCTTATAATCATCAGCCACAATTTGCCAATGTTACTGATTCTTTTCCAGTTTCTTCAAATAAAGTATCATCGTCAACTAGGACAGGACAAAGCAGTCGAGCGCCGTCATCGATTGTTACAACAACTCCCCTCGTATTAAATCCACCACATGCTCGTCCCCGACATCGTCGGCAAGTTAGCGACTCAAGCGAAGGATCAAACCATTCGAGTGGTGAGAGCAGTGCTAGTAGCAGGAGAACTGATATTCTACATGAACTAATGAATCAAAAAAGAGACTTGAAAGCACAGTTAAAGCAATACGACTTTAGCTTCAAACGACAAAATGGTAGAATGCCATACAAATCCGAAAAAGAACCAATAAGGCATCTTTACGAGAAGTATAATGACTTAAAACACCGAATATCCAGCATTGAATCAGAGATGAACTCAGCATATTCTAGTGAGGGTAGCGGTGTAAGTCCTACGACAACTGCGAGATCCGTTTCCCCGCGAGCAATATCTCCCATGATAGGCAATGGCGATAGAAATTGGAACGTACGTGATATGATGGCGCTAAGAGAGGAGAAGCAAGCCTTACATCAGATGCTCAGGCATTATGAGCGGACATTTCTGGAAGATCACGGAAGGCAAGTCTCGAGTTTCGAAGACATCAGGCCTGTCGCAAAGCAATATCGACGTTATAAAGAAATTAAAAAGACGATCACTGATTTGCAAGAAAGCGCCAATGGAAGAGGGTCTGTCTAATTGTCGATTTTCTTCTTTTGAGAGGATCCATTCTTCTTCGAATTACTATTTCCTAAAATGAATCACAATTAATGGAATTATATTGATAATACTAGAATCGTTCCATTTCTTTTGTTTGGTCCGATGCAATTAGGAATATCGCAGGGCCCCATATCACATACGTTGGGGCTATTGCTACGTTTTCATTGTGGCGGTTAGTATGTCGCAGCTTGACGACGTTCTAAAACGGGCACAAGCCGAGTCGCTATTCATAACCTTTCACTATCAGTCGTCTTCATTATTGTCTTCGTTACACATAGTTCCGTACTCTACATGTATTGAAGAATGTGAGAAACCCCAAAAATATCTGGGTAAATTCGTGTCACATCCTTGCATTCTATCCTGTGAAATGGTAAATTTCCAACCCTTCAAGAAGGTGATTGTGGTCAATGGTGTGACAATACAAAACACCAAGCAAACATTTGTAAAATAAGAAAAATAAGGTAACTTACTAGATGTTGAAAACACGATCGGCAATAAGTTATCGTCCAGGCGTATCCTGGAAACCAGCTTAACATGTATGAATGAAAAGTGGAAGTAGTTATTTGTAAATATCAACGTTCATAATATGCAAAGCGCGAAAACGACTTACCTATCTTTCGTTTCTGGCGACCCATACAGCAGAACAGCACTATGCATTGACTCACGTAAAGTGACAGTTTGGTGTACAACTCCGTGTTGGTTGACATATGAACCTGATATCCCATCCGTTATACCTTCTAAATTGAATAAATCTTCAAGTAGATTGAGTTGTGGAGAGTTGCAGAAAATCCGACAGTGATTTATTTTTGGTTGATCCTTACCATCTGATTTGGCTATGACACTACGACAATTGCCACATCGAATGTTACTGAAATTCGACTTCTCACCCAACTTCAATCGATGAAAGATATAAGATGCCATCTCAAACAAACTTCTCATTCCCAAAAGCTTTGCTCTCTCAACTGATGAAAAAGGCATATTCGTAGCAAGCCAAAATGTAATTGTCGCTGGATCTGCATATTCATCTCCTTTACCACAACATACGGCTCGAAAAGATGGTAACTTCGCGATACCGCTCCATTTTGGTGAAGTCAAAATTATTTTTCTTATTTTGTAAAAAAGAACTTCTGGCCAATGATTCCAAACGTGAGCATGACAAATGGTCTTCAGATAATCCACCGACGAACGTGTAATCTGACCCTGTGAGAGTCTAGAATATAAGCCACTACCCAAATTTCCATTTGATCGTACGTAAGAAGATGGTTTAACGAGACATCTGACAGATGCTGGTAATGTTACTGGACAATCATCGACGAGTCTCTCAACTTCGAAACAATTTGGCTTATTTTCTACAATACTGTCATCGTTAATACATTTGATTACAACAAAACGTTGGATCCCTTTGACTGTTAAAATAATTTCGTCATATCGATATCCATCATTTTCATAAATATTTTCGTCGGCATCCAGTGTGTTGACACTCTCAACAACGACCAACGTTCCAATCCTATTCCGAAGATCTGCACTTTCGTCCAATCTTGGAACAATTCCAATGATAACATCAAGTTCCTGCAAATTTTGAAAAGAACGTACGTTACTAATTTTTTGAGACAAGTACCGCGTCCACTGGGGGTCCTGTAAGCGAAGGGGGAGAGAGTATCCAGGAAAGAGTACCACGTCCCCTAGTTCCAAGATGCTTACGAAAATGGCGTTGCTCCAGATTGCTGAAGCATTATTATCTTTTATTTTGTCGTCGCATCCATGAATGATTCTTGTGACTCCAGGCAAATAAGAGGAGGATGAAGAATGCGAAAAAGGATTACGATTATTCCGAACCATCGTAATTGAGAAAAATAATAGGGAGAAATTTAGTGCTATGTTCCCGGACAAATTTCTATCATACCGTCTAGTTGAAAATCGCATGATTTTTGCGAAAATTGAAAATTTGCTAAAAATGGGAAAATATGTTTCGTGCAGAATTTTTAATTTTTACAAGGAATTCCTCATAAGATCAGGCCAGATTTTGAGCTAGAAAAAAGTGGTTGCTGAAAGGAATCCGGAAACGCGGTTGAAACTGAAACTGTGTTGTGGTTGTTGACAAGTTTGTTATCAACTCAGATCAACTCAGCGAACATCTCGCTGAGTTGATTACAAACTTATCAACATTGGTTGTTGATTGTGGGGAACGGGCCTTAAATGTATATAGATTGTAGTACATTAAATGTACTTTCTTTACTAAAGTTTATGTTAATTGGAAAAAGTTAAATTTGTGATAGCTTACTTCAATCATGAGATATAGAGAGTTTAAAATCCCATATCTTGCGCAAAATCAACCACCGACCCACATTTTGGGAAATTGACTTAAAACCACCAATATTCAACCAATTATGATAATTCCAAGTACGTAACCTCCTTATTATTGTGTGAATAATGTCTATGTAAATTTACAATGAATGATATAGAAGGGAAAGGGAGATATTATGGTATAACCAAAATAGAGTTCTACTTAAGTTTTTACGAGAAATTTAGGCTAACTTGAGCATGATTTTTTGAGATAATAAACTATCCTCGTCATCTAAAGTCGTTATTTCTCCAAAAAGATTTATCGTTCGTCTTAGTTGAGAATGTGTCAAATTAGATATAGCTTGTTTCTATCGTGAGATATAGAGTGTTGAAAATACCGTATTTTGAGCAAATCAACCGCCGACCCACATTCCGACCCACACTTTGGGGAATAGACCTAAAATCATCGATATTCAACCAATTTTGAAAATTCCAAGTACTCTAACCTCCTTATTATTGTGTGAATAATGTCTATGTAACTTTATAATGAATGTCATTGAAGAAAAAGTGACATATTTTGCTTTCTTCGAAAAGTTCAAAATTTCGGTCGAAGTTCAAGCTATTTTCATGATGAAAAACAACCTCCCTATCAATATTATGACTTGAAACTCCTCCATTGGTCCCTAAACTATGCTAGGAATGCGAGGAAAATGATTATGTATTGCTATCAACAGATTTAGATCCACAAGAAGAGGATACCGAGAAATCACCAGATTTTGATGACATTTCAGAATTTCAATTTTATTTTTTACTGCTGCGTCTTACAGTCCTCATGCTGGCACCATTAATTCAGAGTGTGTGATTTAGTGTTAGAGATTATTTTTATTTTTGTGGACTGGTTGTTATGTCAAGTGGTTGGCAGTAAAACTGGTCGTGTTGTGTTTTTGTGAGCAATCATAAAAAAAAACAAAGTTATATCGGTATTTGATATTTGATAGTTCAAGAGTATTTTACTAGGCGCTCATTCGTGTCACTCTACATAAAAGACAAATTCTATGCAGATTTTGCACCGCCAATATGAATGTAATGTGTAATGTGTATTTTGTGTACAGAGAAAAAAATAATCATAATATAATACATAATTACTAAGTTTCTAAAGCTGTTTTTAAAAATAATTTTATTAACTTCGTTCGGAAAAATATATGTCCGGAGATATTGTCGCATTTCCTGCGTACAATGTATTAATACCGATATTTCAATACAGGATGAAGAAGATAGAATGTACAAACGTATATTTTTTTACTATGCGTTGAAGATAACGAGAACATTGCTCTTCTGTTAGGCGTCATCTATCCCCGGGTGACCAAATTGAAGCTGTCCCCGTGGATAAAATTTTTCATATAAAATTGGAACTTCAAACACAAAAAAATATCATCTTCTCACGAATTGTCTACTGTTCATGTCCACACGGGATTACGTTTAGAGAGAGAAGGTCAAATGATGTGTTTATTTTCCGATATCCGGGTTTACGAGTTCGTCGATATGACTTCAAGTTTTATTCTTTTGCATGAATTTATGTTTTCATATAATTCCACGCATCGAATCAAAAATACAATCGTGTTGCTACCTAATTCTTAACAATATGACAGATACTGATATGAATAATCCAGTCATTAGCCCGTTAGAGGCTGCTGAGGAAGTGGAGAAAAGATCCTCCAGTAATAACGGCAGTAGTCCAAAAGTTGATCGGCGTGGCATGCTAAAGAAAAACAAGTCCATTTCGACTAGAGTTATTGGTAGCTGTCGATCTTTGGGGAAATCAATGAGAAATGTTCTAACGTCAATGAGAAACGTGGTAACTCCGAAGTCGAAGCGTGTATCTTTTGACGCTATTGAGGTACGAGAGCATGACCTGACACTAGGCGATAATCCAAGCTGCTCTCATGGCCCACCAGTTTCAATGAAATGGAAACATAACAACTCATTCCGTATGTCCCTTGATGATTACGAAACTGAACGAGGCTCGAGAAGAGCTCATCACGAATTAGTTATTCCAAGGTATGTTCGTGAACATTTGATCAAGAAGGATGGCGTCTCTCGCGTTGAGATAAACGACGTCATGCTAGAAAATTCAAAAATTAAAGAACAGAACCGAAATAGTGCAAGTAGATTTATCACAAGGGAAAGGTTTAAGCATTCTGTAAAGAAGATAGTCCCTTCTTTTATCAAAAGACGAAGCAGTAATAGGGTTTGATGAGCGGGTCAATGTTTCGCAATTCATAACTCCTTCAAGAATTGTTTCAACACATTATGTATTTGAAAAATAGCGATTAATAATACTTATTAATATCTTCTTAGAGAAACAAATTTCCTATCGGACGCCAATATATTTTATCTTTGATATTTTGTGAGAGAACGCGGATGTACCTTTAAGCGTCGAAATCGCTGAGTGGATGTACCGATATCCCTTTCTTTATTTTCTTCTCCTAAATGCAGAGAGGGAGACTATTTTCCTCGTCATAGCTGTATTTTTTGTTGAAATATTGTTTGTCAAGAATGTGCAGGTATGTTAAGAAGGAATCGTTTTTCATCACCGTAGTTGTTGGTGTCAGGAAGTTGATCTTTACTTTTGACATACCAAGGACATTACATCTTTAATAATTGAAACGCATTTTAAATCGTTAACGATGTATTAGTTACGTGCTTGAAAGTGGTAATTCGGATCTTCAATGGATGCTTGGTAGTTTAACATCTTTTTCGCCAAAGTTCAAAGAACTCATTTCTTCCAAATAGCAAAAGTTGTGAAAATCTCAAAACTTCTTAACTTGTGAAAAATTCTCGCAAGGGCAGATGTTAATAATTAAGTATCAACTCGCTCAAATCAAATAAGGTTGAAGATCGAAAGTAAATTTTACATGAGAATCTCTTCATGATAGATTCTTCTTGTTTTCAATACACATGTGAGGAAAAACGAAATCACATTCTAGGATGACTTTGTCTTTGATTTAGCTTGAAAGACATCATCGGATGTGCATGCAATAACAAGCAACCAGAAAGGGAAGATCAAGTAAGGCAAGTAAAATCCAAGAAGTGTCAACATCTCCGACGTCGTAAGAAGTGCGTCGTTTGCAATGGATGTCAAAATTGGAACTAAGGTTGTTGATGTATGAGCTCCATATGCAATGCATGCACTGCGAAAATTACCCTTTCCGCACACCTATGCAAAATATCAAGAATGAGATAAAGCGACATAATTGGCGCGCCATCAAACAAACACTCATGAGAGCTAGACTCACCCTCGCAGGATTTGAAAGAGCATAGACGGCATAAAAGAAAAACGGAACCTGAAATATTAGTTCACACGTAACGATTGATGTGAACCAAAGATCGTGAGGTCTTGACATTAAATGATCTTTAAAAGTCCCGGTGTACCAATCTAACAAATCTTGCACTATGCGAGGATATATATAGTGTGGCAACGCCGCTTGACCATCGATGAAGAGAGTGATGGGAATGTGACTTGCAAAGAAGCAGAGAAATGCAACTCTCGTCCCGCCGGTCAAACACAGCACCATAATGAATCGTAATATTAAACAAGAGAGTTGATGTTCAGCAAGTTCACAACGATGCTGAACCGCAGAAAATGTAATAAGCCTTCGAGTATCCTGTACGTTCGTAAATTGTAACTTGCCGTGTTCACGTGTCCAAAGAAATAACGTTATTGGTTGCTCATGCAATGTATCTCATACTTTTGTCATATCCAACGTCTAAATGGGAAACTTCGTCCAATCGAACGCGCGAACATATGTAAGATAGCGATACATGTCAGTACCATGTACCATGTACCTACGTATGTACGCTTGTGTACATGATGCATCGGCGTTTGTGCTATTCTGATTTCTGATCTCGAGTTGTTTGGTTTCCTCACAGTGAATCAATACGAGTCAAGAGTCAAGGCATTGATAAAACAATTCATTACCCACAGTAGCCACGTTGCCATTGCGGGCTTCCTCACACAGTGGTCTATTCCGTTTCTATTTATTGAAGAGGATGGTTTAGAGAATGAAACCCACCTGGCTTCTTAATTAGTTACAAAATGAGGAAAGATTTTTATTTAAGTTGATAATCCTCATCATTATTAAATCATATCTTATACCCACGTTAATTGAATACTAAAGCACCAAAAGAAGGATTCAAATGGGAAACAAAAACGGCTGGGTATTCTACACGACTGGAAATCCATTCTCATCACAGATCACAAATTCTATCTAAGTATAAACACGAACGAAATAAAGGAGTCATTATTTCATTATATAAGAGACATGAAAAAAACTTATGTTGTGAGTGCCTTCATCTATTGAAAAATTAAGATTTAACAACTCTTCACAAAGTAATTTCAACTATATTTTTCATAAAGAGTTGCCAAAGCCTGTCGTTTAATTGGATCCTGATTGCTCTGTCCTTCAAAGTATATTCTTATCGTCGCTATCGAATATACGAGCGTATATTCAGAAAATGGGAAATTTTTTGTTGCTCATGTTGTTGATAATGGTGAAGTCGTCATAGGCAATGGAGGAAAAGCAGAAGTCTATCTTTATGGTAATGGCAGTGATGATGAGGCTTTAAGACTTAGTTTTCATACTTTAGTTTCAAGATGGAAAGCACAACTACGATAAGTAGAAATTATAGAATCCAGATGAAAAAATGTAGGAAATTTAGAATTCGTTCAATCTAATTTTCATCATCAGAATAACAGAACTTTGTGGAAAAGCTATCCTGGGATATGGCTCCACCAGTTCTTGCAAATCCATTAAAACTTCGCTTCCTTTTTGTTTTCTCATGCTGGAACCTTTTACCCTGTACTTGCAACAGTTTTTCACTTGATTTAGAACCGAATCCACCACCACCGAAAGCTCCTTCGTAGGAGTTGTCTGCCATAGCACCACCATCTTTAGTTGCGACTTCGCCCCAATAATCACTGTCTACTCTTGTGAAGGGCTTTCCCGAGCTAAGCGCTTGTGCTCCGTCAGTTCCTTTTTCAACATTAACATTAACATTTTTCTTCGGAGGCGTTGGTTTCCATGATGCTGCAGCAGCAGCTGCTGCTTTCGCTTTTGCTTCAGCTGCTTTCTTCTTGGCTGCAATCCTCGCATTAACCTCCTCCTCATCTTCGGAAGAGGAATCATCTGATGATGATTCCTCATCAGATGAATCTTCGTCATCACTCTCATTGTCACTAGAGGAAGAACTCTGCTCGCTAGAGCTATCATCACTCGAAGAAACGTCAGTGTCAGACACTTCTACATCGCTGACGTCACTGACTGTAATATTCTCTTCACGTACACTACGAGCTTTAGTTTTCGGTGTACATACGTTTCCTTTGGAAGACGAGTCATCACTGCTGTCGCTTTCAGAAGAAGACGACGAGGATGAGGAGCTACTGTGTGATATATTATGAATTACATTCGAAGTCCTTTCTAAAGAAGCTTTCCCAACGTTTTTTTCTTCGTTAATGTTACTATCATTTGAAGACGATGAAGATGTATCTACTTGTTTTGTTTTCTTTACCGGAATTTGTGCAGCTTCATCGTCTGAGCTGTCATCTGAATCATCTGAGCTCTCATCTGAAGATGAATCTGTATTCGTTGTGATTCTTTCTACTTTCTTTTGTTGTTGTGTCTCTGTTTTTTCTGTTTTGCGGTGGGAACCTTCGCCACTTGACGAATCCATAGAAGAGCTCGAGACTATCTTTCTGCCAGTCTCGGCTGGATTTGCACCCTCCTCATCACTGGAGTCGCTATTTTCATCACTGGAGTCACTATTTTCATCACTAGAAGACACTTCCTCCTCAGCGATAGCTGCAGCACGGGCAGCGGCTGCAGCTGCAGCCTTTCCAGCCTCTTCAGCCTTCGCTAATGCGAATTCTACCCTATTCATAGACCCAAACTTGAGTACTGCACCGACTGTCCAAAGGCTCACATTCAACTTTTCACCTAACTCCGTTCGTAACGAAGTCGCACTATCGACCAGCCCTTTCGATTCCAAAAATCGTACTACGGCATAAAATTTGGAGATATCGTCATATTCAGTTACGTTATCCTTCTTTACATTTTTCGAAATAGGTTTGGAAGTCTTGGCAGCGATGGAAGGCTTAGAGACGGAGCTACTGGTCTTTTTCACTCTTGCATTTTTTCTCACTTTTCCCATCTTTACAAAGACCTGTATATTTGATTAATAAATTATGCGACCTTCGAAAAATACGATGGTAATGATGCTGTAAACTTTGTTTGCATTCTTTGGCATGAGTATAAGAAGAAGAAGAAATTATTTCACGAGTTGAATGGCTGTAACAACGTTCGTAAGTGGCGAAGATACAAAAAATTATCAATACAGTTTTGCGAGTTGTACGAGAAAAGCGAGTAGGTAATATCCATACATGCAATGCAATATAAATGAATCTTTCAGATAATATATCATCTTATAATTTTATTGAATTCTTATAAGAAGATTCTATCGTTCAAGTAGATGCATATGTACATATACACGTAGAGCTAAGGTATATAAACATAAAAGATCATTTCGAACCGTACATAGCACATGTCACTTCTTTATGAATTCTCTTTGTTCATCATCATCATAATGTATTTATCGAATTTAAATGTATCTTAGAAATTCTAGAATTTCAACCTCTTGATGATGCTGAGATTGTCAGAAGATACATTATGATGTCATGACACAGAATCTGTGCAAATAGAAATAAGTCCGTATAAAATACTTCGAAGTATATGTTAACTGTCGTACGTATGTGTGGTGTAAACAATAATGGCGACATCAAAAACGAATTCCCTTCACTCTTGACTGGATTCCTGACAAATCAAAAAAGGCAAGCTGGAGCAGCGACGGTGACGTGGATATCGTGTGAAACGATACTCACATTCACGAAAACCCATGGATCTTCGTACATACACATTGTAAATTTCAACAGTCGTCGGTCGTCTGTACCAGAGGGAACTCCACGGTTTGACACCACCACAGTAAACGCCCGTAGCAACCAACGAGCAGCAGTCATCAAGAAAACTACATAAGCCGAAAGCCGATAATAAAATTCAGAAAAAGACGGCGGGCGCATCAAAACCAGTAGACATCACAGGCAGACAGACAGTCACTCTCTTTTTCTATATCAGTAAGCAGCAGCCGAGCCAACACGGCTGCTACTGCACCAAGAAGTAGCCATCAAAAGATTGCGCGACGTGAGGGTGTACTACTATTAACAATTCAACAAGCAAAGCTTTTAGGACTGTGACAAGTTCAACGTTACTTCAATACTCATCATTCCATCAATTATTTAAAAACGTCAACTGCCGTTGGAGCAGACAATTCGCATAATCCACAATCCACAACCACGCTGCACACAAGACTTATTAAGGGAGAGAAGCGAGCGAGCTAGTGATTGGTTTGGACGAGAACGGTTCTAGAACACAAAGACGGCGGGTCATTGAGCCCACGTTTCACACGAAGGACATTGCTTAAGTTTCATTGGGGACAAAAACAAGCGGAAACTAAGCTAAGTCAATACATAAAAGTCTCTTAAGCTTAACGAATATTACTTGTTGTACAAAGAGAGGGGGGTAGCTTAATTAAGGGGAAAATGACTATGAGAAATTCATCGAATATTTTGCTGAGATATGCAGCTTCAAAACGTCCGCGAATATTACGATTGCGACCATGGCTTGTTACCACAACACTTGGCATAGGTCTTGGGTGTTTTTGGACTTTTCTTTCCCTTCGATACATACGTAATTTGACGAAGAATGATAAAGCATCAGTGTCACTGCCTCGGAGGCTTATGGGAATTCCTCGTAGTAAAGGTGCGATTGTCATAGCAGGGCAAATAGTAGTAAATGATAAGCCGTGTAATATCGCGCAATACGATCTTGACCATGGGAAATGGATCCTTAAAGGTATGGTATTCGAATTGATTAACGCCATTATTCTATTTGAATTGTTTATCGTACAACTAACCTTTTAATGAATGAATGGGAATAGATCGGGTTCAGTTGAGTGTCTACAATAATAATACAGAAGGGGATGTATTCAGCCTACTTGCAAACTATTCCCAACCTATATATGAACCTAATCGTGTGTTTGATCCCACTATGGTGTCTTTGCCTTCATCCCCTCGAAAGAGCACCGATGGATCTGACATTGTTGTGGTTGGAGCTTTTGACACCACTTTTCAGACTTCTCAAGTGACGTATTGCTCTGGTACGTGTCCGTTTTGTGTAAACTTAATTCATACGTAAAGGTTTCTTACTCGGTTGAAATATGATCATTTTCATAGTTGGAAGGTGGGATGGATATGAACTAAGTAAAATGGGGGAAGGTCTCTGCAACTCCGCCTTGTCGAAAGGGATGAAAATTACTACTGCAGCACTGGCTGGGTCCAAGGATGTCTACGTAGCTGGCAGTTTCGAAACGCAAGTTTGGAATGGGGATTGGAGGGCTTTTGTAAAAATCTATAACGTTGCACATTTTAATACAGACAGACAAGTTTGGCTTCCATGTGGGCCGTCAAAACTCGGCTGCACGTGGTGCACTGTCACAGTGATGGCGTTAGCTTATGACAGTACCAACGATTTGCTGCACATTGGTGGAAAATTTAATTCAATTAATTCATATCAAATGCAAGGAGCTGGCTTGGCTCTATATGATCCCAAGTCAGAATCGATGATTCCCCATCCAGCTGGTGGTCTTTCCATGTTCAACCCCAACGAGGACGGTGTTGTCACCGCATTACAATTTCATTCTGAACTTGGTATTCTATTTGTTATGGGCTCTTTTGAAAGGTTGTCGAAAACTGGGGAAGTCTGTCAGGGCTTGGCTGCATGGGAGGTTGCTTCTGAAAAGTGGACTTGCTTAGCTGATCCATCATTTCGGGTACAACCTATATTTGGCCAAAATATGCTTCTCTCCCCATATGGCTTACTAATTGCAGGAAGGGCATTTGGAGCGTCATCTTGGCCATATTCAGATAAACCCTACGCCATTGCCTTATTGACTCTGCGTTCTACGACATCGTCCACTAAACATACACAAGCATCTCCACAAACGACAACAATAGATTTTAAATGGACTTGGCTGCCTGGTTTTGAAGGTCACTATGCCCCCATACACGCGTTAACAAACGGTCTCGGCGAACACGAAGGGGTAATTTATATTACAGGCGAGGATTATGTTTCACAGTGGTCTTACGTGCGAAATGACGGCGGAAAAGATTCTTCTAAGTTTAAACCTCTGACAGTAGATTTGTCAAGAGGCTCCGTGCAAGGGACGATCATGGCTGTTTCTTATCTTGTTCCAGGATCAAACCCAATGAATACAAAACAAGTAGCAGCTACAATAATTGCATATTGGCTTGGGATTGGAGCTATACTGGGTATGATTTTAGCAATCACATGCTGTAATCAAAGCTTTTCGTCGGCCGTTTTACATGTATCAGGTGGCCCTCAAGTGAAAGGCATCTCTCTTGATACTCTAACTTACAGTGCGGTAGAGAGCTCTTCAGTCGCTGATTCATATCAGAGGGCGATGAGGACGAGATTCGTTGACCATCCACATATGCTTACCATTATTAATCCCGCCGAGATTGTTTTGCATCGTATCATAGGCGAAGGAACTTTTGGAAGAGTATGGAGTGCACGGTGGAAAAGTTCCAGTGTTGCCGTGAAAGAATTTGTGTTCGCACAAGCTGCCGTAGCGGGTCGATCGAGTATGCAAACAGCAATTGTTGATGAAATTATCGGTGAAGCAGGAATGATGGCTATGCTTAGGCATCCAAATGTTCTTCAACTATTTGGATGCGTTCTTACATCACAAGCTATATGGATTGTTAGTGAATTGTGCTCACTTGGAAGTTTGAGACAAGTTCTTATGGACGAGAATCGAGACCTTCCTACATCACTTCGAATACAAATTGCCTTGCAAGTTTCAGAGGGAATGGCATATTTACATACTCAAGATCCTCCAATAATTCATCGTGATTTAAAGAGCCACAATATTCTTATACATGAGACAACTGTCATGAAACATAGAGCGCGCGAACAAAATCGTATTACCGATGGTGATCCCACAAATCCCCATTCATTGATTGTAGCAAAAATTGGAGACTGGGGTTCTGCCCGCGCAGCTCGCGCAGGTTCCCGAACAATGACACACGGCGTTGGAACAGCGTGCTGGCTTGCTCCTGAGGTCATCAAACATGCCCGCTCTTCAAAATGCAGTGATGTGTACAGTTTTGGAATCGTTTTGTGGGAACTTGAGACCAGGGAAGAAGTTTATAAGGGTCTAGAAACAATGCAAATCATTGCACGAGTTGCTAATGAACACTTGCGGCCGCCAATTCCTCAGGATTGTATATGGAAGGATATGATGGTAAACTGTTGGGATGAAAATCCTCAAGCTCGAGGGAGTTTTGTTTCAATTGCTGTTGAGCTTAGTCGTCTATATTCTATGCATAGGAAAGGTTCGGATAGCGGTTGGAGCTCATGTTCGAGCATACCATCGAAGTTGCAAGGAAATCCTGCATCATATTCTAGTATGAATAACGAGGCAAATCCCTTAATTCCAGTTGTAGATGACGACGAATTGCAAAATCGACAAAATGTGCGATGAAAACGTGAACTTTGCGAGATTTATATTAGGCAAATCTGTGTGTTCAAAAAGAAATATCGATCAGGATAGATTAAACCTATCGTTAATAACACTATGTTTTTGCATTATTTCGTACATGCTACAGAACTAATTTCTAATCTTTTTGATCCGATAACAAAGCTGCCCTCCCTTTCTTTCACCAAGTTTCGGTATTTCTGCAACCATGGCATTAATGCTGTGACAAATAAAAGTCTCCAAGTATTACCAGCGCGGTTAAAGATTTTTTCTTGATGCTTTAACTTTAAAAGATACATGCTGCCGAGAGTCTCAATGTATGGGTGTTTATGAGCTTCTGTCATAAGCACAGAAGTAATAAAAATTCGATGAAATGGTTCAAAAGTGAAAAAGTCGAAAAATCTGTCTGCATCCTCAGCTAGAAAAGGCTCGTCAACACGGCCAAGATACAGCATATTCAATGCGGTCGCAATTAAAAATCTGCTGATAACTGTGAAAGTAGATATGATGAAGTTTAATGATTCATCAACCACGTTGTACCAATTGGCAGCAGCTGGGCGAAGGCGATAAAATCCCTTGTAGAAGTTTACACGAGCAGGACGGCTGATGAAAGCCCATCGAAAAAAAATGATTGACAAGGCTGATATGATCATAGCATAAATCATTTGCATTATAAATGAGGTTACCTGCCATAACGACAAGAAAATAAGAGTGGCAAAAAAAAGTCCGATCAAAGACGCTCCAACAATATTGCCCCAGAACATCACACCACTAAGGTAATGTAGAGGATTCGAATTTTTAGAGAAATTATCAATTCAATGTGCTCGAACATC
>Ga0213867_1000174_pt1 | contig 29746 bp, 24 predicted proteins | sample PICome_12_FD_160120 | JGI IMG/M metagenome (GOLD analysis project Ga0213867, IMG submission 160120) | Coastal seawater microbial communities near Pivers Island, North Carolina, United States - PICO540 | ecosystem: Environmental > Aquatic > Marine > Coastal | place: USA: North Carolina... | reverse complement strand
CGGAAGTTGCTGCTGAGCTCAAAGACGCATCAGGCGTTTCTTTTTCAGCCAAAGGAAAAGAAACCATTAAATTGCGCTTCAACGGCCGCATGCACTATCAGTATGATAGCTTAAGTGCTGAAGATAAGGGTGCAGATGTCCCTTCGACAAATCATTTCTACTTCCGTCGTTTGCGGGTTGGGTTCAAAGCCACTCACAAGAACGGACTATATGCTGACACAGTATTAAACTTTGCTGATAGCACATTCGCGTTGGTGACAGCTATTGCCGGCTACAAATACAGCGATGCCTTAAATGTTGGTCTGGGGTTCCAAAAAGTACCTTTTGGTTACCAAGAAACGACTTCTTCCTCCAAAATTAAGACGATCGAGCGCTCTGCAACCAACCGTTTTTTTGCGGATGATATTGACTTTTCAATGAATCACGCCGGGGTTCACCTCAAGGGTAAGCTAGGTGGTGGCTTCAGCTATGCCGCTGCTGTAGTGAATGGCGTTCAGGGTGAAGGCTCTAAATTGGGTGGCGGTTCAAATAGTGATAATGATTTAGCTGCCTATGGGCGCTTGCAGTACAAGACCGAGACTGGTTTACTAGTTGGTGTGGATGCGGGTGTTCAATCGAATAATGGTCTTGTTGACGCCGATTCCGATGGTAATACATTATCGTACCAAGATGTGACCGCCTACACTGCCTATGCAAACTACAAGATGGGTGGTCTCGATCTTTTGGGTGAGTATTTCTCGGGAGATTTGAGCGATAAGGGGGATGTTGATGGATATGCCATTCGTGTCGCTTACAAAAATGGTAAGTTTGAGCCAGTATTTCGTTACTCTTACATTGAAACAGATAAATATGGGATTGATACCGACGAGCTGATTCGACGGGCACCAAGTGTTGGACTTGATCCAGGTGAACTCGCTTCCTACTATTTCGGCTTAAATTATTACCCATCTAAGGCTACCAGCTTCATGGTGGGCTATGAAATTGCTAAAGCAGAAAATAAGGATAAGAGCGACAAGAACGAAATCGACGGCCTGCGCGCACGTCTACAAGTTCTTTGGTAGTCCCTAGCTGCTTTTTTCATTATGTGTTTTGCCTGGAGTGCGTTCCGCACTCCAGGCTTTTTTTTGGTATTATTGGCGATTGTTTGCTGCAGTCTTGCAAAAAAGAGCAGGCTCAATGGGGTGGTCACAGCGGCAAGGTAAACCGACTTGTCGGTCGCTGATTGAGATTGCTTGCAGCGGCTTTTAGAGAGGAGGGTCGTGGCTGCCGTCAGCTCTTTATTGAAGTCGACTGCATCTAAAAACCTCGCTAAAGTCTGAGTTGTCGCTGTAGCCAAGGACTCAGAATGGGGCTGTCGAGTATTAGCGGGCATTCCTCGTCCAGCAGTGCTTGGCACTCCGCTGCATCCATCAGCATGGCCGTGGTCGACCAAATGTCGGCATCGCAAGCTGTCTTCGCAACAAACCAGACGCGTGGATAGACCGCTTGATGTTCGGGCTCCAGCACCGATACAATATGATTGCCTTGCTCGGCGAAGCCAGAGGCACTGATGGCAGCTTGCTGCAGTGGCAGCGTGACATCAATGCACTGTCCTTTTAGCTGAATCGGCCAGGTCTGTTCCCCGATTGCAAAATGGGTGCTGGCGCCTGCGGACAGCAGGGCAGAACCACAGTTCAACTGACGCAAATTTGCGTGAACTTGATCCAGAGCAAATCCTTTGCCGAGGCCGCCTAAATCAATCAGTTTTCCGGCTTGAATACAGTGGATTTGGGGGCGATCCGGAGCCAGGGCAAATTGGCCGATTTGTTCGGGTGCACTTGGCAATGATTGTCCAGACTTCATTAAATCGATTTGACGGCCTAGGGTGATATCAAATCGACCGCCGGTAGCTTGGTAAGCTTGAAAGCCTTTTTGTAGGCAATTATAGCATAGCTCCGATAAAATGAGGCTCTCGCCGGCTGCTAGTTGGTTGATCTGTGAGACTTCGCTGGCTGGCAGATAACGGCTGAGATGTTGTTCAATACGATCGATGATTTCGATGGAATGCGCGGCGAGTTGGGCAGCGTACCCTGGATCTTGGTGAACGAAGCGTAGGCTAAAAGTGGTGTTCATCGCATTGTGACTAAAGCGATGTACATGCGGAGGCTCTAATCTATTTGCTTCCATTGTTCCCAAAGATCATTTCGGAGATAAAAGTTGATCACGACATGGCTACGCAATGTATAGGTAAACACTTGGTGGCTAGCAGTGAGCGCTTGGCTGACGCTGGAGGCTTGAGCGGGCATTGATATGATGAATGCTTTGTTCTGGAGCCCTTTTGTCGGTACTTCTGAGTGTGATTCCAGCTGTAAAGTTTTGAGAAACCAGGGTAGCGGCCAGAATTCTTTTCCGATGATGGTGAGCTTTTGGAGCGCATTATTGGGCTGCATGGATTGAAGTTGCTGGATCCAGCGACCGAGGGCCTCGACGTTTCGGCTGGTAGGAACGTAAGCATAGGGATTGCGTGGATCATTTGGATAGCAGATGCTCGCTTGGTAGCATTGGATAGACTGATAGCTTAGCATTAAAGCGAGAATGAGGCAGAGTGCGATTTTTTTGAGAGATCCCTTTGCGGGCCAAACAGGCTGCAGCCACAAGCCTGCCAACACACATAGTTGCGACCAGGGGACGAGCATCAGCCAAGGTGTTTTGTACGGGAGGCAGGCGTAGATCAAAAATTGTAGGGCACTCGACAGCGCCAAAAAGCGAGCCACCGGGCAGTGATGCAATCGTAGTAGCGAGAAGATGGCGGCCCCGGCGATTGCAATTTCTGTCCATATCTGTCCCAGTGCGTATTTAGGCCAAATAAGCCATTGCCAATAGGTATTAAAGGGCTGGCGGTGCCCTGGCATGAGCTCATAGACAAAGTAGCTTTCAAAGGCTGCCAGAATTCCTCCGGGGTCTTGAAAGCCATTGCTGTAAAAATAACTCGCACTCAGCAGTGCGCAGGCAGCAACTAAAATAAGTGTTCGCGAGTATTGGCGGATTGCTATGCTGAGACTATTGTTCGAGGCGTCGCTGAGGGGTCTAGCGTGCCTCGGGAAAAAACAGGCTGCCAGCGCCCATCCAGCAACTGTAAATATAAAGCTAGCCTTGGTGGCAAACATCAGGCCGATTAGTGTACCGAGAATCAACGCCTTCGTTATGCTTGGTTTTTGCAAGTAACTCATGAGTTGCAAGGTACCCCAAAGGGCAAGCGCAGCTAATAAGCTCTCGTGGATGTAGAGGCGGTTGTAATAAGTGATCAGGGGAGAGCTGATTAAGAAGGCAGATGCGAGTAAGGCGCTATGGCTACCCAGTCGTCGACGATAGAAAAAGGGCAGTAAGGTCATCGCGAGCCCGCAGAGTGCCGGGGTCTTACGCAGCGTTTGGAGTTGTAGGTCAACCCAAGTGTTTTCTTGAAATAGATGTGCCAGTTGTGCGGCACAGGCGCTTAGGAGCGGACCATGAAAGTGCTGGGGGTCGAATTGATAGTGATTTTGCTCGAGTCGAAGGGCTAATAGGCTCGCTCCGGTCGCCTCGTCAGCATGTATGGGGTTGTGGTCTAGTAGGCAGAAACGTGAGCAGATGCTGGCTAGAAGTAAGAAACACCATAGGTATGTTGGGGCTGATTTGCAGGAAAGCAGCACTGTATGCGTCAGTTTCATTATCTAAGATACCATAAAAGCCGACTGGAGTGAATCTGAGCAAGCTTCGTTTTGCAGGGCACGTATTTCAGGGGGAAACAGCGATGTCGACGGTTTTGGCTTGTGATGGAGCGTGGGTCGTAATCTCACACAACTGCTTGTCATTTTCGACGTTTGGCTGTAGTGTTCGGCGGCATGAATTTTGTTGCGATTGCTTTTATTGAATCTAGCCGCTGGCCTGTTTTAAGTGGTGGCTCATGTCGTTATGGATAGCAGCCTAAAAACCTGCGTTCTGGTAACTCCAGTTTGGAACGATTCAGATCGATTGTCTCGTTTTGGCCCCAAATTAGCCGAGGCTTTAGCGACTTCCGATTTGCGAGTCCATTGGGTTGTGGCAGATGATGGGTCTTCGCGGACAGAGCAGCAGGCGCTCGTTGGTTTAGTTCGCGAGTTTAGCAAAAGTTACGCGTCGATTGAATTGCAGTTAAACTCTCAGCGACAGTATAAGGGCGGTGCCATTTATCATGCGTGGGATCAGTCTACAGAATTTGATTACCTGGCATTTGTCGATGCGGACGGGGCAATTGAGGCGCAGGTGGTTATCAAGATTCTAAAGCAGGCAATGGAGCAAGCATCCCCTGCCGCGGTGGTGGGTATTCGTCAGCATACACAGGATGCGCCCGTTCGTCGCAATTGGAGACGAAGGCTCGTTTCTAAGGTCTTTCAGATTGTGGTAGGCTTTTTCTTGGGTGTACACATTCGGGATACACAGTGTGGAATAAAATGTATACCCGCTGATTATTATCAATCGATCGCGCCCACTCTAAGAGAACGTGGTTTTATCTTTGATCTAGAGTTGCTAACCGCTTTGCAAGCGAGGGGGTATTCTATTGATACAGTTGCCATCTCATGGTCCGAGGTAGCTGGCGGAAAGATCGATGCATGGAAAGACATGTGGTCGATGCTCGCAGGTATGTTTCGTATAAGAAGACGTCAGCGTGCTGGAGACTATGGTTAGTGCTTTTGGTAAATCATTTAGGTGCAAGCTATGGTTTTTTGATCGGTTTTTAGCCTGCGGACTCATGGTCGAAGGCCGCGTCAAAGGCGCACGCGCTTGGCATGAAGTCCAGTTTGCGTGTGAAATTATACGCTTCGGTTGCACCTTGTACGCGATCCATGCGTGAATCTTCCCACTCGATAGATAAGGGCCCTCGGTAGTTGGCATCATTGAGGGCTACAATAGTGGGTTCGAATTCAATGTCGCCGCGCCCTGGAGAGCGGAAGTCCCAATAACGTCGTGCATCTCCGAATTCACTGTGCCCCCCAAATACTCCAATTTCTCCAGTTCCACGACTCCACCAGGCATCTTTAATGTGTACATGAAAAATCGACTTTGTAAATGTGCGTATGAACTGAATGTAGTCGACCCCTTGATATCCTAGATGACTGGGGTCATAATTAAACCCAAAATGCGGATGATGGTTGATAGCTGCTAGCGCACGGCTGGCTGTGGCGATGTCGAAAGCGATTTCTGTTGGGTGAACTTCGAGGGCAAAATACACGCCCTGTGCTTTAAAGGCCTTCAATATCGGTAACCAACGCTGTGCAAAGTCCTCGTATCCTGCGTTTATTTGAGTCTGCGAAACGGGTGGAAATGAGTACAGGTATTGCCATATTGATGAACCGGTAAAACCATTGACTACTGGGCGCTCGGGTAGCCCACCCGGTCTGGCCTCAAAGAATTTACGGGCGGCTACAGCAGTTGCTTGCATCTCGGCTGCAGCACGTTGGCGAACGCCCTCGGGCTCGCCGTCTCCGTAGATCTTCGACGATAAAATTGTGGCATGGCGGCTGTCAATAGGATCGCAGACTGCTTGTCCCACCAAGTGATTGCTGATGGCGACGCAATCTAAGTCATGCGCTTGAAGTAAGGCCCATTTTTGAGAAATGTAGTCGGGATCATGCAGTGCAGCTTGGACATCAAAATGATCACCCCAGCAAGCGAGTTCGACGCCATCAAAACCCATTTTTTTGACGATTGGAGCCAATTCAGCGAGCGGTAGATCTGCCCATTGTCCGGTGAAAAGTGTTATGACTCGTGCCATGATCAATTTTGATTTCTTTGTTGCTTTAGGTATGCTTCGAACAGTGTGATTGCTGTCTGATTGTTGGCTTTTACTGCCAATAAAAAAGGCGTATCGCTATTGTGGGCCGCGCTGGAGGGGTTGGATCCACAATCGAGTAGTAATTGAATGATTTCCTTCCCACCGCTGACGGCCGCTTCATGCAGTGGGATGCCTCCGCAGGCGCTTTGAGTTAAACAATCTGCTCCGTTAGCGATGAGACTTTGTGCCATGGAGTAGCGATTTTTAGCTGCTGCATGGTGTAATGGTGTCCACCCAACTTTGTCTAAAGATTCGGTCTTCGCGCCTGCCTTTACCAGTACTGGGACTAACTCATGTGTATTGCGTTCGACACACAAGTGTAAAGGGGTGCGTTGGCTATTGTCGATAGCATTGACAGGGGCTCCCGCCTTAATTAGGTAATGAGCGATGGCAATTCGCTTTCTGAGGATGGACTGGTGGAGTGGCGAAAGCGAGCTATGATGTCCAGATTTGAGGCAACTTTCGTTGTTTTGAACATGTGCTTTCACGTCGGCGAGGTCATTGTGAGCGATGGCTATATCAATATTCGCATGACGCATTGCACTGAAACTGACACCTGGGCTCGTTAGCAAGATGACAGCAGTCAGTAAGGCTAGGTTTTGTAAACGAATCACAGCGATGACTTACTTGTCTGAGAAAGGGACTGCGGTCCATTGATTGTCATCCGCTTGTGATCGCATAGCTGCATCAATAAAAGCCATGCCAATGCGACCATCATATATTGTGGCATAACGTGAGCCATCACTCTGCCAAGCGCGCTGCCCCATCCATGCCCTGACGTCATCCTCAAATGCTCGATGTAGTCGGGCAAAAGCATCGTGTAATCCCTCTACGTGGCCTGAGGGTAAAGTGGACGATTCAAGTAGCTCTGAGGGCAAATCGTTTAAGAAACCATCATGTGCGTTCACTTCCCCCCGCCAATAAATACGGTCTGGCTGCCCAGGTAGGCAGATAGTAACTGCTTCGGCGTTTTCTTGGCTCCACTTGAGCACGCCTTTGGTTCCAGCAACCACTAATCCCAAATCATTTTTGTGGCCATGGCAAATTTGTGAGGCACGGACTAAGCATTTGCCGCCATTGTTCAGTTGCCCGTAGACGGTGAAGTGGTCGTCAATCGGGCGTCCTTCCACAAACTTTTCGCAATGGGCTGAAATATTCAAGACTTCGAGTCCAGTGACATAGCGCAATTGTTGCAGTGCATGTATACCAATGTCACCACCGGCGCCGGAGGCGCCGGCACGTTGGGGGTCGGTTCGCCAAGAGGCTTGAGTTTGGCCCGTTGCTTCTAATTTGTCCGCTAGCCATCCCTGTAGGTAGTAGCTGTCGACCCAGCGAACTTCCCCAATTAAGCCACTTTGAACAATGTGACGGCTCAGTTGACTGCTCCAGTGTCCGATGTAAGTATGCGCAAGTGCGAAGGGGACTTGAGTTTCTTCAACTTTTTTGACTAGTTGTACGGCCTCATCTAGATTTAAACTTAGCGGTTTTTCACAAAATACGGGAATACCCAGATCCAAGGCCATCATCGCGGGTTCGTAATGGGCGAAGTTGGGTGTGGTGATGATGATGTAATCAAGTCGAGCAGATGTAGGCAGTTTGGCTTGTTCTTTGTAGAGTGCTTGGTAACTTTCGTAGCCTTGCACCGGATAAGGCCATTGCTCCGCATCCCGTAAAGCTTTTTGAGGGTCAGAACTTAGCGCCACCGAATGAATGCGCCGCGTGCCATCCATATGAACAGCACGTTGATGGGGCTGTGCAATAAACGAGCCAGATCCGCCTCCAATCAGTCCTACTTTCAATGTATCAGGAGTTTTTTCTATACCGTCGCTCATGATTATTTAACTAAGTGATTTTGGATGATAGCCACCCTTTCTGGAAAAGTATAGGAGGAGTCCAATATAACAAAAGAGCATGAATGCAGGAAACCAAGCCATTTTAGCTAGGGCACCTTGTGTTTCTTCCTCGACTATTGTTGCAACTTCCAATCGTACGGATTCTGGCTGACTAGAAAGCGCATTGGCATCTAAAGTGTCGTAGCGACCCAAAAGATAGTCGCTTTGTTGGATAAGATTTGGGTAGTCCTCGGGCATTGCCTCTTGGACTTTTGAGGTTACCGTGCTCTCTTGCAGATAACCGATGAAGGGGCCGCCAAGGATACCGACGGTGAGCATGCCAATGCCTGCGATTGCGTTCAGAGTTAAGGCACCACCTTTAGGTGTTTGTTCGGCAACCAGCCCCAGCATAGTGGGCCAAAAGTATGTTTTTGCGATACCGTAAAGCGTCGCTGCAAAAAATATGAATAAAACCGTCGACGCAAATGAGAGTAGATTTAAGCCGATGATGGCCAGTGCAGAGCATAGAGTCAATAAACCTAGTGGACCGAACTTTTTAATGACGGGCCCAGCATATAGGCGCAATAGCATCATTAAAAAGGAAGTGTAGACGAGCACCCACGTTGGGTTCCATCCTGCGGCGTGCATCGGGCGCTCCATCAAAGCAGCGATCCAGCCATCTGTTCCGAGTTCGGTTGTCGCCAGTGGCATCATAATAATGATAAGCAGTAGTAGGAATGGATTACCGAGAGAACGTGTGTAGAGGCCAAATGCAAGTACGCTTGAACCGGTTAATGCCCAAACGATGCTGCTGTTCCATGCGAATACTTGAGCCGTTTGTGAAAAAATTAAGTAGAGGGCGATGAAGGCTGCCGGGGTTCCAAATTCCGATAACATATCGCGATAGCTGGATCCGGCCGCCACACGTTCGTTTACTGGGAATTTTACGCCTGCAAGTAGCGCTAGATACACTACTGCTGGCAGAAAAAGGGTAAAAACTAGAATTCGCCAATCGTTAGCCACCCAATCGCTCATGGCAATGGCCAGTACGCCCCCGAGAATTAGGCCACCGGGCCATCCGGCGTGAAGGATGTTGAGCCATTTGGATTTCTCCTTTTTGAAAATAGTCGCCACTACGGGATTGATAAAGGCTTCAACCGTGCCATTGCCTAAGCCTAAAATAACCGACCCCCAGTATAAATAGTCCCATGCTTGCGTTTGTGCGATGGCTAGATCGATGGCTGGATTATTCACGATAGCGTAGGCATTGAGCGCCATGCCGCCAAATAGGGCATAGCAAATGAAGCTGAAGTACATCGCAAACTTGTAACCGACACGGTCAATTACGAGACTGAAGAGGATAATGCTGATAGCAAATGGCCAAATTCCAGCGCCGAACAATTCACCACCCCGAACCTTATCAAAGCCAAATTGCGCAGGCCAGAGACTGCTATCATTAATTAAGAAGGCACGAATAATGAATGCCATCGAAGTCGTAATGAGGGCAATAAATGAGCCCCAAAATATGCGTTTGTCGTTATTATTGTAGTCCATTTTATTGCTTATACTTTCCGTGGGCTTGGCAACGCACCGGCTTGGGCGACACTTTTCAAATACCTGTATGGGGTGATTCTTAACTCTTGTCTGAAGGCGCGTGTCATGTTGGTTTGATCATTGAATCCACAGGCAACGGCCACCTCTTGAATTGAGTGCTTGTGCGCTCGCAGCATTCGACAAGCTGCATTGAGTCGTGTTCTTCGCAGATACATAAGGGGGCTTATACCAAATATGTTTTTGAATAAGCGTTCCTGCTTACTTATAGAGATGTCGGCTGCTTTGGCACTGTCCGAGATCGAAATTTTTTGAGAGTAGGACTGTCGAATGAAATTGACGATGAGCTGCATTTGAGGGTTTCTGGCGTAGGCTGATTCATCATCGCGAATCACTCGCGTGGTTCCCGCTAATCCAATAATGCTACCAGATACGTCATAAAGGGGTATTTTGCAGGTAGATAGCCAATCTAGGCTGCCGTCACTCAAGGGAACTAATTCCACTTTGTTCTTAATGGGGGTACCGGTTTTCAAGACTGATTGATCGTCCCTCAAGTAGGCATCTGCTAAAAAGTTAGGGGTGAAATCATAATCCGTTTTGCCCATGATATCAGCCAATGACTTGCAACCCAGTGTTTGAGCGAAGCTTAAGCTGCCGCCAACAAAACGAGAGTCTTTGTCTTTGATAAAGAAGTGGACGTCAGGGATGTTGTCAAATAGGTCTTCCAGGAGCTGTCCAGGACGAATGTGCTCAAAAAACGAGCTGTTGGCATATGGTGGAGACATCATAGCATGTGGGCGTTTTGATCACTCTTAGGTGTCATAGCTCATTGATCTGTCTGATCGATAGAGTGCACAACCAAGTACTGTGTTTGTGAAGCAGCACAAAAATCAGCTTATTTGTTGGTGAACAACCGAAATGATTTTCGGTTAGGTCTAGTTCCCGTAGACCTCGACCTCAATATAGTGGTTCATATCATTAGCCGTATTCCCATTGCTGTACAACCGAACATAGCGTGCAGAAATTCCTTTAGCGTCAATGAGTTTACCAAAGCGACTATCGACATAGGGCTTATCGCTGCCCTTACCCATTTGTGCAGAATTATCGAAATCATTATTAAAGAGTGTCGTCACATTATTGACGAATTCAGAATCATTGGAAATTTGTACGACAATATCGTGATAGGCACGTGCCTGGGAATGGTAGTGCCACAACCATATGGCCTCTAAAGTTGCTTCCTTTTCTAGGTCTATTTGGACCCACTGTAAACCATCCATTAGCTCTACAAAATAGCCTTCGCCAGCATCCTTATCGCCGTCAGTTATATAGGCCAATTCGCCAATAATTGGGAAGTCGTCGCTGCCTGCCACGGGTTTGCCTGCAGACAACAATTTTGTTGTATTTGGAACCCTGAGTGTGGGTGCTTTGTTGGGGGCCTTCTCTAGGTTTGAAACCTTAATGGGTTGCGGGGTGCCCTCAATGATTTCTACGGGTATATTTGTCGTGAGTATCATCGCATCCTGATCAACTGATGATGTTTTGGAAGCGGGCTCTTCCGTGACTTCCTTGCCGCACGCGATTAAAAAGAGCGACAGTAAGGTGATCGTGATGCCGTTTATAATTTGTTTATGTGTGAAGGTGCTCATGAGTGAATTGAATGGTTTGTTGAGTTTCGGCTGCTTGGTTGACCCAGTAAATGGGGGCTTCGGATTCGAGTGCATGGCGAGCATCGCAAGTTAGTTGCGCTTGTCCGCGAATGGCCTCTAAGAAATTTTCAATGTGCGGTTGGTGTGGAGCTTTACTCATACCGCCAGGTAGCGCATACTCATCCGGTGGCGCTGACTCATAGGAAGCAATCGCATCGGCGCCACCAGCAGCAGTACCCGCTCCGACTTTTTTAAGTAGGCCTCTCTGTATTGCAGCATTCCATTGTGCTTCATTGTCAGCCCCAGATTCTTTGTAGATTTTTGTGTAAGCTTCGCGCTCTGACATGACCAGAGTGCCATTTGTACCCATAAATGACTCGTAATAACCGCCACCCGAACTGGTGGTCGTCAGTACTTGGTAGAAAGCACGGACGTTACCTTGCTCGGTCTCGTAATCAAACAAGCACATAACATTATCAAAATGTTCCCGCTCTTTGAAGTAGCTGCGCCCTCCGGACGCCATTAATGCACTTGGTTGGGAGCCCAAAAACCAGTTGAAGATATCAATCTGGTGGGCACCGAGGTCGGAAATGGGTCCACCTGATAAATTTTTATAAAAACGCCAATTAAGAAATCGATGACGCAGTTCTTCTAAGCTCAGTTTTTTCTCGGCTCCTGCGTCAAAGCCGGCAGCGAGCAATGTTTTGGCGTCAGGGAGGATTGAGGGTTTGGACACGATATCTTGCGATGAGCTAAGGGCGCGATTCCACTGGCTATTAATGTTGACCAATTGTCCAAATAAGCGGCCATCTCCTATGAGTTGCTCAAGGGCGAACCGGTAACGCGGGTTACTGCGTCTTTGGTGACCAATTTGGCAAAGTTGACCTGTGCGGTCCATTGCGGCTACAATTTTGCGGGCCCCTTCGAGTGTGTCGGACATCATCTTTTCGCAATAAACAGCACAACCTGCTTCCATTGCCATGACACTGTGAGGGGCATGCCAAAAGTCAGGAGTGGATACGAATACCGCGTCTAATTTTTCCTTCTCGAGCATTTCCTCGGCGTTTAGGTAGCGCTGTATGTTGTAGCCAAAGCGCGATTTTATCGCCGAAAAGGTCCGTCCAACACGAGCTTTCATAATATCGCAGGCTGCGACATAACGGATGCCGGGTATGTTGACCATTGCGTTGAGGAGTACCTCGTGTTGCTTTCCGCATCCGATGAAGCCCACTCGGATGTCATCAATAGACTGTGTTTTATTATAGGCCTTTAATATTGCAGGCGAACCCATGATGAGTCCAGCTCCCAGGCCTGACTTCGCAATGAAACGTCTTCTTGATAATGATGGGGTTTTCATGATCGAGTGAGAGTTAGTATTTCTGTGTAATGGAGAAGCGATTGTGATTGGCTAGCTGGAGTGCTAGTACAACTAATAGAATGTGCGTCCCCAGCCAGGCGACGCCCGCATCTTGCTTAATCAGAATCAAGCCAAATGTTAAGCTGGTGTAGATTAGTCCCATGGCGAATAGGGAAGTACGAAGGGCAAGACCCAGGAGGATGCTCAGTCCAACAATGATCAGGAGTGGTCCTAATATACTGTCATAAATACTTAAAAACCATGTTGGTATGAAGGGTTCTTTGCTGAATTTTTCCGAAAGGGCAGCCGGTACACCATGATAATGACTAAGGGCATAGGTTTTGCTCGCGACGGATTCCGTTAGGCCGTAGCTGTTGCTGGTGCCATCAATTTTGATGGCTTGGTCTGCATAATGGGTGCCCGCAAATTTTTCTACTCCGCTTTGGATGGCTCGCATGCCGAGCCATATGCGAAGAAGTAGGATTGCGAAGAGGGTGCCGAGAGGGGATGATTCCATGAGTTTGAGGTGAGTAATTCAAAGATATAAAGTAAGTCATAATGATGTAATTTGTCAAATGATAAATAGCTGTTTTCTTTGTTTTTTTGTTTTTTATAAAGTGCTGATATGTTGTAAATTGTTAATTTTATGTATTTTAAGATAGTTATGATGATTTTACTATAAAATTTTTATTTGTAAATATGTTCTTTTTTGGAGATTATTTTGGAGTAATTTTGCTGTAAAATGGCAAAATGCATTAGGTTTGATTCTTTTGTCGAATGTCTACTATGCCATTTAAACGATGTCGCATTATATCATTAATTACGAGGCAGTGGTTACATTATTCGTATATCAGGCTAGGGTGGGGTGAAATCTTGCAATTTTGTATCGTTATATGATGGTGAGTGTATGAATGCATTGCAAAAATATGATGCCGAATCAATAGGCGCTTGCCATGCTTTAGTGGGCGTTGATGAGGTGGGTCGTGGGTGTTTGGCTGGCCCGGTCATGGCGGCTGCCTGTAGCCTAAGGGCGGATTTTTTTAGGTCGCAGCAAGCTTTGAAGCTCAGTGTAGAATTCAAGGACTCGAAAAAATTGTCGGCAAGCAAGCGCACTCAGTTATTGCGGGTGGTCGAGCAGCTGAGATCGGATGATTTGTTGGATTATGCTGTGGGCATGAGCTCTGTGGATGAGATTGCAGGCCTCAATATACTGGGAGCAACGCGGATGGCTATGCAGCGAGCGCTTGATTTACTGGTTGAGCAGGCGTCGCTCGAAGCAGGTACGAGGGATCAAATGAGCTTGGATTCGAGCTATGTTTACGTGGGGGATCAGTGCTGGCGCATACAAGTTGATGGGCGTCCACTCAAGCCCTTTCCGTATCCGCACCACTCTTTAATCAAAGGGGATGGGCGCTCGCTGTCGATTGCCATTGCGAGTGTGGTGGCCAAGACTCGGCGCGATGCCTATATGGAGGTTCTGGATCGTCAATTTCCAGCTTATGGTTTCGCGAAAAACAAAGGCTATGGGACAAAGCAACATCGCATCGCCTTAAAGCAGTATGGGGCCATTTACGAGCATCGCGCACTGTTTCTGAGGAAAGTGCTGTAGCTGAGTCTTCTTGGCTGCGGGTAGAATGCCACTGAAGCTGTGTCATCCGCCAAAAGAGTAAGCTGACATATAATCGGGGCCTTGTGAAATTCAGCAAACAGCTTGCTTGGCCCATAATGAGCGACTTTATGGCGGGTCGTTATTCGGATGTTTTCGGTGATATTTAAGGTGTACAATAGGCTGCTCGGATAGGAAGTCCGGGATCTTGGGGAGGCCGCAAAAGCAGTGAATAGAGGGCGATCTTGCAATCGGTGGGCGCACTTTGGTTTTATTATATTGGGAGCATCGCAGCATGAGGCATAATTTTTTCAAAATAAGTATTGACTGACTGTCAGGGTCTGACAACTTGCCCAACTTTATTCTAAACCTTTGGCATCCGTTGAAGGTCGACTTCTAACACTTACACTTTCTGCCCTTGTAGCTCAGTGGTAGAGCGCATCCTTGGTAAGGATGAGGTCGGCGGTTCAATCCCGCTCGAGGGCTCCAGTTCACCAAACATTTATCTTACACAACTAATCACATCAAACATGGCTAAGGAAACATTCGAAAGAACTAAACCTCACGTAAACGTTGGCACGATCGGCCACATTGACCACGGTAAAACAACGACGACGACTGCGATTTTGAAAGTTCAGGCTGACAAAGGGCTGGCTCAGTTCAAGTCTTATGCTGATATTGCCAAGGGCGGTACTGTGCGTGACGCGACTAAGACGGTCACAATCGCAGTGGCACACGTTGAGTATGAAACCGACAATCGTCACTACGCTCACGTTGACTGCCCAGGTCACGCTGACTTCGTGAAGAACATGATCACGGGTGCTGCCCAGATGGACGGTGCAATTCTTGTGGTATCGGCTGCTGACGGCCCAATGCCGCAAACTCGTGAGCACATCCTGTTGGCGCGCCAAGTGGGTGTTCCGACCATCGTTGTTTGGTTGAACAAGGTTGACTTGCTTGATGACGAGGAGCTACTTGAGCTCGTCGAGATGGAAGTTCGTGATCTACTTTCTAAGTATGATTATCCGGGTGATGACATCACGATTGTTCGTGGTTCTGCAACCGCTGCACTCGATGGCAAGCCTGAGGGTGTGGAAGCAATTGGCAACCTTATGGATGCAATTGACACTGATATTGCTGAGCCTGCACGTGAAATTGACAAGCCACTTCTCATGTCGGTTGAAGACGTGTTCTCTATCACGGGTCGTGGTACCGTGGCCACTGGACGTATTGAGCGTGGTGTGGTTAAAGTCGGTGAGGAAATTGAGATCGTTGGTCTTGGTGAAACCATGAAGACGACGGTTACTGGTGTTGAAATGTTCCGCAAGCAGTTGGATCAAGGCATGGCGGGTGACAATGTTGGTATCTTATTGCGCGGTATTGACCGTGAGTCGATTGTCCGCGGTCACGTGATTGCGAAACCGGGTACGATTACACCTCATACAACTGCTAAAGCAGAGTTGTACGCACTCTCTAAGGATGAGGGAGGTCGTCACACGCCTTTCTTTGATGGCTACCGTCCACAATTCTTCTTCGGCACTGCAGACGTCACAGGTGTTATCAAGTGCCCTGAGGGAGTTGAAATGGTGATGCCTGGAGACAATTTGACAGTCACTGTTGAGCTTGGTAAGCAAATCGCTATGGAGCCAGGTCAGCGCTTTGCGATTCGTGAAGGTGGCCGTACAATCGGTGCGGGCCGTATTGCTGAAGTTATCAAGTAAGCGCGCATACTGACTATTTCGCTTGCCGAGAGCTCGATCGGGCTCTCGGCTTTGCTGTCTAAATTGCAATATAGTTTAATTTTAGGAGAGTAGTTCAATTGGTAGAGCAACGGTCTCCAAAACCGTAAGTTGTGGGTTCGAGTCCCTCCTCTCCTGCCATGTATCATGAAAAATCCTTTTAGTCGCATACGTCTTTTTTATCGAGAGATGATGGTTGAGTTGAAGAAAGCTTCTTGGCCCAGTAAAACAGAGCTACGTGATTCCACCTGCGTTGTGCTCATTGCGACCGTCATTCTTGGGACTTTTATCGCGGTGACAGATTTTTCACTCATGAATGGGGTCAAGTTGCTCACCTCGCTGGCGCAGTAAAAGATGCCAGCATAGGTGCAGAGGCCCACAAATATTTGAATATGTCGAATTCCAGTTCAATTTCAGGACCGCGTTGGTACGCTGTTCAGACTCTATCAAATCAGGAGCAAAAAGCTAAGAAATACTTAGACAAGTTTATCGCGGTCGAAGAGATGGAGGATTATGTCTTCGAAGCCTTGATGCCCACAGAACAAGTCACAGAAGTCAAGGCGGGGAAAAAAACTGTCAAAACTCGCAAATTCTATCCGGGGTATATCTTCGTTAACATGCGTCTGTACGATGATGAAGGATCGCTGTTACAAAAGCCTTGGTATTTTGTGCGCGAGGCGCAAGGCGTCATTAATTTTGTAGGTGGCGATCGTCCGAGCCCGCTGAAGAAGAGTGAGATTGATCGCATCATCAACCAAGTGCAAGAGGCTGAAGGCAAAGAGAAGCCGAAGGTCGAGTACAACATTGGTGAGATGGTCAAAGTCAACGACGGTCCCTTCACCAATCTTGTTGGCAAGATTGATGAGATTGATCCTGACAAGGGAACCCTCAAGGTTTCCGTATCTATTTTCGGGCGCTACACGCCCGTTGAACTTGAATACTGGCAGGTCCAGAGAACAGAAGAAAGCTAATATAAGCCATGTCGAAAAAAATCACAGGTCAAATCCGTCTACAATTGCCAGCTGGCGCGGCCAATCCAGCGCCTCCAGTCGGCCCAGCATTGGGTGCCCAGGGGGTCAATATTATGGGCTTCTGTAAGGAGTTTAACGCTAAAACTAAAGATCAGGCTGGTATGATTTTACCCGTTGTGATCACTGTTTACGCGGATCGCTCTTTCACTTTTATTCTGAAGTCACCTCCAGCTGCAGTGCTCTTGAAGAAGGCAGCCGGTATCGCTAAGGGTTCTGGTGTGCCGAATCGCGATAAGGTGGGCAAAGTCACACGCCAACAAGTTTTAGAAATTTGTGAAATCAAGAAAGCCGACCTCAACGCAAAGACTGAAGAGGCTGCTTTTGAAATTATTGCAGGGACTGCTCGCTCTATGGGGCTTGAGGTTGCCGGCTAATTTTATTGAACACACGAGCGATTCGCTCATACACAACCAACCAACTGAATAACTATGGCCACCCAGCAAATTAAGGGAAGCAAACGTTATCGTTCAGCTGTAAATCTTACAGATCGATCGAAGCTCCATTCGGTCAGCGATGCGTCTGCGTTATTAAACAAACTACCAAAAGCAAAGTTTGACGAAACTGTCGAACTCTATGCGCACTTGAACGTGGATCCCCGTAAGAGTGATCAAATGGTTCGCGGAACCTTACAGCTGCCCCATGGCAGTGGTCAGCAAGTCCGCGTGATCGTCTTCACTGAAAATACTCAAGAGGCCTTAGACGCGGGTGCAGATCATGCCGGGTTGGATGATTTGATTGAAAAGGTGTCGGGCGGTTGGACTGATTTCGATGTCGCTATTGCCACCACCAGTGCGATGAAGAGCGTACGAAAAGTCGCTCGTGTTTTGGGACCCCGTGGCTTGATGCCAAACCCAAAGTCAGGAACGGTGAGTGATGACATCCCGGCTGCGGTAAAAGTAGTTAAAGCTGGCCGTGTTGAGTTTAAAATGGACAAAACTGCCAATGTTGCCGTTGTCGTCGGCAAGCGTTCATTTGAAGATGCGCAATTAGCGGAAAACGTGGAAGCCGCGATTCAAGCGCTGCTAGAGGCACGTCCGAGTGTTTTCAAAGGCCGTTTTTTGAAAAGCTTGGCTATTAGCGCGACCATGAGCCCAAGTGTTCTCATTGATGCAGTCGCTTACAATAAAATCTAAGGATTCGAGCTATGAGACCTGAAAAAAAGTATCTTGTTGAGGAAGTTAACTCGCACTTGGAGAAGTCAGATTATGTTTATTTGACGAATTATGCGCGGATTACAGTGGATGAAATTGCGGACCTGCGGGCCTTGCTAGAGCCCTTCGGTGCCGAATTTCATGTTGTTAAAAATAGCATTTTTTCGGTAGCGGCTGCTGCCAAGGAGTTACCTGATTTATCTGAGCACCTGAAGGGACAGACCGCTATTGTGGTTGGAGGCGCGGATCCTTCCGGTGTTGCAAAAACAGTTTCGGAGTTCTTTAAGAAGAAGGAGAAGGTTGACCTGAAAGGTGGTATACTCAACGAACGTGAGTTGTCTCGCGATGAGATTATCGCGCTGTCTAAGTTGCCAGGTATTGAATCGCTGCGGGCACAGTTACTGGGACTTCTTTCTCAGCCTGCGACTGGATTCGTACGCGTTATTAATGCGGTTCCGCAAGGGCTCGTCAATGTGCTGCAAGCCAAGGTGCGTGAGGCCGAGGGCGCTTAATTCATATATTTAACTGTTCATTCGAACATTAAAAAAGCAATAAACTAAAACAATTGGTTAGGGAAATTGATTCCTTAAATGTCGAATACTATTTGGCGCTAACCTCAAAACATAACTAATATGTCTGACATAACAAAAGAACAAGTTGTCGAGTGGTTATCAGCACAAACCGTGCTTGAAGTTGCCGATCTCGTTAAAGACCTCGAAGAGAAATGGGGTGTGAGTGCAGCGGCTCCTGTCGCTGTTGCAGCAGGTCCTGCTGGTGCAGCTGCTGAAGAAGCTGTGGAAGAAAAGGATGAGTTTGATGTTATCCTTAAAGCACACGGTGCCAACAAAATTGCGACCATTAAAGAGGTGCGTGCTTTGACTGGACTAGGTCTGAAGGAAGCTAAGGAACTCGTTGAGTCCGCTCCTAAGCCTGTTAAGGAAGGCGCTAGCAAGGATGAGGCAGAAGAGATTAAGAAGAAGCTCGAAGCAGCTGGTGCAGAAGTTGAAGTTAAGTAGTCGCTGATTGCTTTTTATTTCATTTATTTCACAGTTGGGTAGGTGCTCTTAAAGCTAGCGCCTGCCCAACTGTTTTTTACTTTCCGTTTTATACACGGAGCCCTTAAGTCATTAAATCGTATTCAAGAGTCAATATAGACATCTACTATGTCCAAGCGCAGTAATTTCGGTCAACTCAAGGAGGTCATACAGCCGCCCAATCTCATCGAGAATCAGATCAATTCTTTTAAAGAATTTCTTCAAATGGATGTACCACCGAGCCAGCGCAAGGCGGTGGGTTTAGAGGCTGTGTTTTCAGAGGTTTTTCCGATTGAGAGCTATGACAGTCGCTGTCATCTGGAGTATGTGAGTTATTCAGTCACACCCCCTCGCGATACTGAAATCAACTCAATTCGTGATGGCGTGACTTATTCAGTTTCGCTTTACGTCAAACTACGTTTGCGGGAGGAAGAGCACATCAAGGATGAAGAAATTTACATGGGTGAATTTCCAATGATTTCTGAACGTGGCTCTTTCATTATTAACGGTGCAGAGCGTGTTATTGTGAGCCAACTGCATCGCTCCCCGGGGATTGCTTTTGAGGAGAGTGTGCATACGAGTGGTAAGACCTTGCATGCTTTCCGTATTATACCAGACCGTGGTACTTGGCTTGAGGTTCAGTTTGATCAAAACGATCTTTTGTATGTGTATTTAGATCGTCGTCGCCGTCGGCGCAAATTCCTGTTGACCACTTTGTTGCGTGCAATGGGTTACAGCTCAGATGCTGAAATTCTAAATTTATTTTATACGCTCGATGAGATTGATGTCGTCGATGCGCTCAATCGTGAATCAGTTTCAAATTTGGTGCTGACCGAGGATATTGTGGATGCGGATCAAGGCGTCGTTTTGGCGCGAGCTTTCGAGCCTTTGACGAAGACCATTATTCGCTCCTTCGAGCAGGCGGGTCTGCAAAAGGTGCTGACGATTGATACCACTATCGATGATGGCGCTATCATTCGCTGCTTGAAAAAAGATCCCACTCAAAACGAGGAAGAGGCCCTCAAGGATATCTACAAGCGCTTGCGTCCAGGAGAGCCGCCCACAACTGCCAATGCTAAGGCGCTCTTGAAGCGATTATTTCAAGATCCACGTCGCTATGATTTGGGGCGTGTGGGGCGCTACAAGCTCAATCAAAAGCTGAAAATGGATACGGATCTGGAATACCGGATCGTGGCTGCCGATGATGTGGTTGAGGCTACTAAATATCTTTCGCGCCTAAAGCGGGGTGACGGGACTTTAGATGATATTGATCATCTCGGTAGCCGTCGTGTGCGCACCGTGGGGGAGTTGCTGGCCAATCAGTGTCGTGTCGGCCTAGCGCGTACGGAGCGGTTGGTCAAAGAGCGTATGACGCTCTACGATCAAAGCGTGGATTCGATTAGCCCACAAAAGCTGATCAATCCCAAGGCTTTGAGTACGGTGATTCGTGACTTCTTTGCGCGCAGTCAGCTATCCCAATTTATGGATCAAATCAATCCTCTGGCCGAACTGACCCACAAACGTCGTTTGTCTGCGTTGGGGCCAGGGGGGCTAAATCGTGAGCGTGCTGGTTTTGAAGTTCGTGACGTTCACCCATCCCACTATGGCCGAATCTGCCCAATTGAAACGCCAGAAGGTCCCAACATTGGTCTGATCAATTCCTTGAGTTTGTATTCGCGGATCAATGAATTTGGTTTTATCGAAACGCCCTATCGTAAGGTTGTAAATGGGCGTGTTGCCGATGATGTGGAATATTTGAATGCCGATCAGGAAGAGCCCTTTATGATCGCTCAAGCCAATTCGGAAATCGATGAGGATGGTTGCTTGGTTGGTCGTGTCACTTGCCGAAATCAGGATGAGGTGTTAGAGCTCGATCCGAGTGAGGTGCATTATATGGATGTGTCTCCGAAGCAATTGATTTCAGTGGCTGCTGGTTTGATTCCATTCCTTGAGCACGATGATGCGAATCGGGCTTTGATGGGATCTAATATGCAACGCCAAGGGGTGCCCTTGTTGCAAGCGGAGGCGCCTTTTGTAGGTACCGGCATTGAAGCGCGTGTGGCCACCGATTCTAAGACAGTTGAAGTTGCGGATATTGACGGAATTATCGCTTCAGTGGATGCCAACCGTATCGTCTTAACCCATAATGGGGAGATGCCTGCACGTAGCCGTGATCTGAAAACGGATGCCAAGAAGGGGATCTATGTCTATCAGCTGCGCAAATTTATGCGCTCGAATGCGGGTACATGTTTTAATCAAAAGCCGATTGTTAACCGTGGCCAGCCCGTTAAAAAGGGCGATATTTTGGCGGATGGAGCTTCCACCGATCAAGGGGACCTTGCGATTGGGCGCAACATTCTAGTGGCGTTCATGCCCTGGAATGGTTACAACTTCGAGGATGCCATCTTAATATCTGAAAAGATCGTTAAAGATGATATTTTCACTTCTATTCATGTTGATGAGTTTGAGGTGACCGCACGGGATACCAAGTTGGGGCCGGAAGAAATCACACGCGACATTCCCAATGTTGGCGAGGAGGCGTTGAAAGATTTGAATCACGATGGTGTGATTCGAGTCGGGGCTGAGGTCAAACCAGGTGACATTCTGGTGGGTAAAATTACCCCCAAGTCGGAGACTGAGCTGGCGCCTGAAGAGAAGCTGCTACGCGCAATCTTTGGTGAGAAGGCGGCGGATGTGAAAGATACTTCTTTGATTGTTCCCTCGGGTGTTCGCGGCATCATCATGGATGTCAAGGTCTCGGCTCGCGTGGATGGCGAACCAGAACAAATGTCCAATTCTGACCGCCGTCGTCGCATCAAGAAAATTAACGAGGAGTATCGCTCCCAAAGTGATAAGGTGCGTGAAGATCTGACGGAGTCTTTGTCCAACATTCTGCTAGGTGAGAAGATCCCTCTGGATGTGAAGAATGGCGACACCGATGAGGTGGTCATTCCGGCTAACCGTAAGATCACAAAAACATTGCTTCGCCGCTTGGCTGCAGTGTCCAAGCACATCGAAATTGACCCATCTCCTGTGAAGATTAAGATCATGGAGATCGTGAACAATTATCAGCTGAAGTTTGACGAGCTAGATTACGATCGCGAGCGCAAGATTGAAGGCATTAATACTGGCGATGATGCCGATCAAGGTGTGGTCAAGAGCGTTAAAGTTTATATCGCCAAGAAGCGCAAAATGCAAGTTGGTGACAAAATGGCGGGCCGTCACGGAAATAAGGGCGTGGTTGCCAAAATCGTCCCAGAGGAAGATATGCCGCACTTACCGGATGGAACGCCGGTGGAGATTTGCCTGAATCCATTGGGAGTTCCCTCCCGAATGAATGTGGGGCAGGTGCTCGAAACTCACTTGGGCTGGGCTTGTAAGAAGCTGGGTCTCAAAGTGGCGACACCAGTTTTTGACGGTATTAGTGAGTCGCGCGTTCGGAAATACTTAGAGGAAGCTGGCTTGCCATCGACTGGTAAGAGTATTCTTTACGACGGTCAGACGGGCGAACCCTTACACCAAGAAGTGGTGGTCGGCTACATGTATATGTTGAAACTCAATCACCTAGTGGCGTCTAAGATTCACGCTCGTGCGGTGGGACCTTACTCTCTGATCACACAGCAGCCTCTGGGCGGTAAAGCGCAGTATGGTGGCCAACGTTTTGGTGAGATGGAGGTTTGGGCACTGGAAGCTTATGGCGCTGCCTACACCTTGCAGGAGTTGTTGACAGTGAAGTCGGATGACGTTGCTGGACGGACTCGTATGTATGAAGCGCTGGTCAAGGGGGACAATAGCCTGCAGGCTGGTACTCCGCAGTCCTTCAATGTTTTGATGAAGGAAATTCAAAGTTTATGCTTAGACGTTCGTTTGGGCTCACAGGGCAAGTTTGACGTGCAAAAAGCCGTTGAAGTTTAAAATTTAGATCCATATTAATTCTATTAGATTGAAGCAATGAGCACTGAATCAGTACGAGATGTCCTAGGCTACGAAGCCAATCAATCATTTGATCAAGTCGGTATTACAGTTGCCTCTCCTGAGGCGATCCGTGAGTGGTCGCGGGGTGAGGTTAAGAATCCAGAAACCATCAATTACCGCACTTTTAAGCCGGAACCTGGTGGTTTGTTTTGCCAAAGGATTTTTGGTCCGGTGCGCGACTATGAGTGTGCTTGTGGTAAATACAAGCGTATCAAATACAAGGGGGTCATCTGTGATCGCTGTGGTGTGGAGGTAACCGTATCCCGTGTGCGTCGCGACCGTCTAGGACACATCGAACTGGCCGTTCCAGTCTCGCACATCTGGTTCTTGAAGAGCATGCCGAGCCGTTTGGGCCTCCTGTTAGATATTACGGCACGTAACCTTGAGCGGGTTATCTACTACGAAAATTACTTAGTCATTGATCCCGGTAAAACTCCCCTGGAGGAACGTCAGTTGTTAACCGATCAAGAGTACTTGCAGGCCCAAGATGAGTATGGCGAAGACGCCTTCGTGGCCAACATGGGTGCGGAAGCCGTTCGCGATGCTTTAGCTCGCGTGGATCTTGAGTCCACGGTTGCAGAACTGCACGAGCAAATGCACGCGACGCGTTCCAAGCAGACTAAGAAGAAGGTTTCTAAGCGCTTGAAAACAATCCAAGGCTTTATGGAGTCGGGCACGCGCCCAGAGTGGATGGTGCTCGAAGTCTTGCCCGTCATTCCGCCGGATCTACGACCATTGGTACCGCTAGAAGGAGGCCGTTTTGCGACTTCTGATTTGAATGATCTCTATCGTCGAGTCATCAATCGCAACAATCGTTTGAAAAATTTGTTACAGCTGAAAACGCCGGATGTGATCATTCACAATGAGAAGCGCATGCTGCAAGAGGCGGTGGATGCGCTCTTTGATAACGGTCGTCATGGACGCGCGGTAACAGGCGCAGGCAATCGGCCATTGAAATCGCTTTCTGATATGTTGAAGGGCAAGCAAGGGCGCTTTCGCCAAAATTTGCTCGGTAAGCGTGTCGATTATTCTGGACGTTCGGTGATTGTCAGTGGGCCTTCTCTGAAGCTAAATCAGTGCGGTCTGCCCAAGAAAATGGCTTTGGTGCTTTTTGAGCCCTTCATTATTCGTCGCTTGAAGGAGCTTGGTTTTGTGCACACCGTTCGGGGTGCTCGCAAAATGATTGAAAAGCAGTCGCCCGAAGTTTGGGATATTCTAGAGGAGGTTACGGAAGGTCATCCAGTTCTGTTGAATCGTGCGCCAACTTTGCACCGTTTATCGATTCAAGCTTTCGAGCCAGTCCTGATTGAAGGTGACGCTATTCGTGTCCATCCGCTCGTTTGTACGGCTTATAACGCCGACTTCGATGGCGACCAAATGGCGGTCCACGTGCCGCTTTCCTTAGAAGCTGTGATGGAGGCGAAGACCCTCATGATGGCGACCCATAACATTTTCTCGCCATCTAGCGGGAAGCCGATTTTGACGCCTTCGCAGGATATCGTGATGGGCTCGTACTTCCTGACCGCGGAGCCACGCGTGAAACCTGCAGCTGGCAAACGCTTACCCATGCTGGTAGATGCCGATGAGTTGGAGACGGCAGTTGTCGACGGTGCCTTGCAATTGCATGATTGGATTCATTATGTAAATCCCGATTATCAAAAAGGTGCCACTGTTTACGGGAACGCGAAGAAGAAGGTGATTGTGACCACCGTCGGTCGCGTTATCTTCAACACGATTTGGCCCAACGAATTAGGTTTCGTCAACCTGCCTGTTACCAAGGGCAAGTTGGGGGATTTGATTTTGGACACTTATAAGACTGTCGGTAAGGCAGAAACTGTGCTGACGCTGGATCGTCTCAAGGATGTAGGCTTCAAAATTGCTACCAAGGCGGGCGTTTCGATCGGAATTGATGATATGATTATTCCGGCTAGCAAACCACAGATTGTCGACGGTGCACGCCGCAAGATCGACGAAGTGGAAGCCCAATACAAGAAGGGCATCATTACTGAAGGGGAGCGTTACAATAAGATCATTGATATTTGGACCGGGACCACGGACGACATTGCAAAGGCCGTTTTCGAAGAGCTCAAGAGCAATGGACAAAAAGACTCCATCAATCCAGTTTATCTGATGATGGACTCGGGCGCTCGGGGTAATAAACAGCAGGTACGTCAGTTGTGCGGTACTCGTGGTTTGATGGCGAAGCCTTCGGGTGAAATTATCGAACGTCCCATTTTGTCTTCATTCCGTGAAGGCTTGTCCGTATTGGAGTACTTCATTTCGACCCATGGCGCTCGTAAGGGCTTGGCGGATACCGCGCTTAAAACAGCAGATGCGGGTTATTTGACACGTAAATTGTGTGATGTGGCGATGGATTGCATCGTTGAGGATATCGACGATGGTAATCGCGATGGTATATGGAAGTACGCAATCTACGAGGGGGATGACGAGATTGTCAGCCTGCGGGACCGTATTGTGGGCCGTTGTTCTTCTAACGATGTGAAGAACCCGCTTAATCCGGACGAGTATATTGTTAAAAACGGACAGCTGATTACTGAGGAAATTGGGGCTAAGATTGACGAAGTTGGCATCGAACGCGTAAAGGTGCTCTCCGCGCTAACCACTCGCAAGAAAGTGGGGATCACCGCACTGGAGTATGGCATCAACCCAGCAACCAGCGATGTGGTTGAGCGTGGATCTGCCGTCGGTATTATTGCGGCTCAGTCAATTGGTGAGCCGGGTACTCAGCTAACCATGCGGACCTTCCACATTGGCGGTATCGCAAGTGGCGTTTTAAAGAACCCTGAGATCAAGATGCGCGTTGGCGGTCGCGTGAAGTACAGCGGTTTGCGGATTGTGCAGACTGCTGACGGTCTCAATATTGTTTTGAACAAAACCGGTTCCGTTCAAGTTTTGGACGAGGATGATCGCGAGATTGAAGTATACAAGATTGTAGTCGGCTCGGTATTGACCAAGGCTGACGGAGAGATGATTGAAAAGGGTGAAATCCTGGCCATGTGGGATCCGCATAATATCCCCATCTTATCTGAGAAACCTGGCCGTATTGGCTTCAGTGACATGATTCCGGGTGTGACCATTAAGCGAGAGTTAGATGAGTCGACCGGTCGTATTGGTACTGTGGTCATCGAACACAAAGAAGACTTAAATCCTCAGATCGAGATCATTGACGCATCGGAAAAAGTAATCGCCACCTATGCGATTCCAACAGGCGCTCAGGTCTCTGTGAATGAGGGAGATGAAATTGCTCCCGGTACGATGTTGGCCAAGACGCCCCGTCAGGCCTCCAAGACTCAGGACATCACGGGTGGTTTGCCGCGGGTTGCTGAGCTTTTCGAAGCACGGCGTCCGAAAGAGGCGTCTGAGATGGCCAAAATTGACGGTGTGGTTTCGCTGGATGGTACCTTGCGCGGTAAGAAGAAACTGATTGTTACCGATGCTGAAAGTGGCGAACAGGAAACTCACTTGATCCCGCATGGAAAACACTTGGTGGTGCAGGTGGGCGATCTTGTGCATAAGGGGCAGCATCTAACTGAAGGTGGTGCGGATCCCCATGAGGTACTTGAAATTCTAGGGCCCTCTGCTGTACAAGATTATTTGATTTCAGAGATTCAAAAGGTCTACCGCTTACAAGGGGTTGTGATTGATGATAAGCACATTGAAGTGATTATTTCTCAAATGTTGAAAAAGATCCGGATTACGGATCCAGGCGACTCTGATTTCTTCTGGGGCGAACAAGTGGATCGTTACAGTTTCATGACCGCCAATGATCATATTGAAGAAGCTGGGGGTAAGGCTGCTGAAGGGGAGCCTGTCCTGCTCGGCATCACCAAGGCATCATTGGAGACGGAATCTTTCATCTCTGCGGCTTCCTTCCAAGAGACGACGCGCGTGTTGACGGATGCTTCGACCTTGGGTAAGGTTGACGATCTTAACGGATTCAAAGAAAATGTGATTATGGGGCACCTAATTCCTGCTGGAAGTGGTCTGCCAATGTACCGCAACTTGAGAATTGATACGCTGGGCGCTGATCATGAAAAGCTGTCGCCTGAAGAGGCTGCAAAACGCGTTGAAGGCGTAGCGATTCCGTCTGCGGAAACGCCTAGTGTTGAAGCAGGCTTACCAACCGCTGCAGTTGAATCTAGCGAATTGCCACAACAAGACGTAGCAAATTAGCGTACCCCATTGGGTCCGTGTTCGTGGACTTGATTTTCAATACTGGCTACTGTTTTGTACAGTAGCCAGTATTTTTTTGCGTGCAGGCCAATAGCTGTATGCGCAACTTTGGAAAACGACCATGAGCCATGCTACCCAAACTGCGCTTAGCTTGTGCAGCTTTTTTAACCCGGATTATATTATGAAATGAGCAAAGTGCTCAGTAGCTGAAGTTCGAGGGAGCGCTAAACATATGTGACTGCTAATCTGATAGGCAGCCATGTACTTTGACGCATATGATCCGAGCAATGCGACAAGATCGGATACAAAGTAGATTGGACCAGTTTTTAGCACCCTTTGGGCGAGCACATTTTCAATGCTGTGCATTATAAATGTCTCTCATATAGAGTTGCTTATAGGTTAAATTTGATTGCTTGAAAAGTTCGGTTTTAACGGAAGATCAGCTGAATCGATAGGATGCTGAGTACTAGCCATGGAATTGGTAGGCGAGCATATCGGATCGCTAGCAAGCCGACGATCCCAATGCTGACATCGAATAGGCTGTGCATGGATTGCTTCCAAATCGGATTATACAGCGTCGCGGCCAGTATACCAACGACTGCAGCATTGAGTCCACCCAATAGCGCATAGGCTCGTGGGAGTTGATAGACGCGGTTCCAAAAAGGCAAAATTCCCGCAACTAATAAAAATCCTGGCAGAAAAATAGCGATCAGTGCGGTCGACGCCATACTGAGTGCGCAGGATTCGCTGATACCAACTTGATAGCCGTAGTAGGCAGAAACCGAAAAAAGCGGACCAGGCAATGCTTGTGCAATCCCGTAGCCCGAGAGGAAGGTCGCTGGGCTCATTAATCCTGGATCGACTAGACTTGTTTGCAGCAGTGGTAAGACAACGTGCCCACCACCAAAAACGAGCGCCCCCGCTCGATAAAATAGTTCGGCAATAGTCGCATGATGATTTTGTGGGATCGATAACCCGGCAAATAGGGCCGCAAATAAACCAATGCAGAGCAGTCCTATGCGTTTTCCGTAAGGTATTTGAATGCTGGCGGCTAGTTGATTTTGAGGCGTGGATTTAAGCCAGAAGAAACCTAAAAATGCACCTAAAACCAAGCATGCGATCTGCTGATTCGCACCACTGTATGTTAGTAGCAACAGCATCGATAGAAGCGCAATTAGCTTACTGGAAACTTGGTCACAGAGCTTTAGAAACATGCTGATGACAGCTTGGGCCACCACGATGCCAGCAATCAGTTTTAAGCCATCAATACAACTTTGGTGCAGATGTTCGGGCAGTTGCTTTATGCCGAGAGCACAGAGTAACAAAAGCAGAACAGACGGAAGTGTGAAGCCAATGAAGGCAGCCAAAGCGCCGAAGCCACCAGCTCGTATTAAACCAATACTAAAACCCAGTTGACTACTGCTGGGGCCTGGCAGGAACTGGCAGATGGCAATCATTTGGCTAAACTGCTGGTCCGACAGCCATCGTCGCTTTTCCACAAATGTGTTTCTAAAATGCGCAATATGCGCTACTGGGCCACCAAATGCGTATAGGCCTAATTTTAAAAAAGCGATGAAGACCTCATGAGTCCGTGAGAAAGTCGTGGGGCGCATGATCATTGAATCTATCAGTTTTCATCATGGTGCTGCGTGCTCAATAAATTTCATGGATCTAGCTTGCTGCTCCGCTTACATTCTCCATAAGCAATGAGTATGCACCAATGTGAAGACAAGAATAATCAACTCGTCCTGGCAGATTATGAGCGCTACTTTGCCCAATTTCAGAAGGTTGGTCAGGGACAAGTTTTTCAGTTTTGGGAGCAGTTAGATTCCGCTCAGCGACTCGATCTATTGCAGCAGGCAAGCGCGGTTGACTTGCTCGAGTTGCATGAATTGGTTCAGGCGCACGTACTGAATCAGGGGCGCTGCAGCTCAGCTGACTTTGCAGAGCTCCGGCCAGCAGCCTATTGCGCGCACCCTAAGAATGGGGGCGATCCTAGCCGCTGGCAGTCTGCTTGGGACCAAGGAGTTCAAGCTCTGGCAGATGGGCGAGTGGCGGCATTTACCGTTGCGGGTGGTCAAGGCACACGATTAGGCTTTGAGGGGCCCAAGGGTACTTTCCCAATCAGTCCGCTGAGTCAAAAAACTTTATTTCAAATTTTTGCGGAGAAATTATTGCGCAGTTCTCAGCGTTTTAGTGCTCAAATTCCTTGGTATATTTTAACCAGTGAAATTAATCATCAGGCGACCGTTGAGGCCTTCGAGCAGGCAGCTTATTTCGGCTTGTCGCCTGATTCGGTGCATTTTATCGTTCAGGGCTTGGTGCCTGCAGTTGATTATAGCGGTAAGATTTTACTTGAGGCACCTGATAAAATTGCGAAAACCCCCGACGGACATGGGGGCGCCTTGCGAGCACTGGTTCGTAGCGGTGCGCTGAATACATTGAAAACGCTGGGTGTGGACGTGATTAGCTATTTTCAGGTCGATAATCCCATGGTATCTTGTATTGATCCTTATTTCATCGGCTTTCACCTATTGGAGCAATCACAGCTGAGTAGTAAGATGGTGCAAAAAGCGCATGCGGCTGAAAAGGTTGGTGTCTTCTGTGAGCACTCTGGCAAGCAGATGGTGGTCGAATATAGTGATTTGCCTCCGTCCTTGCAATCAGCCCAGACGAGCGAGGGTGGGCTCTTATTTCAGGGCGGCAGTATTGCGATCCACTTGTTTGATCGCGATTTTGTCGAGCAGGTTGCGGGTAGTGGGAATCAGTTGCCCTTTCATCGCGCAGATAAAAAAATTCC
>Ga0213867_1000173_pt1 | contig 30031 bp, 22 predicted proteins | sample PICome_12_FD_160120 | JGI IMG/M metagenome (GOLD analysis project Ga0213867, IMG submission 160120) | Coastal seawater microbial communities near Pivers Island, North Carolina, United States - PICO540 | ecosystem: Environmental > Aquatic > Marine > Coastal | place: USA: North Carolina... | reverse complement strand
AGTCGCGGGCAATAACAATCTCCTCAAAAACGGTTCCAGCATCATAGAGAGTGACTTTGCACTTCATGGCGGTTTCCTTTGATTACTTAAGTATTATAGCAGAAAGGGGGGTCTTTGAACCCCCCTTGTGACAGTTGATCAATTGTCAGTCTTTATGAACAACTGGATTCTTTGCAACGTCAATGAATGAAGGTCGAAGAATAGGATCTTCTTTCTTGATAAAGTTTGCAAAGGTCTTTCCATCAACAACAGGAATAGCAGTTGCATAAGTTTTGTTATAATCAAGTTCTTGCTCTTCACAATAATCATTGTAAAGACTTACGAAACGGCAAACAAACAAAGTATATCCTTTGATTACTCGATTACCTTGAGTAATGTCTGCCTGTGTCAAACACTTTTTAACAGGAACAGATGCAATAGCTGATTTAGAAGCACCAGACTTTTCAAGAATCTTTCTAGTAGCAAGTGCTTCCTTTTCTCTATCAGCGAAATAATGACGCATCATATCGCGGAAAGAGTTAATTCCTCCATTTTTTTCATCCACTTCAGCGATGTGAGCAGAAAAAACAGATAGGAAAGATGATCCTCCTCTCACAAAATTACCATAGACTTCTTTGTCACAGTTATCTGCGGAGAACACATTGACGTGCGTCTCAAGAAAGCGTTTGACAAAATCCTCGCCAGCTTCATTTCGTGCTTTATCAATGTAAGAATGTGAAGTGCAGTTGAAAACAGCACCCTCAAGTGTTCCAGCAACTCCAATATTAAATGGTTTTAGAAAATCGAAGATTTCAAGAGCCCAAGGTTGCTTAGAGAAGTATGCGGACTTAAACTTTTCATCCGTGCTTTGATTGGAACGGAAGTTACAGTCTGCATTGTGATTCTCTGCTTCTACGCGCTTCATTTCTACAAGAGAAATTCCAGATTTATGGAAATTGAGAAGAAATGAAATTCGCTCTGACTCATTTTGAGTCACACCATAAAGCATAGAGATGCGATTGTTACCTTGAGTGGCAACTACCACACCACCAGGACGAAGAAATCCGACAAGAGTTCCTGCTGCTCGATGAGAAAAACCTCCCATTCTATTAAGATCTCTCTCCTGATTACCATATCGCAGATTATCTCCACGATTGTACTCAGGATCAGTCATAATGTCTCCAATTCTGGCAGAGACGTGGACAGAATCAATGCCCTCATACTCTCCTCTGGAGTGTGCTTCTATTACATCTTCCAATAATGGCAGTCCTTGAGGTGCTTTATCCAGAACTGGCAATTGTTGGAGAAGTACTTTAACGACTTCAGGAACTTTGTTACGAAAAAGTTCGCAAAGATTTAGTAACGTTTGTACCATTGTTTTACCTTCCTTTGGTTTCGGTAAGTTGTGTAAGATCAACCGTTATGGAGTTAGGTTGACTCGGACGAATCCGATGTGGTTATTATACAGACTTGTCTGTGATCTTGTCAAGAGCCAGTCTGTCTCCAAGAACGCGAACCGCCAGGTTCAGAGAAACCTGCTGTGGACGCTGCTTCCAACCATACCACGGTGTTTTCTTTCCGTCAACATATGGCGGTTCTTGACCAACAGAGGTATATTGTTCAGCAGTTATGTCATAGATAGTGTCCCCATCTTGCAACCACCAGTGTTTTTCACCACGATAATCAGTTGCACTCATCGGAACCAGTGCATCTGTGTCCATTAAGTAGTACAGTGCTTGAGAAGAATGGTAGCAATGACCATAAAAATGATTTTTCTGCAAATCCTGTGGGTACATCAAGGACTTCCGTCCCTTCAGCAGATCTGGAGACAGGTTTTTCCTAATTGACTCCATAACAGCAAAAATTTCAGACATCGGATATGGTTCAAAGACCAATGTCCGAGTCTGAAATATTACTTTATCTCTATATCTGTGTCTCTCAACCGTTTTCATTGACGATGAATTGCTTCTCATATTCTAGCAGACCTTTGTGATATTTAATAGTCTCATCAGTGGGTTGTGCAGAATCCCAACGTACCTTACCATCAGGTCTCTTAAACAAATTAATACCAAGATGCTGGTATTTTTTATCAGTAGGAACAAAGACTTTGTAAGATTCTCCTTGCTTGTTACTGGTAAGTTGTGACAGTTTACGATTCTCAGACTTCAGAACTTTAATTTTAGTACAAGCAGACTGAAACAGATTGCGAAACTCATCATAATCTTCCAGATAAATGTGAGCATTGTCCATCACATAACGACCGACAAATTGAGGACTCCAGCAGTGATCATCTGTTCGATCTGTTGATACTGCCTTAGATGCTTCCTCACTAATCAGTCCAGTATCACCATACTGACAACTGAAGATTCCTTCATAATAGAATCGAGTGACAACACGAACAATGTCTTCATCAGTAGGATCCCACAGTTCTAGATTAGATTTTAGTGCATTGAATGTAGCTTGGCAGTAGATTTCGAGTTTGCGAAGTTTTTTGTTGTTCATGATTCAACGACGGATGACAGAAACGGCAGGGAGACCCTGATTGAAAACGGTGTCAACGACCGCCTGAACGCTCTTGGCGGTGCTGATACCCACTTTATCATAGACAGGCACACAGACCAGTCCAAAGGTCTTCTGAGCGCCTCCCAGACGGATGACACGCCCGATGGACTGAGAGATTCCAATGTAGTCCATATTACGCATAAACAGGACTGCTTCCAGACCGCTGACGTTGATGCCCTCGGACAGGATGCTGTGGTGAAGAACAACAAACTTCTTGTTAGAATCCTTGCCCCAAGCATTCAGAGTGTCAAAGAATACCTCACGGTTGACCTTCTGACCATCAATAATAGCACCAGTCTTGGAAGTAATATACATCACCGAATAACCACGCTCGGACAACTCTTTGCGGAAGTCAGATTCTGCCAGAAGTTTGACAATCTGCTTGGTAGAACGAGCACAAATGAGAATCTTATCCAGAGCATTCTCATCAATAGTATCCAGCAGATTCTGACTATCACGGTCAGCAATCATCTGCTTGTCCTGTACCATATCCAGTTGCTTCACAACAACCTTAGGAGGAAGGATATAACCTTCTTCTACCAACTTAGGAGCAGGGACGTTACAGATTACCTGACCATAGACCTCAGGGTCATTCATCCCAGGTTTGGAAACAGTAAGAGAATGCTTAGGAGTAGCAGTGAAGAAATAGCAGCGGTCAGCAGTAGCAGAGAAGTGCTCCGTAGCAGGGAAGAAGTTACGTTGGACCGAATTGTGCGCTTCATCAAAGTAAATGGTATTGACCTCAACATCTGCCTGTTGCAGACGATGCAGAGAATGATAGGTGGTAAAGATAATTACATTCTCACCAGCAGTCCGTGCAGTGTTGACGAACAGGTTAATCTTACTAGGGTTAGTAGTAGAAAAGTGATGAGTCTCACCACTGTGAACGTGAAGAATATGAGTGTTAGTAGTGTCAATGTGCTCCAGAAACTCAGAGCACAGTTGCTCAGCAAGAAGAATACGAGGAGCAACAACAACGGTAGTCATACCATTGTCGATATACTGACAATTGACAATCAAATCGTGGAACATAACAGGAGTCTTACCACCCCCAGTGGGGATGACAATCTGACCCTTGTCAAATGCCAGCATAGAATCCAGAGCGTCTTGCTGGTGGGGTCGGAGTTGCATCACAGTCCTCATCGCGTATAGGACTATTATAGCACGATGGGGCCCCTACCGATGGGCTCTGTGACAGTTCCCTAACTGGTTCCGGTAAGATCTTAGAGTCTCATCTTCAACCGGGACAAAGGTAGTCTACAGGGATTTTATGAGTCTGTCAAGCGAACCCATTCAGAACCATTCCATTCCCATTGTTTGTAATTCCATTCATATCTGTGCCCTATCTCTTGAGGTTCTGGGAATATAGGTTCTGTAGGAATATCTTTAGGAACTTCTTTATCAAGATTTTTCAATATATGTTCATATTCTTCACCCATCCAATCTCTATCAGATTCTTTCCATTTGTTTAGAGGACACGAATCTAAAGCAAATCTAACTTTAGCACCAACATGACATCCACATTCTTTGCATCTGTGTTGTAGATCATCATATCTTGGACATTTTTTACAAATCTCAATTCTTTCTCGTTGTACTTCTTCAGAAACTATTAAAGATGCACCACCATTTGCAAGTGCTCTCTTTACAATTTCAAATGCAAATTTACCTAGATTTTTTCCTTGTTCTGGAATAGATGGATACTCGTTTTCCATAATAACTAATCAACTATTTTATGTATAACAATTACTTGCTTCCAATATATGCGGAATCTACTCCTTCTATGTCAATTTCATATCCAGTTCCCACAACTGCTGCACCAGGAAGTCCTGGTTCACCACCAGTAGTTGGACCATCGGTTTCGCCAAAGTCTGGAGCAGTTGTAACATTTCCATCAGTACCCCTTTTACCATTAGATCCTGGACTTCCAGCAGTTCCACTTGTTCCCGACTGTCCCCAGTTACCACCATTTCCAGCAGTTCCACTGTTTCCACCAGTTCCTGCATTAGTTCCTCCAGCTGCTCCTGGATTAGTTGCAGGGTTGGAATTTGTTTTATTCTGACCATATCCTTGACCCAATCCTCCAGTAGTTGCTGCACCACCAGCACCTCCAGTAGTTGCAACATAATATGAGTAAGATTCATTTTTATAGCAACAATTACATTCACCATACCCTGATGCTTCGATAGTCCAACAAGGGCATCCGCAACCACCCTGACCTGGTATTAAATAACATCCTACTGAACAATATGCACCAGAACCAAAAGATATAGAACAAGCATTTTGACATAATTGAAAATATTGTCCACTACTATATCTAACTCCAGAATTTCCTTTAAAGACATTATTAGATCCACTTACTAGATACTGTCCATTTCCACCCTTACCACCTTTTCCACCACCTGCTCCTCCACCACCTCCAGCATAAACCTGGGCAGATCCAATGGTTTTTATATAAACCTTTCCAGTTGATGATGTGTTATTAATAGAAATAGCATTTCCACCATTTCCTCCGTTAGAAGATCCACCTTTTCCTAAAATATTTCCACTAATTTGTAAGAAAAGATTTGCTGCTGCTGCATTAACGATTGCTGCGGCAGATGAATTTGTAGATCCACATGTTCCTGCAAGATTTACTACTTTTCTTATTGATTTTTCAAGATTTCCATTCCATAAACTAGAATTAGAAATATCCAGATTTAAATCAGTATCTCCAGATCCTTGATCTACTTGATATGATTTGATAGTATTTCTAAACTGTGATAAACTAAGATTAGATGAATCTGATATAGATTCATTTTCTACAGCATCAGGAACTATTGGATCATCATTAGTTAAATCAGTGTTTCTTAATAATTCCGATGCACTAATCGTTCCAGACGCAAGTTCCTTAAAGTTAGTTCTTAACTCACTAAAAGATATTGATCCAGAAGCAAAAAATGGTGTTGCTGGAACCGTAGAAACTGTAAGTGCCATATTAACTTAAAAGAAGAGAAGTTGAACCTATACCATTTACTGTAAATACTATTCTGTCTGGACCAGATTGATAATCAATTTGGATTGGTGATCCTGATATGTTACTCAAAAATCCAGCAGATGCTCTAACAATATTTCCAGTTATTGTTCCAGTAGCATCAATGGTATCATCAGAATTTATAGCGTCAGCAGTCAATCCATTATCAACTCTAAGAGCATAAGATGCACTCGTAATATCTGTACCAATAGCAACAGTATTTCCCAATGAAACAGTAGATGCTGTATCAAAATTAACCGTTTGCGTTACTTCTAACGACGATAAAGTAGTAACTCCACTGATAGTATTAAGATTAACTGAGTTAATTACTGGTGGATAATCAATATCACCGTAAATAATTCCACCAACAGTTAAGTCGTTCTGAATATATGCTGCACCATCGACTGTTGCTCCACCACCAACGTGTAATTTTTGGGATGGACTTGTCTCATTAATTCCAAGATTTCCATCATAAGTGAGAGTCATTCTCTCTGCATTTACATCACCATCAATCCACTTAAAACTTCCTGTACTTGGATTTGTTGAAGATCCCAAAATATTTCTGATATCACCAATATCATAGTTGATGATATCAAAATCATTACTGCTATTACCAAATCTTAAAAGGGCTGAACTATTTCCAACACCGACAGAATTTCCAATACTAATTCTTGCCTCTCCACTATCAGAAACAACCTCTACAAGAGAACCAGATGCTTTTCTGACCTGAATTTCTGATGTTGGAAGTGCTGTACCGATACCAAGTCTTCCAGTTGATAATGCTGTTAGTGCAGTGCCATCAGACCCTACATTCAACTCTGTGGTTGCAGTAATAACACCAGAAGATACATTAGATGCCGATATATCGGATGCTGATATATCAGTAACAGTAATACTGGGACTTCCAGTTAACGATGATGCCGTTGTTGCTGTTCCAGTTAAATTACCAGTAAATGCTGCATTTACATTAGTAACTGATATTGTTGCAGGAAGTCTAGAATTATTAACAGTACCAGATGTTAAATCTGTAGCGTTTAGATTACCATCAAAACTTGATGCGGTTATAATTCCAGACGAAGCGTTAATATCTCCACTCGTCAAAATTAAATCACCTTCAGTAACTGTAAGGTTATCCTTTATTGATACATCACCATAAACATTAAAATTGGAATCAGATACACCAGGGCTTGTTGTTGTATTGATACCAAGTTTTGATGTGGTGTGAAATCCTACGCCAGCATTATCAGTAATAAATGTTGTGCGAGCATATCCAATTAAATTATCAACTATTTCAGAACTTCCTACCTTAAATTGTCCTACGGTAAGAATACCAGAAACATCGGCACTTGTTGCACTCAGAACTCCTACGGTTCCAATACCTGCATATAATTCGCCAGTGGTTACCAATCCAGTAACTCTAGTATCTCCATGAACATTTAACAAATAACCTTGTGGGATGGAAGTTCCAATTCCCACAAGACCATTTGCATTTACTACAAAGTTGTCATTATCAACCTGAAGACCAGTTCTGAAATTAAATGACTTACGAATATTTGCCATTATAGTCTTTTTAGTTATTTATCAGATAGTTTTTGCTCCAATGCTTCCACCTTATCTGAAAGGTCTTTAATTGCCTCTACAAGAAGTGGAACGACCTTATGATAGTCAACCGCAAGATATCCATTATCCCTTGTTGTAACTGCCTCTGGCAATACTTTCTCAATCTCTTGTGCAATCAGACCAACATCGTGCCCAGACTTATTAGACTTTTCGTTCCAATCAAATGTATTACCACTGATTGAGAGAACCTTCGCAAGAGGATCATCAATAGGTGTAATGTTGTCTTTCAGTCTTTCGTCAGAAGACCAGAATGCGGTGATGTCATCGGTTACACTCAGAATACCGGTGATAGTGGTATTTCTCTGAATCGCAACTATATTTCCTGCGACTGTTGAGAGTTTGAGATCACCAGATAATGTATCAATAGTATTGTCATCTGTTACTGCTAGTTGTATATTACCAAAACTACCAGCAGAAGAAACAAGAGTTGATGTGGATGCAATAATAAGATCTCCATCAACATTGATGTCTCCATCAACATTAAGGTCTCCACCAACATTGAGAGTCTTTGCTATTCCAACACCACCAGAAACTACAAGTGCTCCAGATGATGTACTAGTAGAGTCTGTCTCATTAGTAATTTTATTAGTATCAGTAAATCTAACAGATTTATTAAACGTTACTGGACCATCAAATTGCGATAGGATTCTATTTGATTCTCCACCTTCTACAACTATTCTCTCCTTAACGGTAATCTCATCAAATACACCACTCAATCTAGCAGAATCTTCTCCAGTTATACTTGGAATTGGCGTATCAAATGTTGCTTCCTCACCAGTAGCAGATGATTTCTTCTGGTTTCCAATGTAGAAATCACCACGGTTGTTCATACCAGTATAGACAACAATACCAGCAGATCTTTCTTGGGATTGAACTAAGAATTCCTCTCGTTCTGTCAACGATCTAATCTGGACTTGTGGTAAACCAGTAGAATAGTTTCCTGGACCATAACCAAGATATTCAAATGTGTGACCAGAAGCACGAATGATTGATGGTCTGCGGAATTCAATGGATCTTGGTTTTATTTTCTTAATTGTAGAACCACTATCGTGTGCGACTTGTCTTGTAGCTAAAGCACCACGAATGACAACCAGTTCATTGTTGCCAACACCCTGCAAAGAGCTATTTGCAACTCTCATAATCTCTTCATCAATCTGAATATAAGATCCGAGAGGGAATCTCGTCATTGTTCCAACTCCAGAGTTTGGAACAGTAACTGCAAATTGTGTTGTCGTATTTGTAATTGAGGAGTTTAGAGTTAAAGTTTCCCCATCATAGAAAGAAATTGCTCTTGCACCAAGATTTTCTGCAGATCTATCAGAAGATCCAGCATTCGAAGAATAACCGTGTTTTAAAATATAACCAGAAGAAACTGAAAGATTAGAAACTGTAAATGTATTAACATCAACTCTAGTATTGACAATAAAATCGCCAACATTATTATTACTTCCATCAATAATTCTAATCTTATTTCCAGAAACTAATCCGTGACCGGCAGAAGTAATAGTGTTTCCACTTGCAGTGAATGCTAATGATTTTCCAGTTATAAGTGCATAGTGATTAGAAGTAATTACTGGATCTCCAGTTGTTCTTGCAACTGAAACTTGAGTAGGAGTTCCAATAGCAGTAATACGATGATAAGTATCGGATGTTGTTCCTGCACCAGTAAATTGAACTACATCACCAACATTCACAGATACTCCAGCACTGGTATAGATGAATGTTGCTGTACCATCACCACCAATATCTTCACTACTGAAATATAGAGTTCCAGAACTATATCCAGATCCAGATGCGGCAATTGTTGCTCCAGTAACAGAACCACTTCCATTAACAGTTACGGTAGCAGTTGCACCATTCCATGTTCCAACGGCAGATCCATTTAAAAGTCTAACATTGAAGTGAGTTCCTGTTCTATATCCTGTACCAGATACTCCAAGTTCTCCATAAACAATACCATTTAATCCATGTCTTCTATCAAATGTAATATCAGGTGTTGTTGTTGTACCATCAGCAACTGAAGAAATTGCAAGTCCAATTCCAAAATCTGTGCTTAATTTGTCCGCTGTTTCTCTTGTAATACTCTTCTTGCGGTCATTTGTTACAACCTCTCCAAGAGGTGAAACTTTTGCATAACTTCTTGCAGATGGGGGGTTGTCCTCATAATTATCTCTGTCCAATTGTGGATAGAGATCTACAATGTTCTGACTATATTTTAATGACGTAAATTCCGAAGAAACTGTGTTATCAGAATTTGCAACATAAATGTGGTAAATACCATCACGCTTTCCTTCTTCATACTCTTGAATTACTTCATTTCTGTAGAGATAGAGATTTGATTGCAAATCATTTCTTTCAAATCTAGGAGATACATCAGTTCTAATGCCAGTATTATTTGTAAATCCTCCAGGTAGTTGTCCTCCAGTATTATAACTGAAGGTCATATCATCAACAACAGTAACATTAAATGTTCCATTATATCCTTTGTTAAATGTTCCGACACCAGTGTTGACAAGATCGTCAGTTACGTTACGAATAATAACACTGTCACCAGTCTTAAGGTTGTGTGGAAGTTCTGCCCTTATGGTTGCGGTTGGATTGCTAAATGAGCAGGTACTAATAAATCTTGGGTTTCTGTTGTAATCATAATCATCTGCAGCAGTAATTGTGGTCTTATTAAAATCTGTATCATCAAGTCCACGATAACCAGTAGATGATGATTCCTGAAGAATAAATCCACTTTCTGGAGTCTTAGAGTTCTCCAACTCTTTTGGAATTACTACTCTTACCTTATAAATCTTTTCATCAAGACTTCTTGTGTCTTCTACTCTCTTGATGTATGTTGCCTCACTTGTTCCAGTTAATGGTGCAATATTGGTATAAATGTCACTAGCATTTGTTATAATATACCAACCACTATTTGCTGAACTCCATTGTATTGGATGACCCTCATCACCAGACTCTTTATCGGATACTCTGCTGAGAATGGTTAAATTTGTTCCACCATATACTGTAATTGGATTATCGTTTCTAGCATCCGATTCTGAGGCTGCTAACTTTAATGTTGTGTTATTTGGAACAATCGCATAATAAGTAACACCTTCTTCCAAATTTTCTGGAAGATCGCCATCATCACTAATAATAATTACCTTTTCAGCAGTTTCTAATCTATGTGTTCCAGAAGAAAGTGTAAATATATTTGAGGATGGAGTTCCTACAGAATATTCTTTAACAGAACTCGTGATACCATCAGACATAAAGATGTCCGCAGAATATTCTAAAGACCCAATCTTTAAGAATAATTTATCATTTACTTTTGCACCAATCCTATATCCTTGAGTAAGAGAAGGTGGAACATTATCCTCAGTATCGAAACCAGAAAGATATAAGTTTGTAGAAACACCTACGAGTTTTGTTTTATCAATATCAAGTGTTAACCAATCAATTTGTGCTTCTGATCCAGTAATCGCTCTTGGTGGAATGATATGAGTAATAAATGCTTTATCGTCTTTTGTAAATGCTTCTTTTTTAAACCCATCAGCAGACAATGATATTTGTCCAAAGTTGGAGTTTGAGTTTGTAATAGAAGCGTCACCACCACTCAGTGCTTCAAAGTGCTTGTTAAATCCAATCGCAAAAACGGAAACAATTTGAATAAAAGCATCATTAGATACTTTAATGTGTGTTCCTTCCCATCCACTTCTGTAAATTGCCTCTGAGTCTAAATGATATACTGTTCCACTAGAGGATGATTGACCAGATAAAGCTCCACCATATTGAGGAGTAATGGCAATATTGTCACTATATGCTCTTGTTGATTCATCATATTTTACAAATGCCCTGTCATCTTTTTGGAGTGAAACACCAGTGAATTGTGCAACAACCATTGAACGGAAACCAGTTGCCTTGCTTCCATCGGCGTGCATTCCGTTCATACCCCATACAGAACGTAAGGAGCAGTTAAAGATATAAGGAGAAGCACCAGATACAGTATCTGTTTCTACAGTTACAAATTCATTACCAGAGATGACACCAGGAGTTGTCATCGTCGATGGGGCATAAAGAAGATTGAAATAGAATATATTTGGATTATCTAAATCAACTTCAGTTACTTTTGTTGATACGTTATAATTTGTGTCACCATCAACTGGAGTGACGCCACTAATACGAATTGGCGTTCCTGCAGAAAGACCGTGTGGGGTTTCTGTTACTACAGTGACTCTATTACTTACTACTCCACCAAATCCAGCTTGAATACTAGTAATTTTAACTGGATCGCTTGCAAATGCGCCAACGATTTCATATTCTGCTCTTTGTGCTGCAAACCCATTTGGATCTATTGGGAATTTATCATCAATATCTCTAGAAGATCCTGTACCATATGCGATTGAAAGTTTCGCATAGTACATATCAAGATCTGAAAGTCCATAATTTGATACTTCATTTACACCATCAGCATATTCAAAGCAAGTTAATTTGTGGTGTGAAAATGTTGGAACCGCTTGATTTGTTACTGTGAAATTATCATTCTTGGTATAAACAATACCGAGTTCATCTGCATCAAAGAGAGAGAACTGCCAAAAATAACAGGCACCAGTGATTCTAAAAATTGCAGAAGTTGGTGTATCATCCGTTGGGTTTGGGACATATTTTGGTCTGACCTTTGTCTTTCTAAGATCAAGACCAACAATTGAAACACCTCTAGGAACTATTGCACCGCCATAGATACTGTTAAATCTATAGAGATGATTTTGAAATTGTGTTAAATCAAAATTAGATTCTAATGACAAGTAGAAATCTGCTGGAACTATTTCCGATGCTCCACTATCTGGTCTAATAACTTTTGGTGTTCCATTATCATCAATCATAGACCACCCAGGTCTATTATCAACAATATGCTCACCAGGCATCAGGAGAATAGTAGTCTTCTCCGTCTCATCATTATTCTTTCCCTTCACATAAGAGAATCTTGCAGCCTCAAGAAGTGCTCTCTGAATAGTCTTGAAGGGTCTGGCAAGTGAGTTACCAGTGTTTGTGATACTATCTGTTGAGTCTAAATCTGATGGACTGACATATAATATGCGACCCTCTGTATTCTTAATAAAGTTATCAAGCTTGTTAAGTGGCATCTTATTATGATTCCTGGGACATTTCTATGTTTTATTTATCCCATCAAATCCTCCTCGTCATAGTAATAGACTTCATCATCTGGCATATCTTCTGGGTTCTCTAAGTCAACAGGAAATAAACAAGGATGCACTTCCTCATCTATAAGATAGAAAGAACTCTTGTACAAGTCTTCTGGTTCAAAGGATGTTTCTTTATCTGCAAGTGCTACTAATTCTTTGTCTTCCAAGTGTCCATCAGGAAGTTCATCAAAGGTGAATGGAACCTGATTAATGAAATACATCTTCACTATCATACTGTGGTCCAAATACCAGCAGTATGCAGTATCAATCTTATAAGACATAGTGGATGCTTTTGTCTTATTTATTTTATAGGAACGGGGAGACTTGAACTCCCACGGGCACAATGCCCAACTGATTTTAAGTCAGGTGCGTCTACCGATTCCGCCACGCTCCCAAATTGTAGTGCTGGTTGTGGGGATCGAACCCACCTTAGGCGAATTATGAGTTCGCTGCTTTCAACCAGAGAGCTAAACCAGCACGATAGGAGTACTGGGAGTTGAACCCAGACTACCCCGTTATAAGCAGGGCGCTCTAACCATTAAGCTATACTCCCGTGATGATGAACTACGATGCTTCGTTATTATTCTCCGTGTATATTCGGAGAAGTTCATCATCTGCTGGTATCATAACTGCTGCTTTACCATCATCTCCCATAATACCTATATGCTCTCCATTTTCTACCCTCTCAAGGAGGGAATCAAAGTTGTCTTCCCATTCCTTAATCGTAAATACTTCCATCAATACTCTTCTCCCTGAATAGCAAGGTCAGCATACTCAATCTGGTCTTCATTAAGGTTAGCAGTCACAACTTCCAGGACATTCATAAACTCTTGGACGGTATCACAGTTTACCATCTTTTCATTACCCTCATCGCTGAGCAGAAGGAAGGAGCGGGTGCAAACGTCAATAACGATGCCGAGAACAGATTCTTGTGCGGTGCCCATTGGGTGTTCCGTTGATTACCCCAGTATTATAGGGCATCTGGGGTCAGGTGTCAAGGAGACAATACGGAATTAAACATCTTTATCGTCAGATATCTCAACTCAATTCGGATTCTGCTTGATTTACAATATCAACAGAATGAAACTCAATATCATTTAATATTGTATCAATAGAAAAATCCACATCTGAAACAAAACTTTCTATTCTTGCGTCTAATGCATCTTTGATACGATCATCTCCCCTCTGAGAATAATAAGTTGCAATTGCAGAAATATCAACATATCTTGGAAAAGTAGTTGAGTAATTTCCTTGAGTAACTATATCTTTTCTAACAGAAGTTCGTGTAACACCCACATCAATATTTGGAACTTCACCTTGTGGTGAAGTGAAATCTGGATCATGCCAAGATACACAGTCATCAATATCTTCTAATGTCGATCCGTTAGGAATATAAACTAGCTGTTTTGTACCATCCGAATATTGTACCTGTATACAACCAGCAGAAACTTCTAAAACTGTATAGTCCATTTCAAATCAAGTATTTTTTGTATTTAGTTCCATCTCGGACCAACTATCCATCCAACAAGACTTTTTCTTACTCCACTCTTAATTTTTCTAACTCTATGTCTAACTCTAGAATCAAAAACTATTAATGTTCCCCTTTGCTTTGGTGCAAAAAATGTCCCTCCACTATTATCTAAAAATTGTACATCTCCACCCTCATAGTCCGATTCCTCAGAAAGTTGAAGAGTAAATGATAGTTTTCTCACATATTCACCATCTAACATAACTTGATCATTATAAGAGTTAGTAGTAGATGATACAACTTGTCTTGGACTATAAAAAGAATTTATATCACCATCTTGGTGCCAATGATAATAATCTCCTTCAATGTAGTGTGTGTATTGAATTTGCCCATTATCAATATCAGTTATGTTATAACGAAAATTTTCCCTATTAACCTTAGAAATATAATACCACAACCATCCAGAAATCCAATGTTCTGTTGGTATCCAAGCATTCTTACTATTTCTTAAAGATCTATTAATTCCTTTAGTTCTGTCATTCGTAGGTACTTCAGAATCTTGCATATTATAATCAAATATACTTATATCATCTTCTAAAATTTTTATCATACCAACAGGCAATTTAGTTACTTGCCAACAACAAAGTCCTGCCATAAAAAGTCAATTATATCAAGTTTTCATGATAAATGCAAGAGCATAGTATGGAGGTCTGTTTTCGTGGTAGTCATCTCCACCTGTTGCACTTGTTGTACCATTACTTGGAGAACCGTTTGCCGGATTACAGCATCCATAGTCAGATCCACCTCTGTTAGCAGCATATGGGTGACTGTGAGATGGCATTTCTTCCTCAGTCAACTGGTGAGCAACTGAACCACCAGTAGCACCAACTGAATAATTGCTACTAACGGCACCAGTATTTGCGTCAAATGTTACATTATTAGAACCATCACCACTAGCACCAACAACAAACCTACTTCTTAAATCTGGGGTGCCATTGCTACCATTACAAAGAACCCAGCCAGATGGAATTGCTGAAACAGCACCAGACCACATAATAATGCCGCCAGAAGGTACGATTCCATCACCACCACCACCACCAACATCTACCCAAGCACCGCCATCTCTTATTTTTATTGCCATAAGATATACTAACTAATTCCTAAAAGTAATTTAAGTTCTTCAATGCTTAAACCTGCATTTGCCAATTTTTCTTCTGGTGTCAATTCTGGTTGAGGGGGAAGATCCTCAACAACCCAACCATCATTCCAAGATAAAGTTTGATTTTCTGTAATTATTGGTGGTACTTCTCTGGTAGAATTTAAGGGTGCTTCTAATGGATTATTATTAACTTCTGGTTCTGGGAATTCATAAGGATAATAAACTCCTCGTTTATCTTCAATAACACTCCATGAAGTTCCATCAAATATCGTAATTTCACCATTATTTACAGTTGGTGGTTCTACAGTAGTTGCGTGTGCAGGAATCAACCAGGCACCTGGTTCCAATGGAGATGGATCTGCAACATCTTCAGAAATAAAATAAGAATAATCTGGATGGTAGTTATAAATTTTCATTATTAATAAAATACATTTTTTTTATTTATGGTTTAATATTTAATGAGTGCAAGAAGTGCTACGTTGCGGGGACGAGTCTCATTAGAAGAGTTTACTTGACGAGCAGAGTTAAAGGAAAGTCCAAATGCATTGTTTCCACCACCATCAGTTCTTTCACTTCCATTAGAGTTCCAAACACCAAATACACTTGGAGTTGGCGAAATAACTCCAAGATTGTAATTAAATCTGACTGCTCTACCAGTCATATTCTGAACTGACCAACTTTGAAATGAACCAATAGATCTTGTAGAAGAACTAACAGTGACGTTAACGTTGCTTCCTCCGCCATCTGCACTATATGTTTGGTTCAAGTCAGCTCCGCGACCATCATCCCAACCTCTAATAAACTCACCACGAAGATCAGGAACGTTAAATGAAGATCCAGAACCACCATAAGTATACCCAATGGCGGCAAATAAATCGGCATACGTTGTTGTATTTAAAGAAGCGCCATTTGCCTTGATATATCCATCAGGAACGGTACTAGAAGCACTATAAATTACAGTTCCTGCTGGATTACCACTTCCTCCTCCACCTCCTGCTGCATCAGAAGTATCATACCAAATATCACCGTCACAAATACCCGTTGGTTCAGTCGCTTGCACATAACGAGTACCATAAGCATTACTATCTTCACCAATTGTAATTGTTGCAGTTCCAGCATTAACATTAGTAGTTATTGGATTTGTACATCCATAGTTCTCTTGTACAACATCTACATCCGATAAGATTCCGCCGCCGCCATCGCCAGCAACATCAATAGTAATCTGTGAATTACTATTTCGTGTTATGGTAACATTAGATCCACCAACAAGTTGAACGTCATCATTTAGGGGAGTGGTAGTATCTCTCAATCTCAAAAATGGATTATCATTAGTTCCACCAGATTGAGATGCAGTAAATTCATAGGTTTTACCTGCCGTACTGGTAGCACTTAATGTAGTTCCAGAAATTTGTAATCCAGTGCCTACTGCCAGATGAGTGGCTTTTGACGCGCTATCATCCCAGAACCATATTCTATCTGCACCAGCATCATCAGCAGAAATAGTTCCACCACTTACATTAATTAAATCTGAGATAGTGGAGTCTGGTGCTAATCCAGCACCAGCAACAGCAGAAATAGTAAATCCACTAGATGATACTGGATCAATTTGAATATTAGAACCTGCGGTGATTGTGACATCATCATTCGTGCTACCATCGCTCAATCTTAGAATAGCATTAGTTCCACTGTCTATTGCTTGTAAAGTATATCCAGCACCAGGCAGATTTGTAAGATCGCTCCATTGTGGAGCATTTGTGGTATTGTTGTAAGTAAGAACACGACCGGTTACATTTGGCTCTGCTAAGAAAGTTGTTGTATTTGCTGCCGTTTGATAAGGAATACTTCCCGCTGCACCACCCGCAAGATTCGTGGCTGTGTCAGCATTACCAATAATTGCACCTACGAAAGTATTTGCATACACATTATCCCATTTGTTTGATGAACCACCTAAATCCAGTGTTCCATTCGTTGATGGTAATAAATTGCTATCAACTCTAGCGGTAAATGTAACCGTATCTGTTGTTGCATTTCCCAAGTCTGTGTTACCATTAACTGTCAAATTTCCACCAATAGTCAATGAATTTGTAGATGGGTTGTATATGATTCCAGCATCAGTATACACATTTTCATATGCTGCTGGTGAGTTATTCGAGTCAACAAATGTTAGGTAATGCGTAGCATTAGTGGATGATGATTGAGTTCTAACTGCATCTGCTTGTGCTACAGTAGCGGTAGAGAAATTAATTGAAGTATTAGATGCAGCAGTCAATCTTCCTTTAGAATCAACAGTAAATGTTGCTACTTGTGTAGAAGATCCATATGATCCAGCGGTGACACCAGTACTCGCCAGAGTTAGTGCTAGATCTACATCAGCAGTTCCATCAAAAGATACTGGACCAGCACTTCCGTCCCCAGAAATACTAAAATCTCTAGCAGTCTCTAGTGCGGTGGCTGTATCAGCATTACCAGTAATTGCACCTACGAAAGTATTTGCATACACATTATCCCATTTGTTTGATGAACCACCTAAATCTAGTGTTCCATTCGTTGATGGTAATAAGTTAGTGTCTACCCTACCAATAAATGATATAGTATCCGTTATTTGATTACCAAGATCTACATTTCCATTAGCAGACAGTAACCCACCAATAGTAATTCCACCAGTCAGACTCAATAAATCTGATGATGGTGTAAATGATATTGAAGAATCAGTATAGACAGTCTCATATGCTGCTGGTGAGTTATTCGAGTCAACAAATGTTAGGTAATGTGTAGAAGAACTAGATGATGACTGAGTTAGTATATTGTCTGCATTGAGAACAGTTGCATTTCCAAAATCTATACTTGTATTAGATGCAGCAGTCAATCTTCCTTTAGAATCAACAGTAAATGTTGCTACTTGTGTAGAAGATCCATAAGAACCTGCAACAACACCAGTATTTGCAAGAGTTAGTGCTAGATCTACATCAGCAGTTCCATCAAAAGATACTGGACCAGCAGTTCCGTCCCCAGAAATACTAAAATCTCTAGCGGTCTCTAGTGCGGTGGCTGTATCAGCATTACCAACAAAAGATCCATTAAATGTATTTGCATATACATTATTCCATCTATTTGATGTACCACCTAAATCCAGTGTTCCATTCGTTGATGGTAATAAATTGCTATCAACTCTAGCGGTAAATGTGACCGTATCTGTTGCTGCGTTTCCAAGATTTACATCCCCATTAGCAGATAGTAATCCACCAATAGTTAATGTAGAAGAAATATCAACTGATGCATTAATGTCTAAATCAGAACCAAATGTTGAAATACCAGTTACATTTAGTTTATTCAGTGTCGAAATTCCAAGAGCATTAAAATCTTGTGTTTCTAAATATTCGGCAAAATCGCCAGTGTTTGCCGTCAAATCATCAAAAACAATGTCATCGAATACGTATAAATCTCCACCAACATATAAATCTCCACCAGTGGTGGTAATTCCTCCTTGGGTTGCTAAAGAAGTTTCACCTCCAACATATAATTTTTTCTCTATTCCTACTCCACCCTCTACTGTTAAAGCCCCATTATCTTTTGATGTTGATTCTGTTACATTATTGATAACCAATCTGTCACTTGATGCGACCTGAACAGAATTTCCCTGACTATCAAGGAATAAAGTACCACTATTTGTGAAAATAGTACTTCCTTCTATTTTAATACTAGCAAGAGTTGATATTCCGCTAACTTCTAAATTTAGAAGTTGCAGTTCATCCAAATCAAGAGTGCTTAATGTGGCAATTCCAGTTACTTCTAAATCTGCCGTAGTAATTTTCTTATCGAAAGTTGCATCGTCAGTTACATCTAATTTTCCATCAACTGTTGCAGTGTCACTTATTAGAGTAAGGATATCATTATATACTCCCCCAAGAGACTTAACATTGAATGTTACTGTTCCATTGTTTGTGGTATTATAAATTCCAAATACACCATCTCCACCACCATTACTTCCAAGATCACCTTCACCTATTCCTTGCGTATTGATGTTAAGACTATTGAGTGTAGTTATACCACTTACATTGAGTCTATCAATAAAGACTCCACCAATGAATGTAGAAACTCCTAAGACATCAAGTAACTGTGTTGGTTGTGTGCTTCCAATACCAACACGACTGTTTATATAATCAAAATAGAAATTGTCTGCACCATCTACTAAACCAGCAGTGTTATGATACTGCATTTGCCCTATAGTTCCACCAGCACCTGCTTGAACTGAATTAGGTGTTACCCAAAGGATTCCATCAGTTGCTGTTTTTATCAACAAATTTCCAGTATTTCCTGGTTGATTATTGGAATCATAAATTGTACCAGTAAGTCTAAGATCACCCTGTAAATGTAATTTTGCCGTTGGATCTGTTGTTCCTATGCCAACCGATCCTATTCCTAGAGTAGTAGTAATTACTGTACCGCCAGTACCTACGGTGATTCTATCTCCAGCAGCAAGTAATCCATCATCAAATGTAAATCTCGTATCTGTCGCAAAGTCTCCAGAATTCTTAAATAAGACTTCCTTATCATTTCCAGGAGGACTGATGGTAATAGTTACTGCATATCCAGGATTTATTCCTCCAATACCTTCTGCAACTACAGAATTGCCAATAAAATCTAGTTGAGTTGTGCTACTTAAACCTCCTACCTGCACACCTTCATCAAAAATAGTGATAGAACCTGGAATAATTCCACCTTGATTTGGAATCCAATATCTTTCTCCGGGATATCCATCAACACCAATAACAATATATTGATTACCTGGTGGTGGTGGATTTCCCAAATATGAAGAAGGTCCAACTAATGGATCACCAAGGTTTGGTTCAGATTCACTAACTGATAAGTACCTATATCTATCCGACGTTAATCCCGTTTGTGCGGTCAGTTTAGAACGACCAGAAATATACTTAGCCATAAATTATGTCGTGCTATTTTCCAAGATACTCATAATTAACTCCATTTGTAATGGAGCAACTTGTCCTCCACCTATGTAAGTGTGTGCAATACCTGCAACTACACCAGAATTGGTGGTAAATGTGAGAGATGTTCCTACAGGACCATCTATACTGTCAACAACGAATGATTGCTGTGGTGCTGGAAATATTGACGTTGTAAGACCACCCGTGTATGAACCACAGGTAAATGCTAATCCACTCATAGTTACCTCATCACCAACATCAAATCCATGAGGTGATGCTGTTTCTATAGTTGTGATACCGGTAACATTGTCATATTGTGCTGTGCTTACAGCAACTATTCCACTTTGAGTTCCTTGAATAATAACAGAATCTTGAATAAGTGCAGATCTTTCCAATACCAATCTGCCGTCAATAATTACTAAAGAATCATTTGGAGGAATTTCTGCGTCTTTGATAACTCTTATATTTCTCGTATTTCCGGAAGTTTTAGATGCTGTACTCTTTCTTCTGTGAGTGAAAGTTACGGTTGGGTATGTATTTCCTATCCCAACATTTGCTACAGAAGCATAAAGAACAATGGAAGAAACACCAGTAGGGGCGGTATAAACAGTTTGTTCCCCCGGTGCTACTGGAACTGCGATAGTGATAAATTTATTAAGTGGTGCGACTGCCATATTATCTCAACGCAAGTATGAGTGGTGTGACTTCTGCTTGTATTGCCTTACTAAAATCTCTTCCTCGAACTGTCGATGTTGTTTGATCGACTTGAATTCCAACACCAATATCAAAATTACCTTTTTGATCTGTTGATGTGAATGGAACTTGTGCGCCGTCAAGAGCAACAACTTCATTCTCTTTAATTGGAAGAGCACCCCTAAAGGGTAACGCAGTATTTATACTCGTACCCGTGCCGACGTACTCAAAAGAATGTGAACTTGTAAGAATACGACTAATTCTTTTCAGAACAAAAGGATCTCCGGAGAATAATTCATAAGGAACAAATTCATTAAATGTGATGGTTGTAATGCCAGTTGGAGTTACTTCTGTTGCCTCAGAAACAGTAAAATAAATCGGAGACATTTTTGCTGTCGCAAGACTAGTATTACCATCAATATCAACAACAATATTTTGAGATGGTAAGTAATTCCTACCAGAATTAATAACATCAATCTCAGTAATAACCCCATCAGCATCTACTGTTACTGAAGCTTCTGCGACAATACCTTGTGGTCCTTTTGGTTGAACTGTTCCGTCAGCATCTCTAATAACTACAGATGGTGGATTTATAGCAGAATATCCACTAGGAGAACCTATTACGGTGATACTATCAAGTTGTTCTAATGGTTCTGTGAGTTCAGTGAATTCAACTGCATCTGGGTAATTTACTTGACCAACATTATTGATCTTAAAGAACAATGCCTGACCATCAAAAGGTCTCTGTGGAATATTATTTACATCAGTAACTCCAGTTCCAACAATGGTGTCGGAATCATCACCCGGTATTACATCGTTTAGTACTGTTCCAGTATATTCTGTTCTTCCAAGTCCAACTGCATATAATCCAAAATTACCAAATGATGAGTTGGAGTTTGTGAGATCGCATTGACCACCAGTATCCGCATAGATTGCTATATTACAGTTAATGGTGAAAATGGAAACCAATTGTGCATATCCATTATTTGTAATAGAAACGCCAATACCGTTCTCATTATATTGTGTAAATGAATCACACACCATACATTTTAAATCAGCGCCAGGAATGTTTGTTCCTGTGAAATCTGCTGATGCATGATCACCATTGATCTTCATACCAATACTTCCACTCATGAAGTTGGTACAGTTACGAATATATGGTGATCTCCATCTTCCACTAGAACCTTCATTTGCTGGACCCAGAGCAATATATCCAGTATTTGCTTGATATACAGGATCTGTTGGTGGAAATGCCACTGCACCAATACCATAATGAACTACACCAACAGTTTCTCCGGCAAAATTCAAATTTTCAATTAAACATCCCCTTCTTACATGAAATACATCTTTGTCTAAATTTTGAGGTTGAACTGTGACAAGTCTGAGATCTTCTCCAGTTACAGATACATCTGTTCTTAATCCAATGGGATTGTTTTCTATATAACGACCAGGACGAATTTTAATTGTGTCACCCTCTTGTGCTATTGCCGCTGCTGCACCAATGGTAGCTTTTGCATCACCCTCTAATAATCCACTATTAGCATCATCCCCATTCTTAGAAACCCAAATAGTATTCTGTGTTTCTACTCCAGAAGGTCTCCAAGACACCCCAGTTCCAACAGATGCTAATCGATAATCTTTCCCAGCAACACCAGTCAAATTGTTAACATCAATTAAAGAAGATTCAAGTTCTAATGTTGATTCTAATTTAGTATCCCCACCAACAAATAGTTTTTTAACAATTCCAACACCACCATCAATCTGTACAGATGCACTATTAATACTGGTTGCTTCTGTAACATCGTTAAAAGTTGTTAGTCCATCAACATCCAATGTATCATTGAGTGTAGTGGCACCAGTAACATCTAAAGTATCACTAAGTGTAGTAGCACTAGCAACATCAAGAGTATCGTTAAGCGTGGTAGCACTGGTAACATCTAATGTATCATTGAGTGTAGTAGCACTGGTAACATCAAGAGTATTATTGAGCGTGGTAGCACCATCAACATCTAAAGTATTGTTTAGTGTAGTTGCACCATTTACGTTCAATGTTCCGTCAACATCCAATGTAAATGCTGGAGAATTCTGGTTGATTCCAACATTAGTCATTCTATAGATGTCACCAGAATCAGTATATCCCCATAAATCCTGAGATTGGATATCAGCAATAAATCCAGGATTACTTGGATTTGGTATAGGAATAATAGTATCACTTCCAACACCAAGACTATTGATCTGAGTAAAGTTCAATACGGTAAAGGATTGTGCCGCACCAACAGTTGGAATGTAAACACCCTCATCTTGAACATAGATCCCTTCCGTAAATGCTGGGGTTACTTCAGTCCATCTGATTCCAAATTCATCTCTTTGTAGATAACCACCATTCGCTCCGTGATATCCAACAGAGTCATAGATATTTCTTTTAATTCCTATCGTTTCTACTTCTAAACTCAATTTACCTTGAGTAGAATCATTGAGAGAACTGATTCCAACTCCAGGTTGTGTAGTTCCTATACCAACAGTTCCAAGACCAGTGATTACAAATGTATTCTCTTCTTCACTATTAAACTGAAACTTTTGCTGTGGCGTTGCAGTGAATATACCAATCTGTTCTGTTCTTGTGTCAATATTCAGTGCAGTTCCACCAACACCAACATCAAATCTAGTTCTTACTAATAAAAAATTAACATCTAATAGTCCACCAACAAACAGATCTCCAGCAATATTAACATCTCCACCAAATTCAGCATCACCTTTGAAAGCAGATGTTGCATTTACGTAAATATCCTCACCAATGTTTACATCTCTATAAAATGTTACGTTGTTATTAAAATTAGTTTCTAGACTAAAATTATTAAGGTCTGCCATTTTAGAAAAGCGATGCTACTGGTTCGCCAACAATTGGAACTTGTTTAAGCGCAAACTTAAACAAGTCTGTGCCAACAAAACTTCCCTCAAATACTTTTTGACTAAAATCTCCAATAGTTGCCGCAACCAAGTTTCCTTCATTGCCATCAACACTCACATCTTTACTTTTAACTAAACATCTTCCATTTTTTCCTGTGAGATTTAGATTTCTACCTGCTTCTATATTAATATCCTCATCTGCCTGCAGCTCAATGCTTTGTGCTTTGATTCTAACAGCACCATTTTTCAAACAAGTGATGTTGATATCACCATTCATACCAATAATTTCAAAATCTACGTCACCAGGAGCATTTTTAGAACCAGCAACAAGTTCAATTGCTCTATCATTGTGCATATGAAAGATTCCACTCTCATTAAACATCTGCAAATGAACGTCCTGGTCATCAGTAAATCCATAAAGAGTATAAACATTCGTTCCATCCCCGTTCATTTGGGAATTGCAGAAGTCCATTCTAACTTTTGGACCCCAACTTATATACTTTCTTGCTTCTGTATTTTGTACCGGTCTTTCTGCCATATTAAGATACGCAATCGATTACACTTACAACTTCTTTCTGTGGATTATATGGACCGATCAATGGTCTAATAAGAGCACCAGTACCAGTTTCACTATTAACCGTGATTCTTGGTAAGTAATCTGTAATATCACTATTTATTGGTGTTGCTTTAATAATCTTACCATTATCAATGGTCAAACTATACTCAGTTCCATTTTCATCTATTGCAGTATCGCCAGGTGTATATCCGTTCCCAGAATTAATAATGAAAGTATCAGTAACTGCATTTTCTTCATCATCTTCTACTGGATAGTTTTCTCCTTCAGATACGATATAGACACCTGTAATTTGACCATAAGTTGGAGAGTCCGAATCATAATCAATAATACATCTTCCAACTGCACCATATCCAAGACCACAAGAGTCTTCAAAAGTTACCATTGGTGGGGCATAAGAATAACCACTTCCAGGATCCGTTATTTCTACACCAATAATGCTTGCAGTTCTTGTAACGGAAGAAGTAATATCACTTAGACCACTGGTATTATTTACAATTCCACCAAGAATTGCCTTACCAGCACCACCAATGCCATTTCCACCGAAGAATGATACGGTTGGACCACCACAACTTGAAGGTTCTCCACAATCTGGTTTTGTATATGGTGAATTTTCTTCCCCAGGAACTTTTGGTAGTAACCTTGCTATATTTGCATTTTCCAGTGCCTTATCAAGAGCTTTATTCGCTGCTGCTCTATTTTTTGGACCATATCCAATTGTCCATTCCTTCACACTAGCACAAGATTTTGTTTGTTCGCAGGTGAAAAATCCCTTAATTGATTTGAGTATATCGGCAGCACCTGTTAGGAAATCTAAGATTTTGAACGCTGGACCCAAGATGCTAGATACAGCACCCAATGCAGATTCTAGACCGGAAGATATTTGATCGATAATGCCATTTAAAAGAGATCCAACAAACTGTTCTGCAGCACAAACTCCAAAATTGACAACTTCTAATAATGTAGATTCTACAAGTCCCTTAATCGTATCTCCAAGTCCATTGATAATTTTTGCAGAAACACAAGCCATTGCTTTTTGAAGTGCTCCAACTGGTGCAACCATTCCCTCTTGTGCGGCAACTCCAGCTAAGTGTGCAATGAAAGGATTTGCAGTAGATGCTAAAACAGTTGCAAAGGTGGAATCATAAAGTGCTTTCAATCCACTTTGCATAAGTGGTATTAGTTTTTTGTATAGAGAATCAAATAAATTACCAACGAATCCGTTTGCAAGTACCTGTATTTTCTTTATTGCACTTTGCACATCTCCAAGAAAATTAGTTGCCTCGCTTGTAATCTTTATAAGATTGTCTAAGATATTGGTAATCTCATTTACAAAATTATCTTCACAAGCATCTGCGTGTGTTACGGTTTGTCCAGTTGCCTTTGATGCTGGTATTTCTTTCGGTTCTTCCTCCTTCTTTTGTGCATTGACTTTTTTTATTTGATCTTCACTTAAATTTCTCTGTAATTTTTGATCATCTCTATTCTGACCTGAAGACTCTTTAGTATCTCGTGCTCCTTCTGGACTTTTTATATTTGATGTAAATCCAGTAAAAGGCATGAATGGATTTGAAGGTTCCATTGAAGGAACATATGGAGTTTTTCCAAAAGATCCCATAATCATAGGAATCTGTGCATTGTCTCCATCAAGGAAAAATCCAATTACAACATCTCCCTGAGCAATGGCAGCACTTTGAGAAAAATGTCCACCTCCACTACCGGCAGTTGTAGGCATTAAAACTCCTGCCCACGGTAAATCATCATCAGAAAGTTCGGAAGTATTGTAAGGATGATAACCAAGTATTCTTACTTTATATCTGTGTCCCCACCCTTTACCATCTGCTTGAGCCTGCCATGCAGAAGTTGGTGCAACCTGACCGATCCACCAACGAAATCCGTCCCTACCAATAAAATTACTTTTAATTAACGACTCTTCTATCATTTTTAGTTCTGTTCTTTACGGATACCAAAATTATCTCTTACCAACTTCAATGAAGTATATGAACTATTTGGTTCAAAATGATGACACAATTCCTTTATCATATATAGACCGCTTGTTTCAGTATCTAATTCATCAGCATCTTGAGATGATATTTTGGGGAATTCGCACTTTATGATGTCTCCTGCTCTCAAGTCGGTATTGCAAGGAATCATCATACTCACAGATTGTGTAAGAAGAAGATTATATCTCATAATAGACTGTGCCTGATACTTTTCTGGATCGGCATTAGTTTCTGTCGATACATCTTTATCAAGTGTTCCGACATCTACAATACCACATAAAATTCTCGAAGGAACATCTCCAAGAGAAGTATCAATTCCTTCACCCAGTGTTGGTAAAGAAATCTTTCCTCTACCACCAAGGTTTTCTAACCTATCTTTATACTTTGCAAACTGAAATTTACCATCCTCCCAAGGAGTAAAGTTAAAGTCTAATGGATTAAAAAACATCCTTTGACTAGCATATGCTCCGAGTCTCAATTTCTCAATCAAATTTTGATTCTTATCAGTAATATAGTTTAAGATTTTGAAATCATTATTGGTTTCATTTTCATTCTTACTAACTTCACTATAATAATATGTTGCCTTTGATTCTTGTTTAATTAGTTCATCAATCGATTTAAACTGAAAACCATCTTTCGTTTGGTAAAATACAAAACCAGCCGTTGCATCACCAGAAGAAACTGGAACTGCTTTTGATGCTAACCACACCAAAGTTGTAAAAGGTTTTTTGAGATTTCCAATAAAAGAATATTTGTTCTGCGATTTTTCTATATCACTATCATTATATCTCGTAGTCGATAAAACATCCTTTAAAATTTTTTTTACAGAATCATCAATTGTTCCAGTATATTTTCTCGAAACCCTGGTAGTCTCATTAGAAATTGCTTCCTTCGATACAAGATTAAGTAAGAAACTTTCCGTTTGAGACTCTGAAATAACATCACTAATACTTGATACATAAAGGTATTTTTCTGGTTTTGAAGAAAAATCCAAACCTTTCTTACCTTCTCCACGATCCAATACTTTCATACGCAATCTTTCTCCACCTCTTAATGGAAGACCATTATAAATTGACTGCAACTTATCATTTTTACCAGCAATAGAATCACCAGTGTTGACAACTCTTATTTTTGCTGTAATTGTTGGTGAGAATATGTCCTCATAATAATCGACCGAAACAGCACCTAATTTTAAATCAACAGTTCTCTGTTGATCATTAGATTCTAGTATTAGAGTTTCGTAGAGAGAAGAACCCGATGCTGACATTTAATTATATGCTAAAGATGTTAAAAGGTGTTTCTTTATAATACTATTTAACGAAGCACCCATAATGATTGGTGACGATCCTCCTTTAGATCCACCACTTGCCATTGGTGGTGCCTCTTCTTCAATAATTATAACTGTATTTTGTGGTTGCCCCACACTAGCACCCATATCTACATTACCTGCTATTGGCATTCTATCTACACTTCCACCACCTTTAAATGATACGTGGAGGTGATCATAATGTCCTGCACTTCTCCATATTACTTCAGCGACACCAAGTGCTGCTTTATTTTGTCTGAAATAAGAAGCAAGTTTATCAAGTTGTGCCTCACTATTGTGAGACAGTGGATAATCAAGTGCCTCACCATAATTGTGATAAGAGTTATAACTTCTTCTCATCACACGCTCTTTACCAGATCCAGTATATCCAGAATGAACATTGAAGTCTGGGTGTTGCCATGCTCTATATCCTTGTCCTTCTAATGCACGACCAACATTAACTGCTCTTTGATATGCAGGAGTTTGATTTGCTCCTCTTGCTTGTCTTCCATCACCAGCACCGGATTTCATACTGGCAGTTATAGAAGCATTTTGTTTCATCATTCTTTTCAGTTTTGCCGAATAGTTTGGATCGGTAGCATATCCTTGTTGCTTCAATTGATCGGCAGCAGAATATGCAGAAGTTGCATTGTTTACTCCACGATAACCCTTATAATCTTTATACCATCTTTTGACAAGAGTATCTACCGCACCCCTGGGACTATTAAAGTTCATAAATTTAGCACTAGTTCCAGTCTTCACACCACCATAATATTCTGTAGTACTTGCAGTGCTTCCAGATTCACTACCAGTAGCTTTCAGACCAAAATAGTTGTGAGTTCCTCCAGTAGCAGTTCCCCAATTTGATTCATGTGCAAATTGTGCAGCAACCAACTCTGGATATTTTGCTCCAGACTCTTCTGCCATTTTATAAAACTCTTTCCATTTCTCTTCCTTGGTTCCAGTTACTGCCGGACCAACTGGACCAATATCTTTCTCCTCCACAGTACTGATGTCTCCACTAACTGCACTCTTAGCATCATCAAATGCACTCTCTATTCCCATAAATGCATTTTCAAAATCTTTCATTGCAGAAGTAATTTCATTTGATTTTCCACTAAAATCAAATCTTAACCAACTCTGTACATTAGCAAGGGCTACTTTACCTAGAGACTGAATCCATTTACCAAGATTATCAATAAAACGTTTTAAACTATCTACAAGAAGTTTTATCCTCTTTATCAAATCTTGTACCCATGCAATAATTTGTGGGAGTTTATCCGCCAACCATCCAATCAACAATACACCAAAAAACTCCAATACTCTATCAAGAAAACTTTTACCAGGAACTTCAACATCACTTATACCAGACTTTCCTCTAGTTTTAAATGCTTTCAATAGAGATGCTTTTTCTCTTCTTCTTTGCTTCTCCATCAATTTTTTATTCAGTTGTTTGTTTCTTGCAATATTTTCTCTTTTAACCTTTGTTCTTTTGAGAATTGCTTTTCGCAGCATTCCACCACCTTTGCCCGCTCCTCTGGCAAACATAGAACCTATTCTCATCGCTCCTGCTGCTACTGCTGCTATGGCCATTTTAGTTCACCACATTATAGATTAATTGCGAATACATAGTGTAGAAATTATCTGGATTCGATGAAGAAATTAATGGAACATCAGTAGCACTTCCACTCTTCATTGATTGTTGTTGAGATTGTCCTCCACCACCACTGCCTACTTTTTTATAAATCACAGTCGTATTTCCAGAACTAGAAACTGGTCCTGGAGCTTGCATTTGTGGTGAAGATGGAGAAGCAATAGAAGGTGCTGCTGGTGGTTTTGGTGCTGGTCCTGATGGAGGAGAAAATCCTGGTGCTTTACCATTTTGCTTCAGTGTTTCCCATTCCAATTGATTTTCAAATTCATCTGGTCTGCCATCCAACCACTTTTTATAAGCAACTTGTTCGGAAGTCAACTCTTTTGTTGGTTCTGGTTGTTCGGGTTTTTTGCCAAATAATGGACCAACCAATTCTCCAAGGTTTGGCAGTTTTCCACCAAGAGTATTCAATGTTTCAACCATTCCAGTCAATCCAAGTTTACCAAGGAGTGCATCTTCTCCACCTTTAATTCCTGGAACAAAATCTCTAGCAAATAGGAAAGCATCAAGTCCCAAGGACAAAGGCCAACCACCACCACTAAAATCTAATATGGCGGATATTGTTTCTAAAGCAGCACCAATACTATCACCATTTGCCAATCTATCATATGCAAAAAGAAGGTTTGCAATTCCACCAATAACAGGCAGTGCTTTTGCTCCAAGTCTTTTACCACCACCAGCAACATTTTTAACTGTTCCAAGACCTTCTTTTTTCAAGAAAGATGCAATTTTAGAATATCCAGGAATTTTTTGTATCGTGGCAAGAACTTTGTTTCCAAGGCTTTTTGCTTTATTCAAAAATGGTGCAATAATTGGTCCCACTAATTTTGAAAATCCTGCTTTAATTGCACCCGCACCTTTCTTTGCGAGACTAGATATTCCGCTACCAATATTTCCTGCAACATTCTTTATTTTTTGGAAAAATCCAACTTTCTTTGGTTTAAGCAATTCTGCTGCTTCTGCT
>Ga0213867_1000171_pt1 | contig 30318 bp, 51 predicted proteins | sample PICome_12_FD_160120 | JGI IMG/M metagenome (GOLD analysis project Ga0213867, IMG submission 160120) | Coastal seawater microbial communities near Pivers Island, North Carolina, United States - PICO540 | ecosystem: Environmental > Aquatic > Marine > Coastal | place: USA: North Carolina... | reverse complement strand
TTATTATCAGTTGCTATTTGACCCCATTTATCAAAGTGTCTACCATCTGTAATTAAAAATTGGTCTGTATAGCGTAAAATGTCGCTATTAATAAATCTACCTGTTAGGAATCCTCTTAATGCCCCCAACCTTTCACTTAAGATAGGACCACCTTCTTGATTATCAAAATTAGGTTTATGAAGCATATCAAAAATCATATAAGCAGGATTTTCAATTTGATGGTCTTTACGTCTTAATTGTTTCATTACACCCTGAAAATCTTCATTTCCATTCTCATCAATTAAACAAATCTCACCATCAAATACAGTATTAATAATACCTGTTGCTTCAATAGCTTCTTTTACTTTATTTAATGTAGTTAATTCTTTACCCATTCTAGAATAAAGTGTACATTCACCTTCATAATTAACTACTGCTAAACATCTAACACCATCTAATTTTCGTGATGCCCACCAATTATCATTTTGCCAGTCACATTTGCCATCATATTCTTTAGCTAATGCAACTGAAAATGTTGGGATTAAACCTGGGATTGCTTTATTAATTACCTTATCTCCAGCTCTAATATCTAAGTTTTTATCTATAATTTTATAAATAGATTCATCTTCTAAACCATTTACTAATTTAATAGCATCGTGACCAGTCACTTCCCTATTCATTAATTTATCTAATACTTCAAATAAATCTAAACTGTGACGTTCTTTTAAATGTGAGTTTTTAATACAAGTTTTACTTGTAACATAGAATTGCTTAAATGGATTATAAGTATATTCTAGTGCTTTATGTACAAATGGACTTGCATCTTTAATTATTTGTACTTTATCAGTGCTACTACTTGTAGCTCTCATTTCTTCAATAAAATTTTCTATTCTTAATGACATAACCTTTATTTATTTATTTTTGCTTCTAATGCTTTTATATGTTTACACTTACCATCCTTAGCCATCCATTTACCAGGACAATTACAATAGTAATTATTTGAGCCAGGATAATATGATGTTTTATATTTAATATCTGGATTGCTACCGCTAGCATTCATCTCAATTATTGGATCTAATCTTTTAGGTTTGGGTTTGATCCATTCAATATCTTCAACAGTAGTACCCTCAATAACTTCCTTCCATAATGGCATTAAATATGTTTTACCATTATTTTTAAATATAGTAGGAGGCATAACTGGATGTTCGTACTTATATTTAAATCTTCGCGCGAACACAGAATGACCAAAACCACTACCTGGTATGCTTAAAGCCCCATTAGTGTGTATTATTCTAGTCCTATAATTTCCGTATTTATTTAAATTTTTAAATTCCCAGAGTGCCATTAATAACCCATTTCACATCTTAATTCATACGCATCTTGTTTGGCCTGCGCTTTAGCCTCTATGTCCCAAGCTTTATCAGCTGTAACACAAATTTCTTCTGTACCATTCCATACAATAGCACATTCATCACCACTTAACTCATCAGTAAAAAATCTTAATACTTGCATAACCTTTATTTTACTCTGTAAATATACGAAAAATAATTGTGGGAACCAAATTGGCTCCCACGTTTCTTATGTTTTTCTTTTCTATAGTATTTTTTCTTATTCCTATGAGGTGTAGGAAGTTTCATGGCATCATACCATTCATGCTGTGTAAGTATGATCTTTTTCATGGTCTTTTGGTTGTAAATCTAGAGATAGGGCATCACAAAATTCTTTTAATGCTCCTGCATTATGTAATGCCATAAAATCTGCGTCTGTCATGTGGTTAAATAAACTTGAAACTCTTATTTCATTCATTTTACTTTCCTTGGCCTCTATAAGATTTAACATAATTTTTACTTTTTTTTAATTTACTAGATTTGCTTTTAGCATGTATTCCAGGTCGTTTTTTTCTTTGGTTGGGTTTATAATTTCCTACAACTATTCTTGCCATAATTTTTGATTATAAATATAATTCATAACCCGAAAAACGCTGCATATAATTAGTTATTTTTACACCATTTCCATCCTTAGCTATCTTACCTGATCTAAAATATTTTTTAACACTCCCAGGTCCTCCTAAATGGGCAGCTGCCAAAATACCTGATTCGGTTACTAATATACCATCTATTAGGCAACCATCAAACCTGTCTATATATTTTTGTAATTTCTTTTTATTATATAATAAATTTTGTTGCATAGCATATTCTTGCAAATCAGGACTATTTAAAAATGCTTCTTTAGTTACTTTAATTTTTAATGTCCTTAAAGTTGATTTACCAAATTGGTATTTACCCATATAACCAAATCTATTAACAACAAAATATCTGTTACCTGATTCTTGGTGTCCTATAGCGTATAAAAATTCATTCATACCCTTAATTTCCTCAACTTCCTCTTTAACTACAATAATTTTTTCTTCTACAATTGGAGTTGTTTTAGGTGAAGGAATAAATAATATAAATAATAATATAAAAGTTCTCATAATTAAAAGTTTTTTAGAAAATCACCCTTCATTGTTTTAGATTTTAATTGTTGGGCTTTTTCATCGTTTTTAAGCATTTTATCAGTTAATTTTTCTAAATGCTTACTTTTTTGCTTATCATAATCTTGAGTTATTTTATGATGCTTTTTATTTAGTGATCTTGCTCGTCTAGCTTTTTTCATAATCTTTAAATATAAATTCTATATACCAAAAGGCAAAGTCAATTATCAATGCCCTGTATTCTCCATGATAGTTTGTTATAGTAATCCCAAATGCTAAATGTTGATATATGCTACCTGTTCTTATTTTCATATTCTTGAAATATATTGGTTTACATCATCTTCATCATCATCTAAACCTAGTTCTTTTAAACGTTGAAGGTGGTAATCATCTACTTCCCATTCTACTTTATCAGTTGTACTATTGTGTTCCTGATGGGATTCGATTTGTTTAACGTCTTTATCTGTAAAAATATCTCCTACTGTAAGGAAATAATGGTTATAACATAATAATTCTATATTATCTTTACTATAATTAGATTTATTATTATCCTTGAAGTGTAACAATAAGGGCATTTTATAATCTAATACCCTACGTTCTTGGAAACCACACATTGAACATTGCTCTAATAAATATCCCTCTTCTATTAAACGGTACTTTATTTTAGCGGGAGAAAAATGTGCAGCCGATACCCTACCTTCAATAATATCTAAAAGTGCTGGTTCTTTACCTTGGCCTTTTAAAAATTTAGGTATACCTTTTCCACTTTGATTTTTATGGGAATCAAATAATTTATACATCTTAGCATATCTCTTATAATGTTGATAAGAAACATGAAGATATCTGGCGGCGGCCATATTTGATTTTGTATTTGCTTGAGCCGCCACTATCATTTCTTTAGATAGTGGTTTTGGTTTAGGCATAACTAAGTTCTATCTTTATCTGTATTATTAATGATTCTATAAGGACCCTGGAGGTTTTTATCATCATCATCTAGGTTTAAAAACTCAGCTTTATTTCTTTTTTTATCTTTAGAATTAATAGCTTCCATCATTTCATACTGAAGATAATCGCTTTCTTCCATAATAATTGTTTCAGTCCATGAGTGGTCGCCTTCTCCCATTTGTACGGGTAAAGCACGTTTTTTACCGACTAAATTGTGTTCTTCTGAGCATGTAACACAAAAATCATATCCAAACTTAGTAAGTCTTAGCTTGGGCATAGATGTGCTACAATGTGAGCAAGGAATCATTTCCACTTGAGTTGTATTTTGAATTGTCAATGCCATAAATATATAACCTTTTAAAAATTTGACGAAATATACGAAGAATTACTTAGGATTCCAAATATTATTCAATAAAAGTTTTTGAAATATCTTTTATTTTATTTATTTTTATATGGATATTTCCAAGTTGGAATTCCCCAATTTCCCCACTATCTTCTATTATTTGATTCAATTTAACAATATATTCCATATCATTTTGATTGAAATTATTCCCATCAATAGTTACAATTATATCTTCTCCATCATTAAACCAATCATACAATTGTTCTATTTGAGTATTAGGATTGTTTATAATAAGTTTTTTCTTATACACTGGTATCAGTATAGGGTGGCTAAAGTTATCATTTTGGATCCAACTCCCCCATTTTTTAAGGTAATGTTTTCTTGCTTTTTCTTCAAATAATTTAAATTCATCATCATTTTTACCTACTTCCTTATTCCATCTATGCCCTCTACAAGTTAAATGATAAACTAGAGCATCTCTACTTTGCACTAACTCATAACCAGCAATAAGCCACCTTTGGAAAATATCTGAGTCTTCATATGGAAAGGGGGCAAAATCCCAATCATGACCCCCCATTGATTGGAAATCTTTTTTATATAAAATCCAAGGAGCAAACATTCCTTTAGAAGTTAAATCTTTAGATTTTTTTATTTCAATTTTAGAAAATTTATAAAATTCATCAATTTTAAGTGTATCAAAATCTAACCCAAAATCTTTAATAATTTTTTCATTTCCTGGGGGATGTAGAGGAGGTTCAACTCTTGTACCACATATAACTTTTCCTGGTTTTAAATGTTTTATTAAATTTTCTATATAGCCAGGCGCAATATACATATCTGCATGTAAAATTCCTACAATGTCATTAGTAGCTTTATCTATTCCCTTATCATATAAAATAGTATGGCCTATTCTACTTTGTTCTCTCCAATAAATTAAATTATCATCTTTTAAAGATTTTAACCACTCAATAGTTCCATCATTAGAACCATCATCTATTAAAATTAATTCTACTTCATTAGTATAATACTTTCTAACACTATTATAGGCATTTTTTAAATGTCTTAAGTTATTATAACTAGGTATTACTAAACTTACTTTCATATTTTTATATTTTTTAATAAAACATTATTTAATTTTTTGTACGGTAAATGCCCAAATAACATTTGGGGAAGTAGAATTATAATAATGATAATATTTAGGTTTAAGTATATCAGATGATACTTCATTCCAATTTTCATAATCACTAGAATGATAAAAAGATTCATCAGATATATAATACCCATTAATTTTTAAGGAATTTATTATTATTTCCCTCCTTCTCCAATCATACGCCCTTAAAAAAGGTTCACCTGTCTCTTCATAATTCATATAGGGCCCTGCAGGTAATGTGATTATTAATTTAGAATTTTGATCCTTTAAAAGGTTACAAGCTTTATTTATACCCCTAATGTCATGGTTCCATTTGCAATTATCATCATTTACTAATCCATCAGCCATACGATCTCCCGCAAACCAAAAACCAAAATGTTCAAACACAGAAATAGATATTATATAATTAAATTTGTATTTTTCATCAAATTTGATAAAATCACATTGAATATGTTTCCATGTGGTATTAAGTCTTAACCAACTGTTAGGTGGGCTTTCTAATATATCTGTGGTAGATACGTTTGTACACCCCATTTTATGTATGGTTTCACTTACTCCTTCAACACCTCCCTTTTTTTCTCCTATAATAAGAATATCTTTTGTTATATCCTCAATTTGAGATTCAAAATAAGGAACTTCAACTATTTTTGTACCTTTTAATTCCATTTATCATTCCATATTGATTAAACTCAGGCATACCGCCCCACTTATCAAAAAATTTTTGAGCATTTATTCTTTCGTGTTTAGATTGTCTTTCAGAGGTTTGATTATTATTTTCCTCTAATCTATGGCTCCCTCTAGCACCAAAATGCCATACTACTGATTTTGAAGGTAGTATAAATTCAACCCCATTTTGGATCATTCTCCAAAATAAGTCCATATCATCCCAACTAGTAGGAGCAAATCTATCATCATTACCCCCTGTTTCATCCCAAACTTCTTTTTTAACTAAACCAGACACCCCTTCTCCTTTAGGTATTTCAAAATTATTTAATTCTGATAGCTGTTGGGCGTATTCTAACATATGCTTAGGAGTAAAGTCATTATAATAAGCCCCAAAAGCATCTTTAGGTACAAAATGAGTACCAGGCCTATCTTGATCTCCAAACATGTTAGGTTCTATTCTAAATGAATTAACCCATAGTTTTTTGTTAGGATATTTTTGATGAACTTTCATTAACTCTAAATCCCAATTAGGTGTAACGTAAAAGTCTGAGTGGAGAAACATAATATATTCTGTCTCTACATTTTCGGCACATATATTCATCCCAGGACCTATACCAGATGGATTAAGGTCTTTTATAATAGGTGTAATATTAAATTTATCCTTATTTTCTATTAACCATTCGTTAGTACCATCATTATTAGATTTATCTGAATGAATAATAAATGGGGCATCTTTGTAGTAAGAATACTTTCTAACTGATTCAACAGCTAGTTTTAGATAATTTAAATTTCTATATGTACTAATACAAAAAGTAACCATATTAATATTTTAAAGGGGCACCCCAATTGGATTGTAACACAATCCCTAAGTATTGTTTTTGAAAATGCTCTTCTTTCCAATCTAACTGTTTGTAAAATTGATATTGCCCAGCAAAATGAAACTCTTTAAATAAAGGTGAAGTTGGCATTATTGGTGTATCCATTGCTAATGCTCCTTCCCCATACCATTTTAACTCGTTTGGGTGTTTTTTAAATAAAGTTTCTAATCCCCATTCAGTATCTAACCATTTCCACACCTTCGTATCCCAAATATATGGAGAAATACCATAATGGTAAATTTTGCCTTCTCTACCAAAGTGAGACATGATAGACTTATATTCGGCTTCATGCCCAGCTCTTACATCACAGGTCATTAACTCTGGGAATCTATCTATAAATTCATAAAAATGTTCTCTTTCATGCATTACCATATATGGGATATCATCTGAATATAAAAAATCAGTTTTGTAGAAGTCTCTAATAAAATATGCATCTGAATCAATACATACATAAAATTTACATAAGTTTAATTTATAAACTAATGATTTTACAAATTGTTGTCCTACCCAACCTTTATAATTTGGGTAGATTGTATCATCTGAAATTATTTCAGTAACGTGAGGGATTTGGGATTTAAATAATTTTACATCTTCAGGTGGAACTGAGATGTAATATGGGATATTATCTTTGTTGTGTTGTTGAATACTTTTTGATAACTCAACACAACGAGCTAAATCTCCTCTAAAACTTTTACAAAATAATATAATATTTTCCATTACCTATATTTTACACTTGGATATTCTATGTTAGAATTATATTTTACATTTAAAAACTTACAAACTTTTTTACCTTTTTCACTATCTTCTAAATCCAAATATAAAATTCTATCTGAATTTAAATTTGAGGTAAATGCTTTAAATCTTTTTAAATGTTCTCTTTTAAATTTATAAAGAGCATCTTCAGAATCAGGAGATGGAAAAACCACACTAAACATTTGGTGAAATATATAGCTATAATCTGGTTTCCAATTTATAATTTTATTAACCCAACTTTCATCATTTCTATTTGTGTATATAAATAAAGAATTTGGAAAATATGAATGTAACCTCTCATAACAAAACTGAGTTTGTTTATCATCTAATAATACATCAATGTTTTGTATTTCATGTGGATTAAATATCTGTCCACCATTATGTTTAATTTTTAAGCCTAATTGTTGAAGATAATCACCTACACTTTTAGTACCAGTTCTAGATAACCCACATACAAATATTTTATTAAATTCTTTCATTTTAGTATATTATTAACTACTGAAAAATTTGGTAGTTTTTTTAATTTTTGATTAATTTCTTTTACTAAGGATAAATAAGGAGTCAAACTAGGATCATATTCAACTGTACTTCTTTGTTTAAATTCCCCAAATTTTACCCCATATACTTCTTCAAATAAATCTGAGTTTTCTTCTAGTTTATCTGTATTGATTACTACTATTGGAAAATATGATGGAGTCGTCCAATTATCAATTTGTATACTAATATTATTTAACCATGTTTCAATACTAAAGGGGACCTCTTTACTTCCTTTCATTAATTTTTGAAAATTATGATACATATCTCTTTTTATTTGGGATGATAAAGCAATCCCAACATCTTCAGTATAGCAAAAAATACCACTACCTACTTTTACATCTAAAGGTCTTATATAATGACAAGCTTTCATTTCATAAGAAGAATTGTAAGTAGTATACTTATTTTTTATACAATCTCTAACGAAATTTGACCTACACCCCCCAAATGAGTTTATCCAAATATCAATTGGTTCTCTTCTAAATAATTCTACTATAACTTTTTCTGAAAAATTATGTTGTCCCATTATAACGTATCGTAATAAGCATTTTGTTTTTCTTGTCTCTCTATTTGTTTTGGGTGATATAAACAATATTGTTCTGATGAAGGTAAAACTGAGTAATGGCTAAATCCTTTTAGTACTTCATGTACTTTATTTTTCCATTTAATTTCTGGGATGTTTTTCCAAATTCTCCATTGGTAATCAGGCCAATTTACCCAACCTTTATCATCTACATTCCAACCCCATTTTTGAATATGCTCTTGAGTCAAACCTTCTACTGTGTTAACCCGTGGAACTAACATTACATCTACTTTTTCATTTGAATTTATAATTTCTGGTAGATGTTGAATTAATGTTTTATTAGGGATTTCATCAGCATCAATTTGAAATATATAATCCCCATTACAATATTCAGTTAATTTATTTTTCCAATTAGCAAAATGATTTTCAAAATTACCTCTCCATACTTGAAAATTTGGTAACTTATTTAGTTTAGTAAGCATATTAATTACTTTTTCCTCACCATTTTTTTGGTCAAAAAGTACAATAATTTCATCCTGTTTGCGTTTATTAGCTAATAAAAAATCAATTAAACGTTTTACTTCTAATTTTTCATTACAAACAGTAATTGCATAACTTATTTTCATATTTAACCTTTATCTAGACTAAAAATATAATCTCTTAATTTATCACTAGGAGCCCATCCTAATTTTTCTAAGGTATCATTATTTTTTCTTAGTGTTTTTCTATAATTACCAGGTTGATCAGGGATATGAGTAAATCCTGCACCAAATCTTTCTTTAAACATTTGGTAAACTTCATTTATAGAATAATTCATCCCTGTTCCTAATTCCCAAGCGTCTTCATGTTTAACATTATTTATTCCTATTCTCCATAATGCATCACAAATATCATCTACATGAGTAAAGTCTCTTCTTTGTTCACCATCACCAACAATAGTAATTAACTCACCATCTCTAACTTGACGTCTCCATTTTCCAACAACTGCAGCCCAATCACCTTCTAATACTTCCTTAGGACCATAAACATTATAAAATCTAGCTATTTCTATATCCATTTTGTAAGTCTTTCTATATAATTTACAAACTTCTTCTCCTAAATGTTTATAAGCAGCATATGGTGAAGAGTGAGGATCACACCATCTTGAAGATGAACCTGCATACACTACTTTAACATTAGATTTTCTAGCAAATTCAATAACATTTTGAGTACCCATAACATTAGCATCAAATGTTGTAGTAGGTTCATCAAATGAAGGTTGTATTCTTGAAAGTGCAGCAAGATGATATATAAGATCAAAATTATATTCTTCAACATAAGTTTCTAATACAAAAAGATCTAGTATTTTATTTATATCACCTTCTATATAATTACATCCTTCTATATGATTTTCTTTTACACCAATAGAATAATCATCAAGTGATGTAACTTCATGGTTTTCTGATAATAATCTTTTAATTAAATTGGTGCCTATAAAACCCGCACCTCCTGTTACTAGTATTTTCATTTTTTAAGGTATTACATTAATATATGATAAAGCGTCCATATAATCCCGTTCTTTAAAATATTTGATGGTTGTCATATCTGCTCTATATTTTTCTTTATTATATTTATCTCTATCTTTCTTTTTGACTTTAGTTACTTTTACAGCTCCCCATGCCCAATTATCTCTATCTTTTCCTGTTGCAAACACCATTCCCTTATCTTTAATATTAATAGTAGAAGGCATCCAAATTTTACCAGTTTCTTCTTCTTCATCCATTAAAACTTTATAAATTTCAGGTAATGTCTCCCATTGTTCATTAAAAAATTCTGATCCTTTTTCCATCAGGGAATTGGATTGGAAGCCACATCCATAGCACATTTCAATTGTAATATCTTTAGTAACTTCCTGGCTGTAGCATGCATCAGAACCACATCTGCTGCATATTTTTAATTCATCAAAATTCATTATTTTAGTTTTTGTAATTTAGGTAAATTTAATTTAGGTAAATTTAATTCTACTTGTTTTGGGAAATCTGGGACATTAGATGATAAAATCTTTCCTACCAATTTTTTCATTTCTTCCCAACTAAAATTTTCTTTAGCATAATATTTTTGCCTTTTAGATTTTTGGTGGAATTGTTTATATTTTTTAAAACAAGATTTAAAAGATTTCCTTAAGTCAGATTCATTAATTTTAAACCATTGTGCCTGTTCTATTAACCAATTATTTGCAGCACTTTTATGTACTTTTTCTAAAGAACCAGGGACTAAAGCTACATATTCAGGATTAAGAAAGTCTGTATGTCCTGACCACCCCGAAGCTATAATAGGTTTTCCTGTTAAACTAAATTCTAGTAAAGGTCTACCAAATCCCTCTCCTTTAGTAGCACTAACCATTGCTTTTACTTTTGGGTGGTTATATAATTCATTCATTTCTGAATCATTAAATTCTCCATTTAAAATATAGATATTAGGTAGATTTGAAGAATTAACTAACGTTCTAATTTGTTTTATTCTATCTAAAATAGAATCCCTACTCATATAAGAAGCTACACCTGTAGAACATTTTAATATTAGTGCTGGTTTTTGGCCTGATTTGTTTTTGAATGCTTCATAAAAAGATTTAATTAATACACCTACATTTTTTCTATCATGACCAAATTCACCTTGCATCCAATGTCCTACAAATAGAAAAGCAAAACTTTCTTTAACTTCATCAAGTTTAATAGTTTTAATTTCTTTGGGAGATATGGGTTTATAAGTAGTCAAATCTGCTCCTTCAAATATAACTTCAATAGGCTTTTCTAATTTAAGTATACTCACTGTTTGGTTAGTTCTTTGATCTTTTTTTTCAAAAGACATAGATTCAAAAGTTTGTTTTGCAAAATTAGAAGATACCCAATTTATATCCATTCTATTTAATCCTTCAATCCATTCAGGTTTGCATCCTGTTGCTTCAATACCAGCAGTTAATCCTATATTATATTTTCCTATAGGTTGGAATTCATTTGGTATAGTTATTTGCATCCATAAATCTGGTTTAGTTTGTTGCCAGTTTTGTGGGGCTACATATTTATTTAGAAATTTCCATTCAGGGTGATCATTGCAGAATCCCCAGGAAGTTTCCCCCCATTTTTGAGGTAAAAGTTGTACTTCATATTTATCTAATTCTATTATTGCCTTAACTATATCACGACTACGTCCTCCATATCCTGAATATGTGTCAAAAGGGCAACTTATTACAAATCTTGGCTTACTCATTAATAAAATAATTTATGATTTAAATTTTTTCCTTTATATTCATTAGCACTTACTATTTCATACTTTTCTCTTGGTTTCCAAGTATCAAATAATTCATCAAATGCTTCTATAACTCTTTTTCCTTGATGTTCAGATGTAAAACCTGCTTCCTCACTTAGGGCCCATTCTCTTCCTTTTAACCCTTTAGTTCTACGTTCTTCAGAACTTAAATTATAGACTTCTTTAATTCGTTCTAAAGCATCTTCCCATTTACATCTATCATCGTAAATATATGGAGTTGGGGGAGAACCTTGAATTGATCTACTAGTTGGATAAACTGGGAAAGCCCATTCTCCATGTTCTTTATATGTTCCTCTATGATTAGAAGGTATATCAGCACTAGGAGTAAACCATTCTCCATTCTCATCAACAAACCTCATTTGATCTTGCATACCACCTGTAGTATTTGCTATAATAGGAGTACCTGATAGTATTGCTTCAGTAATTGTTAATCCCCAACCTTCATTTGAGGTTAGTAAAATTTGAACATCTGCTATATTATATAGATAATTTAAATGTTTTTCCTCTAATTTAGACTCTATAAATTTAACATTATTATCATACTCTTCTCCAAAGAAATATTCTTTTACTCTTGGTAAATCAGTTCCTGCATCCGTAACTAGTTCTGTTTTTAATAAAAGAAAACAATTTTTTGATTTTTCCTTAGGTAAAGAATCTAAAAATGCCCTAAAAGCTAACATTGTATCTGGTATTTGTTTTCTTCGTATATTTCTAGAATTAAAGTATACAACAAATTCTGGTTTTGCATTACCAAATACTTTATTTCTAAATTCTAAGTAATCTTTATTTTCCTCTACAATTGGATAATATATTTTTGGGTTTTTTCCATGAGGAATATACTTAAAAATTTTACTATCTTTTTTATCATTAAGTACTAGTTTATTTATATTAACTGTTTGTTTTGATATACCCATTAACAAATCACAAGCTTCATAATAGGGTTTATTATACATTGGAGCAGGATAATCATCCCAAATATTTAAATAGGCAATAGGGATTTGTTTTCTTATTTCATGCTCCATATTAAATACCCATGTAAAGTATCTTGGATCAGTAAAAAGCATTATAGCATCTGGTTTTTCAAATGATATGACTTGCCTTAAAATTGTTGGATTACCATAACCATCAACGGGATAAAGTCTTACAAAAGAATCCTCTATATCAGCTACTTTATTAGTATCTGAAGATAAATCTAATTTTTTTCCTTTATCTGGGTGGTTTATTGCCCCCGCCATTTGTACCCAATTAAAATGGTGAGCTGTATGGGTTACTATTTCTTTTGCTATTGTGGCAACACCTGAGTGTACTCTAATATCATCACAGATTAATAGTATTTTTTTCCTCTTATCTTGAGGAAGGTATTTAAAACTTTTATTCATTCTATTACGATTTATAATTCAAGATTAGTTTGATTGGTAATTGCCTTACGAAAATCTTCATCTGTAAGATACAAATAAATAGCACGATCGGCAAGTTTTTGAAAAGAAAATTTTCTTCTTACACATTCAATCTTAAAATTCTCAAATAAATCGCTTTTGATTTTTACACTTGTTAGTGTCATATCTTTTTTTGCGTTCATAATCTTTATTTTAATAACATTATTTTTATATACATATATTGGGAGTTTAGTAAATTATACCTTCTCCACAAGTTTCTTTATCTTCTTTAAAGGGACAAAACATACAATTCCATTTTGAAACAGATTTTGGATATTCTATATCCTTAATATCTCCATTTGAATTAAAACATTCATTTATAAAATTATTTATAGCTTTTTTAGCTCGTCCTAATTTAATTTTTCCACTAGGTGGGGTAAATGTTTGTACTCTATACGCTTGATGAGGTGACATAATATTCTCATCATTCCAATCCATTACTTTTCTTTTAACAATAAAAAATTCAATATCAATATTACTTAATGGGATCCCATATTGCTCACTAAAAAATTGCTTATATAAAAGTAATTGGTATTGTTTATCTTCATTTTTCTTATCTCTAGCATTCCATCCCTTAGTACTGGTTTTAATGTCGATTATCTTAAATGTCTGGCTTGGTTCATGGTATAGTACAACATCTAAAAATCCTGTGTATTTTATGTTGTTATACATTTTATTTGGTGAAATAACTATGGGTAATTCACAACCAACTAAATGGTAACCTCTTCTTGAAAAATACCTAGCTCGTTTCTTTTTAAACCAATTTAAAATTCCAACCCCATCTTCAAAAAATTCTCTCATTTCCTCAGCTGATGAAAAATGTTGGTTATTATTTCGTTTGTATTGATTTTGATATTCACCAATAAATTTTTCTTGAAATAATTCTTCTAAATCAATTCTATCTGCATTTGCAGCACTAGTTTCAAACATTACATCTAAATAATGTTGTAATACTTCATGTATTGCAGTACCAAATACAGTATGGATAGATGATGTAAATACCTTTATCTTGTCTTTATATTGCAGTTTCCAACGATGTGGACAACCGCGAAATATAGACATTTGCGAATAAGAGACATTTTTTTGATAAGCAAAATTAATCTCTTGGGGAGGATTATTTCTAATCTCCCTTACTATTCTAGGTATTTTTCTAGCCAAAATTTATTTTTTCCATTTATCACGTCCTACTAACATCCCAATTATTCCATAATTAGCTATGTCAATAAACGTGTCTTCCATTCCTTCACCTTTTACATAGTTTCTACCATGTACTATAAGATTTTTTAATCTAGAAATTTTATCAGTAAGTCTAATAGTTAAACCAGTAAGTGAAAATTTTTTATCATCACTATTAGTTAAATCACCCCCAAGAGCAATATTATTTAAACCGTAATCAAGATGTTTACGAGCAAACATTTCATACATCTCACTTTGTATTTCTCTAAACTCTTTAGATAATTCAGGATAATCCTTTTCAAATTTTCTAACTGCAGCCACATCTGGGTTTTTAGCGTCCATTATTTCTCTATCGCTCATTTCTTCTTGCATTTCGTGCCATTTGGATATTGTATCACCCATTGACTTGGTTTTTAATTTGAAAATATTTCTCTAAAGTTTCTAATCTATCATCAGCATCAACTAAAGTTGTAAGTGCTTCTTCAGCATTTTTATAAAAGTCTTCAGTTGAATGATCACCAATACCTACAGCTTTATTGCCTAGTAATTCAAGTGATAATAATGCTTTTGCCTTGTCTGCCTCAGCAGACTTTTTTAACATATTATATAATTCTTTTGTCATTTCAATAATTGTTTGATTTCTTTTTTTTCTAATCCTATACTAGATAATATACGATCTACGTCTATAGTATCCAAGATATTTATATATTCTTTGGCCTCTTTTGCTGAACATTTAAAGTAATTTTTAATATTAATAACTAGATCTTTGTTTGGTTCTTTGTTTTTGGATTTAATGTATTTATTCCATTTATTATTTTTAGGAATAAATTCTTTGTAAATGTTATAAATCATTCTTTTTTCCTGTGGAGGAAATTCTTGAACATAATTTACTATCTCTATATAATCAGGATTCATACTAATAAACCTATGAATCATATAACTATTCCAAACTTCCCAGTCTTTATCAGAAAATGACTCAACTGGTGGTTTAGTGGAATTAATAGCTTTTAACCAATCAAAGATATTTTTCAAAACCTAATCCATTAAGTAATCTTTTAAATCCTCTCTAAGATCTTTAGGTACTGATGCCTTAAGAATTTTTTTAGTTGTTGGATCATAAAAAACTGGAATGGGTAATAATGCGTCTTCATCTGTTCCCATAACAAATTTAGATACTGTTCTTAATACTACTCCCTGCTGGAATAAAACCTCACCTTCAGAATTTTTAACTTCTGATGTATTTTTTAAATCAATAGGGGGTCCTGATTGTTGTTGTTGCATAATTATTTATTATTTATTAAATTTGAAATTAACGACATTGTATTTATTTCCTTGTCGATTCGGAAATTTGCTTTATATTGATGATCATTTATTAAAATAGCTACTGTTCCCTCTTTACCTGGTAGGTATTCGGTTACTCTTTCATATAATGCCTTAAATAATTCATCAAAATCATCTACATTAGCATCAGCTATAATTTGACGAATAGTTTTAAAATCAGCCTTACCCTTTAATTCAGTAATAACTTTGTCTATATAATTAGATGATACTAATACTGATTGGTCTAAGTTAAGATATAAATCATTTGCTCCACCATCTACAGTTGATAATTGTATAGTATTAATACATTTACGTAAATCAGGATAATATTGATTAACTAAAGGTACTAAATCATTTATATCATGTGAAATTGATTCTTCATTACAAATCCAATTTAAATGTTTAGCAACATCTTTTTTAGTTGGAGGTACAATTTTAAGTACTTGGCACCTAGATTGTAAAGGATCAATAATACGTTCTACATAATTACAAGTTAAGATAAACCTAGTAGTTCGCGAAAACGTTTCAATGATATTACGGAGCGAAGCTTGCGCTTGAATAGTAAGAAAATCAGACTCATCCAAAATAACAATCTTAAGTGGCTTGAACGAAGCCACACTAGCAAAGCTTTGTACTTTATCTCTAATTGTTTCAATACCTCGTTCATCCGAAGCATTAATATAAATGCTGTCACAATCAAGATTTTGTACAATGAGTTTAGCAAGAGTTGTTTTTCCGGTTCCAGCAGGTCCATAAAATATTAGGTTTTGAATATCATTCTGTTCTAAATATTTAGATATAGACTTCTTAATATTCTCATTACCTACATAATTTTCTAATTTAGTAGGACGATATTTTTCTACTAATAAACTATTCTCCGTATTCTCCATATATGGAATATTTCTTTTCTGGTTCTGGTGTTACTTCTGTTTCTTGGGAATCAATTGCATATAAATTACTTTTCAATGGTTCTAATCTATAATGCCCTTTAAACCCAGTTTTTACCATATATGCTTCTAAAGTATCAGTAAGTGATTTATGTACTGGACCATCTGGTTCATTAGCAACTAATCTCCATTTATCACCTGGTGGTACTCTTCTAGCAATTAATATATTTTTTTCTTCAATTTTTATAGCCATAATATACGAAAAATATTTACATCATCCCCATCATTGATGGATCAATTTGTGGTTGTTGAGATTCTTCTTCTGGGTCATCAACTACTGTACATTCAGTTAGTAAAACAGTGCCCGCTACAGAAGCAGCATTTTCAAGGGCTGTCCTAGCCACCTTAGTAGGATCAATAATTCCAGATTCTTTCATATTAACTATTTCATCAGTTTTAATATTATAACCTGCCCAAGCATCATTACCAGAATTACATAATTGATCAGCTAATATTTGTCCTTTTACTTTATCATATCCAGCATTAACTAAAATTTGATTAAAAGGTTTAGCACATGCTTCTACTACAATTTGAGCTCCTGTTGTATTAGCTTTTAAACCATTAGAGGCATATAATAATGCTGTTCCCCCTCCTGGGACAATACCCTCTTCTATAGCTGCTTTTGTTGCATGTAAAGCATCATCAACTCTGTCTTTTTTCTCCTTCATTTCAGTTTCAGTGTTTCCTCCTACATGAATAATAGCTACTCCTCCGACGAATTTCGCCAACCTTTCTTGGAGTTTTTCGACTTCGAACGGCGTTGTTGCCTTGTCGATTTGTTGCTGTAGTTCTTCAACACGTGTTTCAATTGATTCAACTGATCCTTTTCCATCTACTATTGTTGTTTGTTCTTTTTCTACTGTTACTGTTCTCGCTTCTCCAAACCATTCCCAACTAAATTTATCAAGTTTCATACCTTTTTGTTTGTCAAATACTACTCCTCCAGTTGTAATAGCTATATCCTCTAATACTAATTTTCTCCTATCACCAAAGTCAGGAGCTTTTACAGCACATACTTTCATTGTGCCTCTCATTTTATTAACAATAAGGGTAGCTAATGCTTCATTATCAATATCCTCAGCAATAATTAAAAGTGATTTTGCTTGTGCCCCAACTGCTTCTAAAATTGGTAATAATTCTTTTACTTGAGTTATTTTTTGATCCGCAATTAGAATTAAGGGGTTGTCCAATGTGGCAGTCATATTACTATTATTTGTAACAAAATATGGTGATTTATACCCTCTACCAAACTGTAACCCTTCAACAGTTTCAAGGTAAGTTTCACCTGTGCGAGATTCTTCAATATGGACAACCCCTTCCATTCCAACTTTTTCAATTGCTGTAGCAATTAATTTTCCAGTTTCTGGGTCATTATTTGCTGATATTGATGCAATCTGTTCTAGTTGTTCTTCTCCAGAAATATCTTCTGATATGTTATTTTTAAGATTATTGACTATTTCTTTAACTGTAGAATCAATATCCCTTTTAATTTGAACTGCGTTTTCGTTATTATTTAAGGCTGTTAATCCTGCTTTAATCATTTCTCTAGCTAATAAAGTAGATGTAGTAGTACCATCACCTGCTTTTTCAGCTGTCTTAATCGCAGCTTGTTTTACTAATTGAACTCCTAATTCTTGATTAGGGTCTTTTAGAGTTATGGATTTGGCAACAGTAACTCCATCTTTTGTAGATTGTGGAAATCCATTATTAGCAATTACTACATTTCTACCATTAGGTCCTAATGTTGATACAACAGCATCTGCTAATATATCAATTCCCTCTACTAAATTGGTTCTTGCTTCTGAACCTAATATAACTTGTTTACTCATTTGATAAATCTTTAATTTCTTCTTCAGTTAATGACTCTTTAGTTTCTTCTAATATTTCTGCTACGTCAACTTTTTGACTAATTTTAGCAAGAATTTGATTTTCGGGACCCACGTAATATTCTTCTCCGTTATAAGGTAATCTGGTAAATCCCATAGTAGGTAAAACTACTTCATCTCCTATTTTTAATTGTGTTGGGATAAATTCTCCTGTAATTGTTGGTTTTCCCGGACCTACTGCTATAACCTTACCTATTTCATTTTTTTCCTTACCTATATCAGGAACAATAATGTTACCATAAGTAGTTTCTTCTGTTTCTTTAGGTTTAACTATAACAGCATCAAATAACGCTTCTAATTCCATTTGTGTATTTTTTTATTTGGTTACTAATTTTTTTATAATCTTCTAAATAATTTTTTATACTATTATAGTCACCAAACTGTGATTTTAATTCTGCTATTTTATTTATAGCTTGATCAAATTGGGGGTAATAGTATAATGATTTTTCATAGGTTTTAGATTTTCCTTTACTTCTAAAATGGGAACTATCTGATTTAACATTTTGTTTAACAGTATAGCTATATTCATCTTTAGTAATAAAGAAAGGTTCTAATAATGGATCTGTAATAATTTGTATTGATTTTCTACGCTTAGTATCTGACATATAACTTATTTATTTGTAACGTGAATATACGAAAAACAATGTGCTAGGACACATATTTTAATAAAACTTATTACTTAATTTTGATAGACTTTGGTTTAGCTTCTTCAGCAATTGGAATAAAAATGACTAAAAGCCCATTTGCCAATTCAGCAGTTGCTTCACTTAAATCAAATTTAGGAGCTATCTTATATCCTAAATTAAATGATTTTTTTGATAACCCATTATAAATTGTACCCTCATGAAATTCTTCAGCTTCGGGTTTTTTATAAGAGATTTTCAAAATATCCCCTTCAATGTTGATATCAACTTCTTTTTTAGTTAGTCCTGTACAGGCAACTTCAAAATGAAGTCCTTTATCATCATAAAAGATATTAACGGGATGTGGTTGTTTTGATTGTAATGCTGGTGCGAATTGCGACTCAGCGTTAAAAAGATTTCTAAATAAAATGTCGAAAGGACTAATCTGCCTTTCAAAGATTTCTAATGTACTCATATCATTAAATTTTGTGAGCGCCTAAGCTAACTCGGTTAAACAAAAACATAACAATGTGCCCTAGCTACAAATGTTTGTTTATTATACATATATTAACTTTCTACTTTTTCCCATTTATCGTTAGAATCTAGTCTAAAAGAACCAATATAAATTTGATCCCAATATTCAGGTTCTATAAGAGATAAAAATAATTCTTCATTTTCTCTTTGATAAAGATAATAAATATTTCCTTTTGAGGGTGTAAATCGAATTTCAGCTTTATATACTAAATCATTCCATTTAAACTCTTCTATTAATTTTAAATATTCAGATTTAATTTCATCAAATCTACTTTTAAAATAATTATTAGTTTTGCCTACTTTTTCAGATTTCCATAACGCAATATTTTCTACTTCTATTTTAGGAGCAGCTACACTATCACCATAAGGCATAATTGCCTTATCTTCAGCATACATATCAGGTTTTTTATTCGTTTCTTGCGACAAAATATTCACTTTTAATATCCTCTGATTCAAATTCTATTTTTAGTATTCCAGTATTAGATAATTTTAAAGTACAAAAATCCATGTCTTTATTATTATTTAATATATCTTTGAAAATATCAGAATTAAATGGAACACTTAGGGTGTTATCCTTAATTTTACCTCCATTTACTTGATAAGTAATTTTATTAGAAAATCCTGTATTATCCCCAAATATAAACTCGCAAATATTATTACCATCAAAATCATTAGTTGTAGTAATTAACATATTATCTATATCACCTAATGCATTTTTAGCTTTAATTAAAGCATCTATATCTTCTGATTCTAATACTATATCAATATCTAATTCTTCAGGATCTTCATACCAAACATTTTTCCCTAAAATTAAGGTATCAGCTAATGAGTAAGTTAAATTATAATTAGAATCCTGAATATGCATTTTAGTATAAATTGCTTTCATTTTTTCTAATGATATCATTAAATCACCATTAGTAATAGATAATAATTTATTTAATTTATTAGTATCAAATACTCCTAATTCAGCATCTTCTAATGGGAAGTTTTCAGCTACTACTTTACATACTCTACCTGCTTCACCAGCATAAATTGTAAGTGTATTATCTTTAATTCTCCATTTAACCTGATTATTCAGACCATTTAGGTAATATTTTGATATAACACTGCTTAATTGACTTTTACTTATCATAACGGGAATATACGAAATTTATTTTACTCTTCAAACCATTCTTTAATTGTATCAACAGGATATCCTAACGAATAAGATATCTTCTCTATAAGTTCCATAAAGTCCTCATACGTTAAATCATCATGATCAGTTTCAATACTAATCTTTTGGTCGTAATGTTCTACTGTTATTTTCATATTTCAAAACTTTTTAAAGCATTTACATAGGGATTTAAATTAAGAGACCAACCTAAGTCACTAAAAAACCCTTCTAATTTATTTAATAATATTGAATCAAATACTTTCTGTCTATCAGCATAAGTATCTAAAAAATCAACTATTTTTTCTGGCATTTCATAATCAAAAAATGCTAATGCTTCTATTTTATAAGGATTATCTTTTAAATAAATCCATTTTACTTTATCTGCCATTGTAATTAGATTATATTTTCTATCTAATTGCCATAACCTAAGTAAATCATTATAACGAATAGCTGCTCTTACAGGTGCAGGAGCACCTTTTAAAATTTCAGTAAACATTTCACCTGCACGGGCACTTTTACCACTATATTTATCTAGTTTTTTAACAGCAGTAGGATTACCTAATTTAGCTAAAGGAATAGTGCCATCTAAAATTTGTGTTTTAAATATTTTAATTTGTTCTATAATGCTTTTATGTTGTTCTCCTTTTAGAACCTGTTGAAGAATATCATTAAAGAAATCCCCTAATATTGGGGGAAAATTTGCTTTCATAAACTCTAAACCTTTAATATCTAAAGTTTCTTTAGCAATGCCCTCTTGTTTAGTAATCCATTGTGCATATCGCCTTGTTGCTCTAAAATAGGCTGATCTTATTACACATTCAGTCTTCATTTCAAGCCAATGTGGTTTATCAAACCATTCAAACTGTTTAACATTAAAACAATCAGTAGCTAAATTATCATAATGTTCAGTAATAATATCTTGATATGCTAAAGCCACACCTTCTAATTTTTCATCTTTTTCTTCATCTGAGAATGATTCAAAATCAGGGTACAAATATTTTAATATGGGTTCAGCATTAAAATAATTAGAATCAGTGTCTACATAAGCACAATAATTCTCATCTTCTTTATCGCAAATAAACCAAGGTGTTTCTTCTAAATGTTTCACTTGTAATCTTTATATGATTTTTCTTCTACCAAATCTGATCCAGTTGTTTTATTAATAAGTTTTTTAACTTCACTTCTTTGATCATTAGTAACATAAACAGATCTTGCTAATTGAATAAATTCTTCATCAAACCTTTTTTCACGCTCACAATCTCTAATCCAATCTTCAATATCCCATAATAACCCATTTATACGAGCTAGTTCAAGATAATGATTTTGTAAATTACCTCCAAATGTTTCAAATAATTTTTTAGCTAAAGGATTTAATGTTTCAAATTCTTTCCTAATATTAACTAATTTATCTTCATCTTCAATTTTAAGTAATTTTAATTCTAAAATTGAAATTTTGTCTAATAACTCTCCGTTTGATACTTCTATTTTCATAATCTAAAATCTACTATCTTCTCCTGGAATTTGTATTACTCCGCTATCTTTATTTCCATCAGATCTTAAATTATCTGATTTTTGGAGTTCAATTATATACTTAACTCCTTTTAGTCTAAAATGTCCTCCCTGCTTTAACATTTTTCTAAAAAAGTTTTCTTGAATTTCACTCCACTCTTCACTAATTAATATTAGTTCATCCTTACTTACTTCATCACCATTTACTGTGATGTGCATTCCTTTTCTGATTGATTGTTTACTTAAAGCCATATTAATTTCTTTTATAATCGTCTTCTATTCTTATTATATCGTCTTCACCAAAATAATCTCCAGTTTGAACTTCAATAAATTGAACTAATTCATCTGTTTCATTCCAAGCTCTATGTTTAGCTCCTAAAGGAATTTTAATTGACTGTCCAGGACCTCTAAATAATTTTTCTCCATCTAAAATAATAGTTAAATTACCTTTAATTACAGTCCAGGTTTCTTTTCTTTTAGTATGGTACTGGTATGATAATCTAGATTCAGGGGCTACTGATATTCTTTTTACTTTACATTCAGGGGAGTCTAATAATACTTCGTACATACCCCAAGGTCTACTTTCTACTTCGTATTTCATAATGTTAATTCTCCTCTTAAAACTTTATTCATATGTCTATTAGCACATAAAGCTGATTCTTGAATAATTCTGTGGCCTGATAGAGTAATGGCTTCGCTTAGTATAGATAAACTCATCCCATATCTAAACGAAGGTAATGCTGTAGCACCATATAAACTATTAAGCAAAATCTTCATTGTATATTGCATTAAATGGTAATAAGCACCCTTTTCTTTATTACCTGATTTATAGGCATCCTTCATTTTGCCTTTATATAATTTACGTTCATCAAACCACTTAGCTAATACTGTAGATAATGTTGATTGCCTATCAGTAGTAAACATACAACCATTAGCTGATAATGTTAAATTATTTTGTTCAACCATAGAAATTAATCTTCCAACATTAACTCTAGTTTGTTGTCCTTTAGCATTTTCAACTAATAATTCTTCATCTTGATCACGTTCTTTTAAATCATTAAGACCCAATCTATTATTGCGATCATCAGCATCAATGATACGTCCCTTGAATGTTTCTCGTCCTATGTTTAAAGACATAATTATAGATGGATACAGTGATGTTAAATCTTCATCAAACATATATTTGTACAATCCAGCTTTAGGGCAAAAAAGGTAACCACCAGCGTATCCTTTTTTACTTCTAGGGTTAGGATCCTTACCTGGTGGGATTATATTTTGGGACAATAAATAAGCTGAGATTGCACCATCTTGAGTTTTACTATTTGCATAAACCTCACTATAGTTATGTTTTCCTTTATGAGATAGATTTTTAGTTAAAGCAATATATTGAAGTTTTTCATCTAATAATTTTAATATTTCAACATCACGAAAGTTATACTGAATATATTTTTGTAGGTCTGTTTCAAATAATTGATCAAGATTACCTTCATAATCAACTTTACCTATTCCAGTATATTTTTCTCCAATAGCATCTAATTTCCAACTTGGTTCGTCTTTCCAACTATATTTTTTATGTAATCTCATATAGTCTAAAGATTCAACTCCAATAATATCTACAAATTGGTTTTGTTTAAAAAAATATTGATTATTCTTTTTAGCATTTACTTTACCAATTGGAGACAATTGATCAGCCCATTCTTGACCTAATACATTACACATTCTATAATATAGATAAGGTATATCAAAGAAATCACTGTTATAACCAATTAAAATATCGGGATCAATTTCTCTAAAACGTTCTAAAAATTTAGCTAATATTTCTTGTTCTGTTCTACAAGGTACAATTTCTTTATTTTTAGCTTTAGTACGCTTTAATTCACCTTTATCATCACGAACTAAAATAACCCAATGATCTTCTGATTTATCCCAGTATGCTATTGTAGTAATAGGCATAGGGGCTCTTTCAATATATTCTTCAGTTAAAGCTCCTCCAATTTCACACTCAATATCAAAAAATAATTCTTTATGACCTGTAGAAGGTTTATCATCAACACCATATTTTTCAATAAGATATTTTTGATACGGAGTTATATCATGGAAATGTAAGTTGGGGGTGTTTTTATCCCATTTATAAATTTTTCGAAGAGGCTCTCCACTTAAACCAGTAAAAGTTGCCTCTTCTTTAGAACATTCTTGATAAGCAGGATTATGCCACTCGATTTCATCATAGCCACCTTCGTCCCATAAATGAATCTTATACTTATTATTTCCTAATCTGGTAGCATAACACTTTTTATACATTATATTCCTGCACTTGTATTGTGAAACCTTTGTAATTCATCTCCTGTAAAAAACTGAGTTAGATCAGGTCTAAAATAATTAATTGATTTCATTACTTTTCTATCTCGAGTTCTATATACTACAAATCTCTCCTCCACTTTCTCATAGTGACATGGCTCATTTTGTTCTTTAGAGCGGATGGTGACAGTTTCCATGGCTTCTTTCTCAGTGCTACAAGACTTCGACATATTACTGGCTTGTACCTCTTTATACGCTGGCCATATCTTATCCTTAAGGCCATGTAGCATAGTACCGTTCCCGAGGGAAACATAAGCAATGTCGCACAAAGCATCCAAAACTTCCACGATGTTTCCGTTTTCGCAAGCCTGTCTATATTCTTCCAATTCTTCAAGTACAAAGTCGTATACGAATTGCCATTCTTTTTTTTCTGGTATTGTCGGTTCATAATTGTTTGGTTTGCCAAATGTGGCATTAAATTCTTCTACTTCATTTACAAATGGGACGTCTCTTAATTTTTCCCATTGGTATGCAAATTCTAATTGTTTACCCATTTTTATCTAATTTATTTATGAATTTTATAAACGATTTATCTTTATCATTAGATAAACCTCCTATAGTATGTAATTTACTATCTTCTTCTGACCACACCACAGAATTATCTTCTCTTTCTGCAAATTCTAAAAATTCATCTGATTGTAAATAATCTTGTTTAGCAGGTGCCTTAAAATCTTCCCAAGGAAATACTAACCATTCATCTCCTTCATGTAATTTAGAATATACATTTGGGGTAAAAATTGAAGTATGAGGTTTATGAAATAAAACTGCTGTCCACTGTCCAGGCATTTTATCCATAGTAACTCCACTATCTGTCATATCATCTACTACTAAGGTATTTTTACCTATTGTTTGTACTAAAGGTAAACCTGTTGAATGTGATAACATGACTGCAGGAATTAAACCACCTCTAGGTATTCCATAAATTGAATCAGCTAATGGTACTTCAAATGGAATTTTTTTAGTTAAATCTTTTATAATATCAGTCATATCCCACCAACTAACTGACATTTTTTTATTATCTAATTTTAACATAACTTAAATATTGTGTCCTCCGTTATTAATTTTTAAGCTATCAAAAAATTCTTTACGAGCTAAATTATTATCATCTCTAAATTTTCCTGATGCTTTTGTAGTAACCATTGCTGCTCCTTGATGTTTTACACCTCTACAAGATACACAGTTATGAGTACCTACAATAGTTACAATAACACCTTTATTACCTTCGGTAATTTTATCTACTGCATTATGGATAGCTGATGTTAATTGTTCTTGGATTGCTCCTCTACGACCAAATAATTCTACAATTCTATTTAATTTAGATAAACCAATTACTTGACCATCTTCTCCTGCAATGTAACCAATATGTACAACTCCACCTATTGTTTGGTGATGATGAGAACACATTGAAGTTAACGGTATATTACGTTCTATAATTACACCATCATAACCATCTGATGGGAATGATGTAATAGGAGACATAGCTGTATATCTGCCGGCCCATAAATCATTAACATAAGCTTTAGCTACTCGTCTAGGGGTTTCCATTGAATTAGGATCATTTCTCCAGTCACATTCTAGAGCATCTAAAAACTTACCATAAGCTTTTTCTGCTCTATTAATCATTTTTTCTTTTTCTTTATCGGTGAATGGAAATCCAGGTGCAACTCCATTTGCAAAACCAATTGGTACAACCTCTAAATTCTCATGTTTTTTTCTACGTTTATTCTCCATTTAAATATTCTTTTAATTTATCTATTAATACTAGTACTTCATCTGGCTCCATAGTAATGGCACAGCATGTAGTTACATTTTCCTCTATTTCTTCTAATATACTAAGAGCTTCTTCCCTAGACACACCTTTCTGTATTAAATGCCATGATATGTGAACGGCCTGTAAAACGCCATCCTCTATCTCTAACAAAATTCATAACGGTTGGATATGATTCCATTAATGATTCTCTATCATCCCCAGCAGGCATTGCCCAAACTTTACTATCTGGTATGTTACATTCTTTAAGGAAATCTTCTACTTCACCTACCATAGATAATTCTTTATCTAATACAGGTTTAATATGATAATCAGAATGATAATCAATAGATTGTTTTATTGCTTCAATATTTACTCTTTTTGAGTTGTGTTTTTTAACCATCCTTTCGTCAACAATCGCTCCCTGAGGAGTAGTAGCACCAATAACGGGGATGCTATTACTAAATTTAGGAGAAATACTAAGAAGATTGATAGGATAATCAGTGGGAAGGAAATGAGATCCTTCAGTTTCAATAGTAATGAAAATATCCCTTTCATGAGCTAAATGTGTTAATTCGTTAACTAACTTAGGATGCATAGTAGGAGAACCTCCTGTTAACATCATTTCTTTAATATGAGGATTTGCATCGTACATATTAATTATATCTTGGAAACAAAAAGTACCTTTTTCTGGGTGGATACTTGTATACCAAGAATCACACCAACCCCCTTCTCCAAAATAACATCTATGGGTACAACCTGTTGTTCTAACTACAATAGTAGGGTAGCCTTGCCTACTACCCTCTGATTGTACTGCTGTATAAAGTTCTAATACAGGCAATACTTTGTTATAATCTTCAATTCTTTTAAGCGACATAATAAGCTGCGTTTTTACCATGTTCCATAAACTTAACTTTAACAACTTTTACTCTGTTTTCAGTTTCAGTTTGAACAAATTCATTAATTTTATTAAATATAAATTCTGCAAATTTTTCTGCACCCGTAGCTGGGATTACTCTTACCTGAGCTACTCCTGCTGTATCCATTTGTTGAAATGCTTTTAATTCTGGATCATCTTCCGCCACTACTAAAGTATGATCAAACATATAATCCATCCATTCCTTAGGAGATTTACCATCGATTTTAGTTTTTGCTCTTTTCATACCACCAAAATCCCAAACCCAATTTCTATCATCTAAATCTCCCTCAAAATATACTTTAAATGAAATACCATAACCATGTACAAATCTACAGTGTGTTGTTGTAGCTCTCCATTGACGAAATACTGTAGAAAAACCATCAAATACTTTGCTAGATTGAAATTTACCCATTATAAAAATTTAAAATGTCTTGTTTTGTTTGTAACCCTACTTTTCTTCCTTTAACTTCACCAGTTTCATCTAATAAAATTAAAGTAGGAATATTTCTTACCCCATATTGCATAGATAAATCTTGATTATTATCTACATCAATTTTTTGATAATTAATATCTCCTTTTAAAGACTCCATAATAGGACCTAATGTTTGACATGGACCACACCATGCTGCACTAAAATATAAGATTTTCTTCATTACACTAATTCTTCAATTATACCAATTGCTTCACTTAATATAAGAACTCCTACTGCAATTGGCACGTTATATAGTAAAAGTCCATATCCAACTATTCTAATTCCTGATTTGATAAAACTAATAACCTGATGTAATTTTTGATCAGGCATATGTTCTAAATTTTTTCTATCTTTTTCAATATTATTAAAATCTTTCATATAATTAAATTTAGTTGGCTCGCTAGGGATCGAACCTAGACTCTTCTGGACCAAAACCAGACGTGTTGCCAGTTACACCACGAGCCATACGTTTTTTAAGCTGAGTATTCAGCTAGTAGCTTTTCTACATGAGATTTTGCTACTTCGTAATCAACTTCTCCAGTTTCATCCTCATACTGTACAGGATCTTTTCTCCCCAGAGCAATAAAAGCCTCAATCCTCTCAACACTAGAAGCAGACTTATAATCACTATTTCCTGAAGGATATGGCTTATAAGAAGTATTTGTTCTTTTATAAACTTCATCAAATTCAATACCCAATTTATCAACAAGTACTTCTCCATCTTTTAAAATTCCTAATTTATCAGTATCAATATAAGGTATAAAAAATCCTACTTTATCAGCATCCCAATTACCAATTTTGAAAGCTTCGTAATCAGCATCTCTAAATTCTTGTCTACAATCAGGATAAATTGCATGATCACCAGCATGAATACCTAAAGCAATATCACATTCTTCTCCTGTTCTTTTAGATACAGATAATGCTACTGCTTGAGTCAATGAAGAGAAAATTTTATTTCTGTTAGGTACAACAGTTGCTATCATATTTTCTTCTTCATAATGACCTTCTGGTACATCTTCTCCACCTTCTACAAGGTTAGAATCTAACAAGTTAACTAAACCATCTAATTTAATAACTTGGTATTTGACAGGATTATATGGAGCTTTTTGTCCATCTTCTGCTGCTTTGTTTTCAAGCCCATTAATATAATCTACTAATGATTGAGCTCTTTCAAGTTCTACTCTATGTTTTTGACCATAATCAAAAGATAAAGCTGTTACACTGTCATACTCAGATAAACATCTAAGTAATAAAGTAGAGGAGTCCATCCCTCCAGATAAGGACACTACGACATTTTTCGCCATGATAAATAATTAATTAAATTTTGCCAGGTATTATAAAGCGTATAGGCAAACGCTGTTTTAAATTTTTTATATCTGCATTTAAGATAAGATATAGTATAATGATAAATACCCACTAATCCAAATCCTCCTGTGAGAAGAGTCCAAAAGTTTGGATGCCAATGCTCTCCACAAAATCCTAATGCATGTTTTATTAATTCTGCCATATTATTCGTCTTCTATCAATTCAGGCCAATCACTATCTTCTAAAGCTTTATCATGAGATAAGTCAAATTCAACTTCATCCATAACTTCATCTTGAAGATCTTCATCTTCTGATTTCCATTTTTTAATTTGTTCTTCTGTTAGTAGTTCTGTTTCTTCCCACCTAACAGTAGTATAAATTACTCTTCTTCTTAATTTTGCCATATATTTACTTTTTTAATATTATTAATTTCTCTAAATTTATTTGTATTATGTATTACACTTAAGTAATTAACATCTTCCCAAGCCATATTAAAATAATCATTCATATTTGCCTTTGGTTTTGAATTTAAACCTCTTTCATTATACAATATATTTTCTAAACCAGCCATCACTGGGTTGGAAGTATCAATTGACTCAATTCTAGGATCGTTATCATACCAACCAAATTCTTGAGGAATAGAACATCCTAATAAATGAAATTTAATATCTTTCATTTGTTTTAGTTTTAATAATCCCTGTACAAATCGTACTCTACCTAATGCTTTTCCCATATCTGGGTTAGTATGTGGAAAGAAATCGTTATACCAGGTAGCACCATAAGATACACATAATTTAGTATAACCTAAATTAGCTAATAAACTAGCACATAAATAAGCTTGATTTTTATTTTCACCTTGGATTACAGCTGTAATTTTAGTGTTTTTAGGGTATTTAAACTGTAGCCAATACTTGGCTTGTGCTGCAGTATTAGCACAATTCATCCAAACATCAGGTACTATAAATTCATTTGGTTCTAGTTCTTTAATCCAATACTTTAATCTATCATAATCATACGCCTCTCCTAATTCATGAAGTGAATTATCCATAATAATATAACGACCTGCTTCCTTAGCATTTTTAAAATATTGTAAATAATCCTCATCTTGATCTAATAAATGAGGAAGACAATAATCATAATCATTAAATTCAGGGGATGCGCTTAATAAACAACTAGGTACTTCGTGACTTACTTTCATATTTTTCTTGGACGCCCCCTTTTGGAGACATAATGTTTTTTTCTATATTTTTCTTCTACAATATAATAAAGATCTATTAGATCATCACGGCATTCTATAGCTTCTTTCTCTACTTGTTCTCTAGTAATATCAAAATTCTTTTGAAATTGAGAATAAATCTCCTCTAATTTATTGAATTCATCCTT
>Ga0213867_1000170_pt1 | contig 30638 bp, 25 predicted proteins | sample PICome_12_FD_160120 | JGI IMG/M metagenome (GOLD analysis project Ga0213867, IMG submission 160120) | Coastal seawater microbial communities near Pivers Island, North Carolina, United States - PICO540 | ecosystem: Environmental > Aquatic > Marine > Coastal | place: USA: North Carolina... | reverse complement strand
AGCACAGCTCGGGTCTGCCCAAGCGAAGCCTTTCATCTAGGTGACAGACTCTGAAGTGATGCGTCAGCCAGACTCCTCCCCTTCAACGACAGGAGTCAAAAATGAAACTCATAGCCGCTCTTTTTTTGATTTGCTTCCCAGCAGCCAGTTTTGCCCAGACAAAGGGGGCTCTTGAGAATCCCTCACCAGATTCCAATACCAGTGGTATCTACATGTTCTCTGGTTGGGCCTGCGATGCAGAGCTGATTGAGATTGTCATTGATGGCAGTAGTGGGCTGAAGGCTGCTTATGGCACAAGTCGCGGCGATACCTTGTCCGTATGCGGAGACACGGACAATGGCTTTGGACTGCTATTCAACTTCGCCCTCTTGGGAACAGGTGAACACGAGGCGGTTGCCTTTGCTGACGGCTTGGAGATAGGTCGAAGCACGTTTACAGTTCAGCGCCTTTCGACCGGAGAGTTCCTGAGGGATGCCAATGGCTTCTCCATCGTGAACAACTTTCCGACGGATGGACAAGAAAGCTGGCTTGTTTGGACTCAATCCGCACAAAATTTTGCTGTTGCTTATGAACAAGCCGCAGTTAACCCTTTTGCAGTCGAGGGGGTGTGGGCTGACGAGGATAATCAGCGAATCATCAACATCAGCACGAGCCGCATTTATGCTGATAGAACAGAGGCTCGCCTGACTGTGGGGGGTTTATCATCTGATGGTCCTGCAACCCAAAACCTTGAGGGTTACATAGTAGGTAAGGTTGGAAGATTTTACTCTTCAAGCCTCGGGCTTTTACCTTCACCAGAAGTTGACTTGACCGTCAACTTTACTGATCCACTTAACGGGACCATTGAGATAGACAGCTGCGACAGCTCTGGATCAGATGCCGATTGCCTCTATGAATCAGGAGATACAGCATCTATTAGTAAGGTCGATGGACCAAATACTGGGGAGGGAGGAAGTGACGATGGCACTCCACCCGCACCATACGGCGGAGATTAAAGGTCGATCATCTTGTCAGTGAACTCTATGACGACGGAGGGGGGCTGGGCCGCCCCTAGATCGTGCAGCGTAGTTCTCACAATTCCTCATCTTGATAGCTAGCGCTTAATCCCGCGCAGCGCCCCAGCGGAGACGCCGTCCTTGTTCTTTTTGGGCAGGCCGAACCGCAGCAAACCGGAGGTTTGCGAAATCACTAATGCACCCAACTGACTTGTTTTCCAGATCCGTGCCACCTAGTCTGTCGCCCATGGCTCAGCAAAAGAGATTAAGGGATTCGCTTCGTAGAGAGCGGTGGGCGAAATATGTTACTGATGAGGCTTTAGATGAGATGCTGGAGCAAGCTACAGTCAGGGCATATCCTAGCAAAAGTTTTATCCTGCGCCATCGTGACCGCGGCCACAATTTTTTTGGCCTGCTTTCCGGACAAGTGCGCCTCTCCATTCCAGCGAGTAGCGGTGACGAATTCATCTTGTGGGATGTTCGGAAAGGGTACTGGTTCGGTTCTACCACTCTGATCGACAAGGCCCCAGCGACTTTTGATGCACGGGCCTTGATCGATTCAAAAATTATTGAAATCCCTCGGTCAGCGGTAACCAAAGTGGCCCACAATTTTCCCGAAATATACAAATATCTGTTTGCCGATCAGGCCTTATACACTCGCATGGCGCATAGGCTGATGACGCACATGATTTTTCATCCGCTAAAGTCTCGGTTGGCCTTCCGGCTACTGGTGCTGATAGAGATTCATGGTCACCAAGCCGGAGAGTCTGCATACTTGGAGGCAAACATGTCTCAGGGCGATTTTGCAAAGCTGGTCAATGGCTCAAGACAGCAGGTAAACCGCATTTTTCGTCGGTGGGAGAACGAAGGATTGGTGTCCCTTGTAGACGGTCAATACCAAGTGCCGTCTGTCAAAAAGCTTTCGATGGAAGCCAAGTCAACGGAGCCCTAACGAGCAAAAAACATAATGCCTCTCCAGCAGAATGGCGCCTTAACCCCTCAAAGAAAATCTAACTTCTTGGGCTACTCGTGCTCAACGAGCGTAACTGCGGCACAAGCATGAACCGAAAAATAGGATCGACGCTGAGCGAGGCTGCAAGGCGGCTATCTAACCTTTCCTATTAGCTGTCACTTACCTGACAAGTAGGCCGATAACTTTTCTGTTGTAGTGGAAGTCCTAGTAGTTCGTTTTATATCGATTCGATACGAGCATCGCCGCACCTCAAACGGTAATGAGCGAAATTTTTAACGGAGAGACAATGAACAAACTGATGACGGCAGTGGGTGTCACAACGCTGCTTCTACTGACTGCGCATGGGGCGACTGGCGCCACCTTTCGCGGCTCTGTAAAGGACGACAGTGGACAGATTCTCGAGGGAGCCATGATCAGGTTGTCCGATGCTACCTCGGGCATCTCTGAATCTGTTTTTTCGAATGCCCGAGGCGAGTTTGTTTTAACCACTGCGCTGCGGGGTGAGCTGACTGTCCGCCTACGGATGCCCTATCACAGAGATGTTAATACGACCGTTGAACTGGCCGAGGAGGCCAACCTTCATAGCGAATTTACAATGGAGGCCATGACCGACGCGTCAGAGATTTCCGACAGCTTGCCGGCGGCCTATCACTTCGGCAGTTTGGACTTTGAAACCGGAGAAGACGCCGTATTCAGTCGCTACCAATTTCAACGTGACTGTTTGTCATGTCATCAGATGGGCAACCCGCTCAGCCGATTTCCGCGCTCGCCCGAGCAATGGGAAGTCACCATAGAGCGCATGCATAACTATGTCCGTAGCGATTTTGATGAGGAGTTGCGAGAGAGACGGTCGCATATTTTGTCACAGGGTTTTGATGGCGAGCCGATAACTGTGCGTCCGCGATTCCCGTTGGATGAGTCACTCAGTCGCGCAAAAATCTACGAGTATCGTGTGGAGAAAGGCATCATCCCTCATGATGCGATCGTTAATCCTAACGACGGCTTGATCTACACGGTTGATCAAGGCGCTGATCACATGGCGATAACCGACCCCGCCACCGGCCACACTGAATACATAAGCCAAAAAGGCGGCACCTTCTGGTTGCCGTTTTGGAAGACTAAAGCAGTGAGTTGGCCCTTCGATCGATTCGGCCCGCACTCGTTGGCTATGGGGCTGGACGGAAAGTATTACACAACCAACGCCTTTGCCAACAGCATCGGCGTGTTTAACCCCACCACCCGGGAGTGGGAACCGTCTATCTTTGCAGGGGTTATGGCGATCTACCCTCATACGACGCGTATCGATAAAAACGGGATCGTTTGGTTCACCATCGCGGGAGGCGAGAGGGTTGGGCGCGTCGATCCGGTAAGCAAAGAAAGCACTCTGATTAAGCTGCCAGACGCAGAATCAGGCGGTCTCGCCGGAGGCTCCATGCCCTACGGCATCGATATCAATCCAGTTGACGGGTCAATTTGGTATAGCCGCCTTTTTGGCGACAAGATCGGCAGAATTGACCCGAATACGCTCGAGGTAAACGAGTTCGACTCGCCGGTGAGAGGCCCTCGCCGGATGCGCTTTGATCAGCAGAACGGCACTCTGTGGCTGACGGGCTATTCCGAAGGGCAACTAGCGCGGATCACCGTCAGTACAGACGGCTTCGAGAGCGAAGTATATGCACTACCAGAATTCGCAGAGGGCTACCCTCCAGCGCCCTACGCTCTCGGTGTGCACCCCCAAACCGGCGATGTCTGGGTTAACGAAAATATGACGGACCGTATCTACCGCTTCATATCGGAAGAAGAGCGATTTGTGGTCTATCCAGTACCACTATCGGGAACCTATACACGTGACTTCAGTTTTACCGAGGACGGAAGAGCGTGCACGTCTAACAATCCCTTGCCGATTGCTGCGCTTGAGGGCGGCGTCTCAGAATTGATTTGCATTGAGTTACTGAACGAAGCGCCGTTGCTAACTGCTGGGGATGCAGCCCTTGATAGTTCAGCCGCAGAAGCAGTCTTTTAAGGAAAAGTATGAAGAAAAAATTATTGGCAACGGCATTCTCGCTGACCTTCTCCTGCCTGACGGTCGCTGACTCGACCTCGGAGGTCGATAGGTCTTTCCCGGCCGAGGACACGCCAGCAGCCTTGGAGGCGCTTTGGGCAGAGACGAATGCTCGACTAGACCTGTCCGACGCGCAGGCAGAAAAAGTCGCACCAATTCTCCAGTCGAATTTTGAGTCACAGCGTGCCGTACTGCTTGAATACGGTATTGATATCGAAAGCGGGAAGCCGCCCGCTAAAAAACTGGGTTACCAGAAGGCGCGGGCAATGGGCCGAGACCTCGAGGCAGTTCGCGCCGATACGAACGACGCATTGGAGGACATCCTCACCGACGAACAAATGCGTGAGTACCAGAGCATGCAAAATGAACGAAGAAACGAGATGCGGAAGAGAATGCGCGCCGCGCGCTAGTGATGCATCTTTTAAAGTCGAGACACCGTCGCTTTACTGCCCAGTGCAGAATAAATGAAGGCTGTGCGCTTTGGTGCGCAAGGCAATGTATTGATCGAATGAAGCGCCACGGGATGCTGCAACGCGTTGTCTCCAGGTCCCTAGTTGGAAAGGCATAGCAATGAAAAAGTTTTTTTTGATCTCGCTGAGTATTTTTGCGGTGTTTTCCATCACATTCGCTGTATTGATCACCCGAGATGGGCAGCTGGTTACTCCCGTCGGCACGGGGACCGTCACGTTAGATGCAGGAACCTTTGAGGCGTTCCCGTTGCCGCAGTATGCAGCGAAACATCTTACCGAGGGCTACAAGAGCTACTTCGTCGAGGTTGAGCCCGGGATCAAAGTACATGTCCTTGAAGTTGGGACCGGGTTCCCTGTCTTTATGCAACACGGTAATCCGACCTCTGGATTTCTATACCGCAAGATTGCAAAGGAACTACCTAAGGATCGGCTTCGCCTAATCATGCCGACCATGGTCGGCCTCGGCTTTTCAAGCAAGGTGCCTGCTAGCCAACACACGGTAGACAACCACATGCGTTGGATAAACGGCGTGCTAACCCAGTTGAAGCTTACCGAACTCGTCTACTCGGGGCAGGATTGGGGTGGACCCGTAGGAATGGGCGCACTAGCGCTCTCGCCAGACTTAATCAAGGGAGCCGTTTTGCTCAATACCGGGTTCGGTGCGCCAACCAAAGATATCAACCTCTCCATCCCCCACGCCGTAGTAAAAAATCCGCTCCTAGGCGAGCTGCTACTAGAGGGTCTGTTCCCCATATTTAATGGCATGCACCGCTTGCAGGGTGACCCCGACCAATTCCCAGCCGACGTAGCGGATCTTTATGGCAGGCCTGTAGTAGAGAGCGGCAACGAAAAAGCGCCATTGGCGATGATGCGCATGGTGCCCGATGGGCCCCACCACCCAAGCACTCCAGCAATGAGAATGATTGCGGACTACGTCCAGACCCTGAATATCCCGGCCGAAATTGTCTGGGGCATGCGAGACCCGATTTTGGCTTTAGGCCTGCCGGCGATGAAGCGATTCTTTCCAAAAGCGCCTGTCACTGAGACCCAAGGGGGCCATTTTTTACAAGAGGAGGTTCCCGTTGAAATTGCCACTGCCCTGCTGCGAGTGGTTGATCAGATTCAGGGCTCTGCAGAAGATCGCTCATGAATGGCACACGCTCACCCTGGCTAGCCAAGATATTGCTGTCTCTCGCCATCGTAATTATGCTGCTAACGCTCGTCTCTTGTTCAGACGAATCGTCTAGCGACGCTGTGATCTTTCCTGACGAAAGACATACTGATGAACGAGCGATTGCGGCCACTGCCGAATTTGATAGCCAGAACAATGCGCAACCGTGGGGCACGAGAGTCTTCCAAAAAGAAACCCAATTGCTTCTGCGCGAGCAGCATACACCCACGGCCCCTAGCGACGAACTCTCTGAGATTCCGGGTGAGCGCAAAGCTTATTTTGGCGACTTGCATGTGCATACCGCCTACTCCTTCGATGGTTATGTTGTTGGCACGCTAGCGTCCCCCTATGACGCCTATCGCTATGCGAGGGGCGAGGTAATTTCTCACCCTGCTGGCTTTGGCATGCAGTTATCACGCCCGATGGATTTCTACGCTGTGACGGATCACGCCATGTTTTTGGGAGTGCTCAGTGCCGCTGCAGACACGGCCACAGAATTTTCAAAAAATGACTTCTCGCAGCCCTATCACGATCTCAATTCGCCTGAAAATATGGGGACGGGCCTATTCAGTCTGATTAGGAGAGGAAGGGCGGTTATTTCATTTGTACCTGCCGCCATTAGACACGCTACTTCTGGCGAGTCTAATCTTAACCACACCATTGATGTCATCCGCACAGCATGGGGCGACATCATTAATGCGGCAGACCAGTTTTATGACCCAGGTAATTTCACGACCTTTGCTGCATTTGAATACAGTTCGTCAACGGACGACATGGGTAATCTGCATAGAAATGTTGTTTTTGAGGGAACAGAGCAACTGCCCCGTGAGCCCTTTTCTCGCTTCCATTCCCCTAATCCCGAGGACCTCTGGCAGTGGATGGATGAGCTCAGAGAGAAAGGGGTAGAAAGTCTGGCAATACCCCACAACCCTAACGGTTCTAACGGCCAAATGTTCAAGCTCGCAGATTGGGCGGGAGATCCTCTTGATGACGATTACGCGAAGCAGCGCATGCGCAACGAACCGATCATTGAGATCACTCAAATAAAAGGCACCTCCGAAACTCACCCGACTTTATCGACAAGAGATGAGTGGGCAGATTTTGAGATTATGCCTTATCGAGTAGGGACCAATGCCTTGAGTAAATTTAAGGGGTCCTATGCACGTGACGCGCTGTTAGAGGGAATTGCCCTAGATCAAGAAGGCATGACAAATCCTTATCAGTTTGGATTTATTGGCTCGAGCGATACGCATACAGGCGCGAGTGAAATCAACGAAGCAAACTACAAGTCGAAACTGGGTTTGCTATCCAGCACTGCAGAAGCAAGAGGATCGGTCCCACGCACTGGTCTCACGTCTGAACTTGGCTATCAAGCCATGAAGTTAATGGGCCGCGGCACTGCCCAAATTAAAATTAGCGGCAGCATTTATGCCGATGGCTCAAACCCGACTTGGGGTGCTTCAGGCTTGGCAGGTGCGTGGGCTGAAGAAAATACCAGAACATCACTCTACAGCGCCTTCCGAAGAAAAGAAGTGTTTGCGACCTCAGGGCCACGGATTCAAATACGCCTATTTGGAGGTTTTGACTTTGACGAGAGCATGCTGACTGATGTTGACGGTATAGAACGGGCGTATGCTCAAGGCGTTCCGATGGGAGGCACTCTCTCACTGGACACATCTAATAATGGGCAGCCGACCAGTGATTCATCCCTGCCGGCGTTTATCGTTATGGCCTCAGCCGACCCAGAAAGTGCTCCGTTACAGCGGCTGCAGATCGTCAAAGGCTGGGTCGATGCGGGTGGAACTCACGAGGAAGTCATCGACGTAGCTTGCGCCGGCGGTGCAAGCGTGAATTCAGTTACCAAACGTTGCCCCGATAATGATGCAATCGTGGATATCACTGATTGCTCCATCAACGCTGAATCAGGCGCCAGTCAACTCTCGGTACTGTGGCATGACCCCGAGTTTCGGCCTGACCAGGCAGCTTTTTATTATGCGCGGGTCATTGAGAACCCGACTTGTCGCTGGTCCACTTGGGACGCGGCTCGTGCTGGTGTAGCGCCGCGTCCCGATCTACCTACAACGATCCAGGAAAGAGCCTGGTCATCGCCAATTCATTACTCGCCGAATAAGCCCGCGCAGACAAACGAGCCGCTACGTGAGGCACAAATGAAAGCAATGTGAAGCATCAAAAGAGGATGATAAGTATGAGAAAAGTTCTGTTTACAGTGTTGGGATTGAACCTGCTTTTGGAAGGGCTGACATCAGCCAGATTAATGATGCTGCCTTTCCGGCGGGAGGACTTCGATGCGATGACTCATGGGGGATTTGTGCTATACGGGTTCGCAGCGTTTGCAGCGGCGGCTAGCATTCTCTGGTTCCTAAAATTCAGCGATACTGAGTCCAGTTTATCCATGGGATTGGGCCTCCTCTTGACGTTTCATGCTTCGATGTTTGTCGCCTGTTTCGTCATATCCATGGCTCCCGGTGTCGTAGGGCATGGATTGCTGTTTGCAGCATTTGCATTTCTGTTTGTAAAACGAGGGAAATGCTTATCTCAGGTGGATGCATAGGAGATGTCTTGAGCAGGAATTAGGACTCGCGGACATCACCCCATTGAATCCTATCGCCGACCCTTCCTTGTTGGGCCTGACTCTGACCGATGGCAGCGGATGCCTTGCGATAGCGTGCCGCGGTTTACGAGCACCTAACTGCGCCCAGTTGCCATGACCGCGGATCAGACTAGAGAGACGCCGGTCGTGTCAGGAGCTACCTGTTAAAAGCCGGCATTGACTGCGGCGAAAAACTAGACGAAGAGGAAAGCATACATGCCATACGGAAACTGTGCCTATGCACTTGATATCGTCAGTGAAATACGAGGCGATGAAGATTGTCTGATTCAGGGAGGCCGGCGCATCTCTTGGCGAAATGCCCGGAGGCGTGCCGGTAATCTTGCGAGCTGGATGCAACAACGTGGTGTCAGTCCGCAGGGTAAGGTTTCTCTCTATACCTACAATCATCCAGCTTATATGGAAGGCCTCTATGCTGCTTTCAAGTCGGCTCTGGTGCCCGTCAACGTTAACTATCGTTATAGGGCTGAAGAATTAGGTTATTTGCTGGAGAATTCGGATACCGAAATCGTCGTGGTGCACGAAGATTTTGCTTCATTGCTCGCTGAAGTCTTGCCCCGGTTGCCAAAGGTCGTTGGTGTTCTCGTAGTTAAAGAGAGGGGGTACTTTGATATGGCCTCAATCTCCTGCGCGGCAGATTACGAAACAGTAGCTGAAACTGACCGTGAACCTGTTGAGGTTGAACACTCTCTCGATGATTTGTTGCTCCTCTATACGGGTGGAACCACCGGTATGCCCAAGGGTGTTATGTGGCGCCAGGAAGATATGTTTGGCCTTTTCTTGACGCGCATAGGCGGGCCTTCTGTGACGGAGGCTGTTTATCGTGAAGCTCTTCAGGCCCCGGCGAGAACCAGAACGCTTGTATGCCCACCCCTGATGCATGGCACCGGGTGGATTTCCTCTATGGTCACCTGGTTTGGCGGTGGCGCTATCGTGATGATGGGCGGCACAAAAAAATTTGATCCTGCCGAGCTATGGCGCACTGTTGCCGCCGAAAAAATCACCAGCATCACAATTGTTGGTGATTCTTTTGCCAAGCCTATGTTGCGTGAATTGCAACGCGATAAATCTGAATATGACCTTAGTAGCCTGGAAATTATTGGTTCTTCTGGTGTGATGTGGAGCGAGGAAACTAAGCAGGGGCTGTTGTCATACAACAAGGGGATGATGTTGATTGATTCTTTTAGTTCCTCAGAAGCGCTGGGTATGGGTATGAGTATCACGACCGCAGAAGGGTCTGTGCAGACAGGCAAGTTTCAGCTCTCAAAGACCACAAGGCTGTTTAGCGACCGCCTTGAATTGCTGGATAGCAAGCCCGGGGTGAAGGGTTTGGTTGGCGTAAGTGGCAGTCAACCCGTGGGTTATTACAAAGATCCAGATAAAAGTGCGAGGACCTTCGTGGAGTGTGAAGCAGGTCGTTTTTCAATTCCCGGTGATTGGGCTGTTGTAAACGATGATGGAGTCACACTAAGCCTTCTTGGAAGAGGTTCGGTTTGTATCAACACCGGTGGGGAAAAGGTGTTCCCGGAGGAAGTAGAGGAAGTGATCAAGCGTTTTGAAGGTGTTGCCGATGCCGTCTGTGTCGGTGTGCCGGATGAGCGCTGGGGCGAAGCCATTACTGCTGTTGTGTCAAGGCACGCTGATGAACAGGGGATTGATCTGGACGTGGCCGCTTTGATTGCGCATGTGAAAGAACACCTTGCGGGATATAAGGCGCCCAAACATGTGGTTCAGGTCGAGAAAGTCTATCGCTCACCCTCGGGTAAAGCGGATTTCAGGCGAACTAGGCAGACCGCGATGGAGCACCTTGGCATCCATTAGCAGGCACAGAACTAGAAAAACTTTTAGATCATCGAAATAAGGTAAAGCAGATGGCATTGGATTTCACCGGAAAAGTAGCAGTTGTGACAGGCGCAGGTGGGGGGCTGGGACGCAGCCATGCCCTGGCGTTGGCCGAGAGAGGCGCAAAGGTTGTAGTCAATGATTTGGGCGGTAGTGTGTCCGGTGAAGGGCAGTCCGTGGATCACGCGCAGAAAGTTGTTGATGAAATTGTGACAGCAGGTGGTGAAGCGATAGCAAACACGGCATCTGTATCGGATCCCGCCGGTGCACAATCAATGATTGATGATGCGATCAATCACTTTGGCGGCATTCATATACTCATTAATAATGCCGGGATTCTGCGTGACCAGAGTTTCAAGAAAGCCAGCATGGACGACATGAAGCTGATTCTGGACGTGCATTTAATGGGCTCGGTTTACACGACCAAGGCAGCCTGGCAAATCATGTGCGATCAGCAATACGGCCGCGTCGTTATGACCACATCGCCATCGGGTCTGTTCGGCAATTTCGGTCAGACGAACTACGGTGCAGCCAAACTCGGTATTGTGGGCCTGATGAATACGCTTGCCATTGAAGGCCAGAAAAAAAATGTGTTTTGTAATGCCATTGCACCGGTCGCCTTGACCAGAATGACTAGAAGCTTGATGCCACAGATTGACGGCAGCGTTAAAGCAAAACTTGCGCCGGAGTGGGTTACGGCAGCTGTATTGAATCTCTGTACAGAAGGCACGAAGAACGGCGATATTGTTTTGTCCAATGGCCCTCAATATAAATTGATAAGGTACTGTCAGAATGCTGGCGTTACGCTTGGTGAGACAGGCACTGCGGAAGATCTCGAAAAAGTCTGGGATCAACTGCTGGATATTTCCAATATGAAAGTGCGCGCTAGGAAGATGGGATAGAGTTTGACTTCCTTTAAAACAGAGTAAGCGGAGAATCGACGGGTCAGAGGGTTCTTGAACCTGCCAAACAAATGGGAATCAGAGACCCTGACCCCTCGATCTTTCCCCTTACCCTTTAATTGGATCGCAGTATGACATTATTCAATCAGCTTCTCGCCACAGTGTGCCTCATTCTCACATGCGGCGAAAAAAACGATCCAGTGTTAGAGGAACCTCAATCCAAAATTCTCTCTGCATACCATGGGCTCGACGCCCTACCTGCCGGGGCGAATGTGCTTTGCCCTATTGCAGTTGCGGGCGAAGACGGAATGCCCGTGGTATTCAGCGTGCAAATTGATTCGAATAGCGTGATGACGGACGCATTTCAAGTGGAAACAGCATCGGGAGATATGGTGACGCCCCTTTGTGCAACACTTGCTCCAGCACTCGAAATGCAGGAGCAGCGCACCGTATTACTGGCTGGCTCTTTCGGCACTCTTAGTGCGACGCCGCTCGCCGTGGAAGTGGTTGGTGCTCTGGAAGATATAAATGGTCAGTCGCTTCAAGGTGAACGTTTCACCAACATCACGCCGCTTGAAGCAGGCCCAAGCCTGGTATTAGCCGAGCGATTTGAAGTTGATGCGCCAGGAATTGTCGGAGAATGTCCTGCCGCCACGCTGCAAGTGGTGCAAATTACGTGGGAAGGTGGCGTATCTGGCCCAATGGGTTCTGCACTGGGGGAGCCTCAGCGCCTTGGTATATCCGTGCTCCTTCAAGACGGCCAGACCATTACCCCTATCGCGTTAGCGGATGATGACCCGGATAATCATGTACTGGTCTGTTTGGACGCAGCAACCGCAGCTGTTTCCGTTACCGCTGCACCAGGACTTTTCCACGACCCGGGGGACGACCCTAATCCTGAGACAAGCATCGATGTTGATTCAGGTTAACCGGGCACACACTGGTAACTCTTCTTAATGATGATTGAAAAGGGCCAAAATAAATTTGTCACCTTCATGTTTAATGCCCCAGTAAGATCGACATCCAAGTCTTCTGCCAACTCCTTTTGATACAGCAACGCCATGGGCACTCTACCAAACCCGGTCGACGTACATTGGCTGGCCTGTAATCTTGAAATATGTACTTCCAATGAACAGAGCAAAAATTGCAGTATCTATTTCGAAGCCTTCGCCAGCCTCATCTCTATAGACTGATCAAGACGACGCAAGGTTGGACTCAAGAGATAGAACCCAACAGTCGCGATAACCAAGATAATGCAGGCACCAAAGATGGCGTTAGCAGAACCGATTTGGTCTGCCACCAGGGCCATCGGGAAGACGCCAATTGGCGTCAATCCAAACGACATCATCATTAAGCTACTCATTCGGCCTCTGAATTCATCATCGACCAACAACTGAATAGAGGCGTTATTGATAGTTTGTGCTGCGCTGGCGAAAGTGGTCGCTGCGAGTAACGGCGGCAGAGCAAGGTAAAAACTTTCAGTGCGGGAAAAAACGGCGAGGCATATGCCAAAAGCCAATGTGCTGTAAAACATCAACGTTAACCGGTTAGGGGAATTCCCTCGGCGTATGATCCATATGGACCCCAGCACGCCACCAACCCCACTAACAGCCATCAAGGTTCCAACACCTGCTTCCCCCAAGGCCCAGACCTGTTCAGCTAGCATGACTAGAAGGTTCTTGAACGGCATGGCCAGCAACATGGGCAGCAACCCGAATAAGAGGCATATCAATACTGGCCGATTTTTTCCCAGATATCGGAAACCCGAAACCATATCGCTCATGAGAGTTTGCTCGCTTTTTTTGGAATGGTGAGGACGATTTCGATCTACGCCTAACATGCAAGCCACGGCGACCGAGTAGAGCATAAGAGACAGGGTATAGGCGCCAATAATTTCGAATCCGGAAATCACGAGTCCCATGAGAGCCGGCCCGGAAATCCTGCTCAAATTTATAAGGCTACTGGTATACGCAATAGCGCTTTGTAATTCCTCGGGCCCAACAACGTCGGCAGTGATCGCCGTCCTAGCGGGCATAATGAAGGGGAGTACGCACCCGGTTATAAAGCCAGCACACATTATGTGCCAGAACTGTAGTTGTTCAGTCAGTAATAGCGTAAGGATGAGTGCTTCATTTCCTAGAAGGAAACACTGTCCGAAAACAACTAGTTGCTTGCGCTCTACGCGGTCTGTAATGGTGCCGCCCAGCATAGACACGAGTAACATGGGTACAGCAACCACCAGATTGATAGTAGCTAGTGCGGTAGCTTGCTCCGTCAACCGCCAGGCAAGGATAGAGCGCGTTAGCATCTGACCCTGCATGGCAAAAAAGAAGCAGGTAGTGCTCAGCAATAACCACCGAAACTGCTGCTCAGAAAATATCGCAAGCGCGCCGGGATCCAAGGTTTTTTGATCTTTGGTAGAAGAAGAGATGCACGCGCTCCTAGAAACAAGTTCTTCCTAATCTCTCAAGGCCTTTTTGTTCCATGCGCCACAGTAAGAGCTCTATCTTGTCTTGACCGAAAAAGGGTTCGCCCTGGAACACCATGGTCGGCACCCCCCAATGATGCTCTTCCAGAGCGCTGTCATTGGCGAGCAGTTGCTCCCGCCAGAGAGCGCCGTTTTCCGTCACCCACTGTTGGAGAGCTGACAGCTCAAGACCAGCGCGCTGTGCGGCCAGTTTTAGATGATTGCCTTGGTCCCAACCATCGACTTTGCCGTCCCACACAATGGTTGAAACCTCCCGCGCAAACTCAATGCCACGCCCTGCGGCAGCGGCTGCGAGGCCCAGCGGACTTAACTTGTGTACCAAGTGACCGGGATCGTCGGCCGCCAAAGTCTCATTGATCGGATCTGGCCGCGGCATACCTATCGGTAAGGCCCGGTATTCAGAATATCGCATCAGGTCCGTCAGGAAGTAACTACCCCATTTTTCGTGTGAGTTGTCGAAAAATTCGTGGTAGCGAATATAGATGGGGTTAACCACTCGAAGATTCACGCGCAGGGCGTATTTCTGTTGTAATTCATCCATCTGCACCGCGGCATAGTAGGACCAGGGGCTTCGGAAAGAAAAATAAAAATCGACTTGTAGCTCAGGCATAGGGCTTCTTATTCCTTGAACAGCTGTAACTTGGTGGCGAAGAGTCTGCTCGGTCGATTACGCTTATAGGCGCCGTAGGGCTTTTTCATCAAACCTTGGTTGCTTATGGGCTAAGATTCTGAACAAGCTATTTTTTGATTGTGCATCTACCATTGTTAATTGCGATGACGTCACGCTCTTTAACACGAGCACGGAAACTAATGACCTTATCGTCCTTCCACATCTCTATGATTTGCGTTTCCCCCGGAAACACAGGGGCTGAAAATCGCACGTCAAACCCGGTTATCTGTGTTTGGTCGTAATCCAGCATAGCCTTTACAACAGCGTGACAAGCAATCCCGTAAGAGCACAGTCCGTGCAGAATAGGCACGTCGAAACCCGCCGCCTTCGCAAAGTTCGGGTCTCTGTGCAATGGGTTTCTATCGCCGCAAAGGGCATAAATCACCGCTTGGTCTACACGCCCTGGCATTTCGCACACTGCATCCGGCTCTCGTTCAGGTAAAACGTGCGGCACGGGGGCGCCTTCCGAACTACCTCCAAACCCACCATCGGCCCTGAAAAATAGCGTCGAACTGGTTGTGTAAAGTGGAGCGCCATCGGAAAGCTTTACCGAAGTCTCATTAATAACCAGAGCGCCTTTGTTATCGCCTTTATCGTAGACACCCGTCACGGCATTGCTAATCAAGGTCTCGGCCGCTTGCGGTATTGGCTGGTGGATTTGTAGCCTTTGCTCGCCATGCAGCAACATAGCAAAGTTCATTTTCGCCATTAGCAATTGCCCTGCAGTGGGTGCTGGCGCATCCCCTGTCTTGACGGGCTTTGTAATGGTGGTTGCAGCGGTAGGAAGAACCTTATCCCCAATGGACTCACACACATAGGGCAGCTCATTTTCATCCAATGGATCTCTTCCCATGCCGACTGCAACGTTATATAGCAGCGTATCCCTATCGTTGTAATGACCGGGAACATACGTACGTTCCTTTGATAATGCCGCTTCTACATCAGCGAGAGTGATAGCCATGCTTGCTTTTCCTAGTTAAAAAATCGATTCTGGAGAGTTGTTATCGGCACGCTAGCGTGATCGTTGGCTGACTTCACGTTCATGCAACGCAGCCTGAACTTCGTTTAGTCTTTTTTTACTTACATCAAGGCGCGCCGCCATCCGCCACGGAATGAGTAACAAAACGGTTACGACTGGCCCCACGACGATGCCTATCCCGAACAGCGCAGACTTAGAAGCCTCTCCTGGGGCAATGCCGCCATGTAAACCAACAAGGTCTAACAAGGGGCCACCGACCATGTAGCCAAACCCCATCACGAACTTGAGTGCAAATGTTGTAGCAGCGAAAAATACACCCTCTTGACGTCGCCCAGTGGCGAGTTCGTTTTCATCAGCGATATCAGCGAGGATTGAGTAAACTGAAACCGTTCGCAAGATACCGAGTCCAGTAGAAAAAGCGGCGTTAACAAAGACGAGTACAAACACGAGAGTTGTCCCGTTTTCCGGCAATATTCCCAGTAGCCGTCCTGGTACGAGCCACAGCGAATTTAGAAATAGGCCCATCACGGCGAGCTGCAGTATTGTTTGTTTTTCCAGATGCTTGCTCATCAAGCCCAGTCCAGGAAACACGAATGCCACGGCGAGGAGTGACGCGAGCATCAGTACCGCAATATCTGCACTGGTCAACTCCCAAAAATAGGTCCAGGTAATCATTTGCAGCGCGCCCATAATTCCCATGGTGCCACCAACTGCAATTTCGAGCACAAAAATACGTCGGAAACTGGAGTTCTTCAGAGTCTCCAAAGTGTCGCGAAACATACCTAGAACGCCAGGAGACTCATCCACGCTGCGCTGCGCAACCGATATCAGTCGAGGGATGAATTTCCACGACCCGATAATGCAAATAGCGCTGGCTACGATAACTAGCGCGAAGGATAGCCAGCCATACTGCTGATAATTCGAATAAATCAAGCGACCATCGGTAGTGTCGACGTCGATGAATAGCATGGTAAGCGCGAATGCAGGCAGCCCCAGTCCTGCAATGTAGCCTAGGTTTGTTCGGAAATTGACGATCGAAGAACGTTCAAGGTAGTCGTCGCTGATCTCAGCACCCATGGCTTTATGCGGAATGTAGAAAATGGTTAGGAAGGTCCGCATCATCAATACACAGAATAGGAGCCAGCCAAACAGGGGGCCCTGCGTATTCTGAACAAATTCGGCGGGACTAAATATCATGACGAAGGAGGCGGCAAGCGGCAGAGCGGCGAGGATCATCGCTGGGTGTCGCCGTCCCCATTGTGTTTTAAGCCGATCGGACCAAGCGCCCACTAACGGATCGGAAATCGCGTCCCAGACAACTGATAGGAAAATCGCCAGGCCAGTTAAGGAGCCAGACAGCCCTAACACCTGCGTGTATAAGAATAGAACGAACGTAGAAAAAGCCGCTTCTTTTACTGCGTATGTCACGCTCCCAAAACCGTATGCTAGCTTGGTAGCGAAGTTAACCTGGCTCACGTTTTCCAAATGCCGAGTCAAAAACCGCTGACATTTTGTCAGCGGAGAAAACGAGGCGCCTGTCACCTAAATGACAAGCGCGAAGATTAGCTAAGTCTTAGAGTTGCGCGTTGCTGCTTTTCGTTTTTCTGTCACCTAACTGGCACATGTGATTCAGATTTTTCTGGTTGACTTCTTCCTAATCAGACACATCCGCGAGTGGCCAAGACAGTGGAGAAACAACGGGATGCCAAGGTCAACGACTAAACACCCACTCGCGGCTTCTATTTGGATGTTTTAAAAACAATAGACCACCAGAATTGAAACTGCTTGTTTCTGGGAGTTGGAAAATTATGGAACTAAAAAACGTTGTATTGGTGGATGGTGCACGCTCAGCATTTGCACGTGGAGGGCGTGGCAAGCTGGTCGCAACACGGCTCGACACCGCGGGTGCGCAGGTAGTTCGCGCATTGCTCGATCGCAATCCCAAGGTCAAGGACACCATGATCGAGGACGTGGGTCTTGGTAATGTGAGTGGCAAGGGGGAGTTTGTTATGTTGGGCGCTGTGGCGCGCCTTGCGGGTCTGCCGCTGGAGTCGTGCTCCTTCAGTAGTAATCGCCAGTGCGGGTCTAGCATGGAAACCCTGCATCGGATTGTGATGTCGATCATGGTTGGGGCCACCGAGTGTGGTGTGGCACTGGGCATCGAGCGCATGGGGCGAGGCTTGGGCGGAATGGGCGGCAGCAAGAAGACGCGCGTAAGCGGCTTCAACGAGCGATGGTTACAGCAAAACGACACTCAGAAAGCAATGGCACACGATCACCATGACTATTTCAAGACGCCAATCCCAGACTATATTCTTGGCGCGCCACCAATGATGCCGATGACACAGACTGCACAAAATGTGGTCGACATGTTCGACCTGAGTAGAGAGGAGATGGACGCCTTCGCCGTGAGGAGTCACCAGCTCGCAGCCGCGGCCACCGAGCGTGGCATCTACAAAGACGAGATTATCCCGCTCACTGTGGAGAACCCTGTTTTCAACGAAGACCGGGAATGGGTGGAGGAGGAGCATGGCGACGAGATACTCTTTGACAAGGACGAGTGTATCCGTCCCGACACTGACGCAGCTACCTTGGCCAGCCTCAATCCCATCAAGGGAGTCCAGAGCTATGGCCAGAAGGAAGTGCGTATCACTGCGGGCAACTCCTGCCCAACCAACGACGGCATTTCGGCAGCGTTGCTTATGAGCGAGAAGAAGGCTGTCCAGCTTGGTCTAGAGCCCTTGGCCCGAATTCGCGGCATCGGCGTTGGCGGCGTAAAGCCTCAGGTGATGGGCCTGGGCCCAGTGGTTGCCACCAAGAAGGCTCTCAAACACGCGGGACTTGAAGTTGGCGACATAGATCGTGTGGAGTTCAATGAAGCCTTTGCGGCACAGGTGTTGCCCTCGATTCGTGAACTTGGCATCGCGGAGGACAAGGTCAACGTGAATGGTGGCTCCATCGCCCTTGGGCACCCGCTGGGTGCTACCGGCGCGCGACTGGTGCTGGCAGTGGCCCACGAGCTGCGGCGCAGCGGTAACAAAATTGGTCTTGGTACGCAGTGCATCGGCGCCGGTATGGGCATCTCCACCGTTATAGAAGTGATGGATTAAACGAGCACCGGACCGCTCTGTACGGTCAGGGTGTTCTAAACTTGCCCTGGATGAGCGCGCTGGATGTTGATGTGCCGACACGGCCTGACGCGTCATAGAGTACGTTCGATACGGTTGCGATCCCATCTCGCTGGCTGATCACGGACGGCCGCATGCCTAGCCACTCTCCGGTGAATGGCCGCTCCCAGTACGAGGTCGAATCCACGTTGATGCTCAAGGCGGGCATATCATTCTCACCTGACGCGAGCGCTCGGATTCGTTCAACGTCCATGCGGACCCCCCAGCCATACATCACGTCCATCATGGCCGCTGCCATTTGGAATGGCGAGGTGGCCTCGCCGGCGACGAGGTCCTGTTTCATCCTCGCCCATAGATACCTTCCCGCATCGTCCGCGCCGTGGCGAGTATCTAACCGTTCGTGGAAAAAGGCAGGAGGCTTGCGTCGTTTTTTCGCTCCGACCGGCCTGAGCGGCTCGGTCCCGCTAGGGCATGGCAGAGGATACTCGGTGTTTCCCCTGTAGGGGTTATCGTGTTGCTGAGCTCGGAGCAGCAGACCGCTTGCGCGCGCTACGGGAGCGTCACTATCGACAGGTCGGAGCATGCTTACAATGGCGGCGATACGACTGCCCTGGCGCTCGAAGCGGGTTTCGGCCACAAGTGTCCTCATGGGCACAGCCTTGAACAAGTCTATGGTGAGGCGGACCACGCGCATACCGGTCTGGGCAGCAGTCTTCTCGATTTCACGGCCGAAGAGTCCCATGACTGGCCCTCCGTGTTGCATCGTTTCTGACCAGGGACTGCGAGCGTGTGGAGTGGGTCTGTAGGTGTTTTCCGCCTCAAGTTCATAGGTAAATCGTCTTTCCCTATTGTTCATTGGCGTAACCACTTTGAATCATATTTAAGGTGCTAACGCCCGCTGGTACTGATCTTGACTGTTGTATAGGGATTTAGATCTCCATTGGGGTCGACTAATCGCCCTTCCGGAAAACTCACTGCCACAGCCGTGTCGTTCGTATCTAGGCACAGAAAATGGTTGTTATCCCTGTCCTCCAGCTCTGCCAGGGCAATCGGAGTCACCTCTCCAAAAGAGCCATCCGCACGTTGTACCTCCACACGATAGAGCTTGCGCTCTGCCTCACCGGCTTCACGGCGATCGGGTCGGCGTACACCGCCGTTCCAGGTAACCCGAATTATTTGTTTCACCCCTTGCGGGCAGCGAGTGGAGTTGGTTTCTTGCGTCCATTGTTTTTCGGAAACGGATTCCGCCAACACCAGGGAAGGACCGTCGGCGAGGGGCGTAACGTCCACCTGTGTTCCCTTGAAGTTGATTGCGGGCGAGCCATCCGAGAGCACGTCACCCACTACCTTGACTGACACCGGTGGGTTGTCAGGCGCGTCGCCAAATTCGCCAATGAGTAGCACGGTTCTCAGCTCGCCCTGATCCTGCGCTGGTCGCAGGGTGACGCACTTGGGGGTGTGAACCTCACCGAGCTTCGAGGTAACTTCAAAGTCCTCGGGCTGTAGGGTGGCAGCGTCAAGTGTTTGTGAAAAAACAACAGGCATGCCGTCCTCGCCAGACGCTCCCCAGCACAGCCTGTTTGCTGCAAAGGGTAAATCGTTATCGAGCCCGAAGAAGGCTGATAGCAAACGTGTTTCTTGTTGTGGCGCTCTGGTGAAGGATGATTTGGACAATGAATCATGCTCTGCAGCTGAGGCCGAACAGATTGCCATCAGGCCCAAGGTGGCCGCTATGGTGCCAAGAAACTGAATACTGAGGTGATTACTGACTGGGTGGTTTTTCATCCTAGTCTACCTCGTTGTTTCCAACCTGGGCCTGCTAGCATGCTGTGTGGGTCCGCAGGTGTTATCGGCCTCAAGGTCATATGTAAATTGTTTCTCACGATTCTTCATGGGCGTGACTGATGTGAATGATATGTCAGGGGTCATCCTTTCAGAGAAAAATCTGACCTACCTATCACTTGGGTGACAAGCTCAGTGAAGAGCCACGCAGTCAGGCTATGACTCGGCTTTTTCTGCTTTCTGTCACTTAAATGACAGGTGAAATTCTCATTTATCTGAATTACTTACTTGCAACTAAAAGTCCGCACGCAAGCAACGTTTGCTCGTGCATCGAGGCTGACTAAATCAAAAACCAAATTGCATAAGCCTATCAGTGATCAACAGCATTCAACACATAGCGAGGCTACATTATGGACATTTCTCTTACAGAGCCGGATCTGGAATTTCGGCGAGAAGTTCGTGAATTTCTAGATCAACATCTTCCCACTGGCGCGGAAATGTGGACTAAGCGTGATGAATGGTTTGAGAAGCTGCGGGCAAAAGGCTGGGACGTACCTAAGTGGCCAGAAGAGTTTGGCGGCCCCGGTTGGTCTCCTACCCAGCACTACATCTGGGACAAGGAAACGGCCGATAGAACAATGCCGCCCGTCTCGCCGTTTGGCCACGTTATGCTGGCCCCGATTTTGATGAAGTACGGCACTCAGGAGCAAATCGATCGCTTTCTACCCAGCATCCGCAACAACACAGTTAACTGGTGTCAGGGATATTCAGAGCCTGACGCGGGGTCTGACCTCGCAAATTTGCAATGTAAGGCAGTTCTAAATGAAGACGGGACCGAGTACACCGTTAACGGAACTAAAATCTGGACAACGATGGCACACATAGCGCAGTGGTGCTTTTGCCTTACCCGCACAGACAATACCGGTAGTAAACAAGAAGGTATCACCTTCTTGTTAATTCCTATGGACGATGTTGAAGTAAAACCGATCTTCACACTGGGAGGTAGTCACCACGTTAATCAGCTCTTCTTCGATAACGTAAAAGTGCCTGTCGAAAATAGGATTGGCGAAGAAAATGCTGGTTGGACTTATGCAAAAGGTCTTCTGAAGCACGAGCGTAGCGGTATTGCTGGTATATCCAAAACGTTAACGGGCATCAAAAAGCTAAAAGCAAATGCACAAACTGTGCGAGTGGGTGACTCTACCTTGATGGGAGACCTCGGTTTTAGAAATAAGGTCGCTGAAGCTGAAATAGAACTCCGCGCCTTGGAATTTACTGAACTACGTAGCCTTGCGGCAGCAGCGGGCGGTAATGAGCCGGGGCCTGAGTCTTCAATATTGAAGTTGAAAGGAAGCTTCATGCAGCAAAGATTGGCTGAATTGACCATTGAGGCTGGGGGTATCTACTCCAGCAATAATAGTTCAGAAAAAGCAGGACCTGCTTTCGCAAAGGGCGGTATGGCCAGCTACTTGGCGGGGCGGGCAGCAACTGTCTACGGTGGCTGCAGCGAAGTGCAGAAAGATGTAATCGCCAAAAGTGTCTTCAATCTCAAATAACACGCTGCTAGTAGAGTGTGATTATTGAGACGAGATTACCTCAAGTAGAAAATAACGGAATCAAACATGGATTTTCAACTGAGCGAAGTACAGGAAATGTTGCGTAACAGCGTTCAGAAATTTGTAAGCGACAACTATGAGCTGCCAAGCCGGATAGAGCAGCAGAAAAAGGGCATGGGCTACAGTGAAGAACACTGGAAAACGTTCGCTCAGCTGGGTTGGTTAGGCCTTCCTTTCGCAGAGGAGTATGGCGGGATGGGTGGTGACGCTGTCGACCTAATGGTGATGATGGAGGAATTTGGAAAAGGTCTGGTTCTAGAGCCCTTCTATCCCACCGTTGTGCTGGCAGGTACGGCCATCAATGCAGGCGCGAGTTCCGCGCAAAAAGAACGTTTGATTCCAGGTATTGTTGCGGGCGAGATAAAGGCGACTGTTGGCTACGCTGAAGAGCAAAGCCGCTATAACTTGGCGGATGTTGCTACAAGCGCTCGCGAAAATGGTGACTCGTACATAATCAATGGCGCCAAGTCCATGGTTGCAAATGGGGAAACGGCAAACTACTACATCATTAGTGCACGCACTGCTGGCGACCGTACCGACGACGAAGGCATCAGTCTTTTTCTGGTGAGTGCCGATGCTGAAGGCGTTAATGGCACTCACATGAAGACAGTAGATGGTTTACGCGCTTCTGAGCTGACGTTTGATAACGTAGAAGTTAGTAAAGACGACTTAATCGGAGACTTAAACGGTGGTTTGGAAATTCTAAAAAAGGTGGCCACTAACGCCATACTAGCGCTTAGTGCGGAGGCAGTTGGTGCGATGGAAGTGCTTTACAAAGATACCATTGACTACACTGCTCAACGCATCCAATTCGATCATCCTCTGGCTGAGTTCCAGACAGTCAAGCATCGAATGGTAGAGATGTTTACCGAGACCGAAATAACTCGCTCGATGCTTTATCGCGCCACGATGGAGGTTGTGGATGGGCACGAGGATGCCGAAATTGATGTTCACGCATTAAAGTTCCTTGTTGGTAAAAACGGACGTTTTGTGGGACAAAACGCCGTTCAATTACACGGTGGCATGGGTCAGACTGAAGAGCTGCGCGTGGGCCATTACTTTATTCGCTTAACTGTAATGGACTCGTTGTTTGGCGATACCAACCATCACTTGAATCATTACTCCGCGAAGATGCCGCTTCCTGAGGCTAACGACGAGGCGGTTCAGCGGCCTTTCAGAACCGCTGCTAATCTGTGACAAGCGTTGCTTGCATACCTACTTTCGATTGCAGTGAAGTAACCTTGATAAATCAGAATTTCAGTTGTCGGGTAAGTGACAGAAAACGGAAAAAAGCCGATTCATAATCTAAGAACGCGTTTGAAAAAAGGCGCAAATGGCCCTTGTTTAGAAGATGGCGTCCGCCCTATACGGAGGTAGAAAAGATGATGGGAATAAGTAGCAGTGTAGATTTAGGATTTAACCTACGACAAACGGCACAGAAAGCCGGTGAGAGGTTCAAAGCTGCCGATACAGATAGTGATGAGCATATATCTAGAAAAGAGTTTGGTGACTTCGCTGAACTAAGGGTCATTGATTCCAATAGGATGAATAAAATTTTCGCCCGGTTAGATAGAAACGGAGATAGCCAAATAAGCCAAAGCGAACAGCAGGACGTTATTAGTTTCATGCGGGAGCGGAAGGAAAGTCTGATCAGTAGTCAAGTTGGAAGTAACCGGGGATTCGACCTAGTGAAGTCGCTCATGGGTCCATCTGAGGATGATTCTCGTATCGGCGATATGAAGCATCGATGGCAAGGCGCGCTAGAAGAACAACGCACCGACGACTACTACGCAGCTAAGAGAGCGGAATCGGAGTTTCGGATAGAAAGCATGTACCGAGAAGTCGATCTGTTCGCTTAAAGTTCGCTTGGTTATTCGATGGGGTTGGTTACGGGTTTCAGCATCTTCGTTTTTAGCCTGCGAGCCCTATGAGGTGGCGCAGTGCTCTTTAGAGGCAATCAAAGCCTCTACAACTTCCAGAAAAGTAGTCATTTAAACCTCTGTTCATCGCTAGTAGATCAATACCCTAAATTGGGCGATTTTGGTCCACTGTGGCTGGTGCGATTTCAGAGAAATCAATGACTTATATCTAATTTGGTAGGACCAGGCGGATTCGAACCGCCGACCTCTACCATGTCAAGGTAGCGCTCTAACCAACTGAGCTATGGTCCTATATTGGGTTGCAACCACGTTCCGCTATGGCGGTTTCGATGGCTGCCCGCTGCCGCAGCGCAGTCTCTACGCCACCCCAAAAAACGGGAGGGCGATCATAGCGAAGAAGGTGCTTTGACTCAACTTCTGGTTGACTCACTTGCTGGGGATAAACCCATCCCCATCCCAACATCTGCCTGCGGCCCGGCCAGGCAGCCCGCCCGCCCTCGCTCGGCTGGACGCTCACAATGGCGGCAGTTTCTGCTGATCATGGAAAATCACCCGCGAAACCCCTGTAAGCGAGTATCAGCTGTGGGGCCTGACGCAAAGCCGAATCGCCAAAGTCCAAAGCCCGATAGCGTGGTTTGAGGGTGATCTGGAAAGCACTCAAGGACTGATGCATAGTCAGCGGCCTCCATCAGGAAATGAACCCCCTTGTCATGCGGGCATTGGAAGTCAGGGTAGGGCACGCGGCCGCGAAACGACTGGCGGCTGAGGGCTGGCAGCCCGATCTCATTGACGGCTTGATCGGCGCCTCCGGTGGGCCGAAGTGGTTGATTCTTGGACACCTCGATCGAGCGCTGAGTCGTTGGCTGCATCCGGACAGGCAGCGACCGCTGCGGGCAGTGGGGTCTTCGATTGGCTCCTGGCGCCATGCTCTGCTGGCGCAGGCCGATCCGATAGCGGCCATCGACCGGTTTGAAGATGTTTATCTGCGCCAGAGCTACAGCGCTGCCAAACCGGGAATAGAGGAAGTCACGGCTGCCAGCCGGGATATGCTAATGACCGCACTGGGTGAGCACGGCGCCGCCGAGGTTGCCCATCATCCCTGGTTGCAGAGCTATATCGTTACGGCGAAAGGCAAGGGTTTAACCAGCTGCACCGAGGGCACACGGCTGGCTCTGGGATTGGGCGTGGCGGCGGTGGGCAATACTTTGTCCCGACAAACCTTGCCCCTGTCGTTTCAGCGGGTGGTGTTTACCCGCGAGGGCGCGCAACCATTACCGGATCTGCTATCGGGCTTCGACACTCGGTATGTGCCGCTCTCTGAGCAAAGCGTTCCCAGCGCCCTGTTGGCCAGCGGTGCAATACCCTACCTGTTTGAGGGCGTATCCGACGTACCTGGAGGCGCGGCGGGTGCCTACTGGGACGGCGGCATTATTGACTATCACTTTGACGTGGCAGCGCTGGGGGATGGAGGTCTCTGGCTGTATCCGCATTTTGGCAATCGCATCACCCGCGGTTGGTTTGACAAGTTTCTGCCCTGGCGAGCAGGCCGACGGCCGCAGGCAGACGGGCTCATCATGCTGTGTCCCTCGGATGCGTTTCTGGACAGTCTGCCCTACGGCAAGATTCCCGATCGACGTGATTTTGGGCGCATGGGTGAAGATGAGCGGATGCGGTACTGGCAGTATTGCGTGCGGGAATCGCAACGCCTTGCCGATGAGTTTAGCGATATCGTGTCGGCCAGTGACCCGCTTGCCCGGGTGACCCTAGTGTAAACGCACTCCACAGGGCGGCGCTGATTTGACCACCAAGTGGCCAGCGTGGCCAGCAACTCGACCCGCAACAGCGAAACATTGTTTAGCGACCTATCCTGTTGGATGGCATCTTACAGGCCACTTTCGGCCGCTCCGTTGCCCTCTGGTGGGACCATTAGTCCCACAGTGAGCCCCTTTGGGCGCTTTTCGCTGTGTCAGCAGGGGAAGGTGGTTACTATTTAAATATAACAATAGTTCTTTAAATTTCAGGCACCCATGGCAACCGCACAACTGTATAAGACGGCTGATGGCCATCATCATCTTCTGGTCGATGGTGAGCAGTACTTTATCAAGGGCGCTGGGCTGGAATTTGGCCCAATGCGTCAGCTGGCGGCATGCGGTGGCAATACCTTCAGAACCTGGCGGGTTAGCAACGGTGCCCAGTCGGCCGAGGCCATCCTCGATGAAGCCCAGGCATTAGGCCTGAAAGTGTGTATGGGCCTCGATTTGGCGCGGGAACGCCACGGGTTTGACTACGCCGATGCCGACGCGGTGCGGACCCAGCACCTTGCCATGTTGGAAGACGTTGAAAGGCTCAAAACGCATCCAGCGCTTTTGATGTGGGGTCTGGGCAATGAGCTCAACCTGCGTTCATCAAATCCGCGGGTCTGGGATGCCGTTGAGGCCCTGTGCCGGGACATTAAGGCCACTGACCACCAGCATCTGGTGACCACCATGCTGGCGGGCATCGATGCGAAAACCGTGGCGAACATTGTGGAAAGGGCACCGTCCCTCGACTTTCTCTCTTTTCAGATTTACGGTGAGATCGACCAACTGCCCAGCGTTTTGAGGACAGCCCGTTATGACGGTCCCTATCAAATCACCGAGTGGGGGCCGACGGGCCACTGGGAAAGCCCCGAAACCGACTGGGGGCGTCCTATTGAGGCGACCAGTCGAGAGAAGGCGCGGGATATTTCCCGGCGTTATCATCAAATCATCCTGGCAGACGCTGCTAACTGTCTGGGCGCCTATATTTTTTTGTGGGGGCAGAAGCAGGAACGAACCCCCACTTGGTACGGCCTCTTTCTGGAGGACGGTCGGCGAACGGATGCGGTGGATGTCCTGCAACACGCCTGGACGGGACAATGGCCTGCACGGCGCGCCCCCGGTATAGAAGCACTGACCTTAAATGGGCTGTGTGCGGCAGATAGCGTCACTGTGAATGCTCAGGTGGCCATGGCCGCAGAGGTGGTTTTGTCACACCCCGAGGAGGATCTAAAGTTCTCATGGGTTGTGAGGGAAGAAGTTGACCGGGCGAGTGAAAGTGACGGGGGTGATTTTGAGCCTACGCCAGCGACGGTTGTCGCAGGCAGCGGGGCGCAGACCCGCCGATTTGCATTCACAGCGCCTCCGCCCGGGGAGTATCGCCTTTACTGTCAGGTCGACAACATGGCTGATGCCAGTGCCGTCGCCAATATTCCCTTTTTGGTAAGTCAGTCGAAGGCTCAATCAATGTCTAAAAAGAAACAGGTCCACGCTGTATGACAACGGAAGCCGTAGCACTTCATATCCCGACGGAGACACCGTCAGTTGGGATTCCAATGAGCCAGAAAGTGGCATTTGGACTGGGGATGCTGGCCAACCAGATGTTCCCCGCCGCACTGGGTATTTTTATGGTCATACTGGTTCAGGGGTTGGGCATGAGCCCGATTCTATGGGGTCTTATTTTTTTCCTGCCCAAGCTGGTAGATGCCATTACTGACCCTCTGATGGGCTATATTTCAGATCGCACTGAATCTCGCTGGGGGAAGCGTCGGCCCTACATTTTCATCGGGGCGATTGTCGCGGGCCTGTCGTACATGGCCATGTGGCAGCTGTCTGCTGAAGACAGTCAAATGTATAACTTCTGGTATTTCCTGGCCTGGTCCATCGTGTTTTTCATTGGCATGACCATCTTCTCCGTGCCCTACGTGGCTATGGGCTATGAAATGAGCAAGGATTACCACGAGCGCACACGCCTGATGGCGGTAGCGCAGTGGATCGGTCAGTGGGCGTGGGTCATCGCGCCCTGGTTTTGGATCATCCTTTACGATCCCAACTGGTTTGCTTCGGCAGCGGAAGGTGCCCGCACGGTGTCCATTTACGTGGGTTCAGCCTGTATGGCGCTCGCCATGGTGCCGGCTATTTTCTGTTATTCGGAAGACAGCACAGGTAACGATTCGGGTGCCGAAGAGGCCCAGAGGTCGCTGGCGGATACCTTCATGGACCTGTTTCATGGCATTGGCATTACGCTTAAAAATAAGCCTTTTCAGAAGATTTGTATTGCGACCTTCTGCATCTTCAATGCCTACAACTGCGTCGCCGGGTTTGCTTTTTTTATTATCGTTTACTACATGAATGCCGGGGACCCGGTCGCTGCCGGGAACTGGCCTGCTATCTTTGGCAGCGTCTCGGCACTATGCACCTGTTTTCTTGTGATACCCGTGGTCAATTGGATGGCGCAGCGTTACGGCAAGCGCCAAACGTTCCTCATCACCCAGTCCTTGTCCCTCGCGGGCTATGCCATGTTCTGGTGGAGCTTCACGCCTGAAAACCCTTACTTGATGATTGTGCCGATTCCCCTGTTCGTCTTTGGCATTGGCGGGCTGTTCACCCTCATGATGTCCATGACAGCGGATATCTGTGACCTCGACGAACTGGAAACCCACGAGCGTCGCGAGGGTTTGTTTGGTGCGATCTACTGGTGGATGGTCAAATTCGGTGCCGCCTTTGCTGGCCTGTTAAGTGGCCTGATCCTCAGCGTTGTCGGCTTTGACCAAACACTCACGGTGCAGTCAGACAGCGCGCTTGCCGGGTTGAGAGCAGCCTTTATTCTCGTGCCGGCGACGGGCACGCTCATAGGGATTTGGGTCATGCGCTCTTATGAGCTCGATGAAACCCGAGCGCGTGAGATTCGTGAGGCCCTCGACGCCCGGGCGGTGTAGCGCACCTTCCCCCGGGGGGCGCTCAGGGCAGGTTGCCTGGGTTGTGGCTAAAGCATTAGGCCAGGGTCTGTGCCACTGAGACATCGATGCGTTCTATCTCTCCCAGCTTCTTGAACAATGATGCTGAAACGTCCGGGTCCAATGTACCGTCAGCGAAGTTGCGCCGTTCACCTGTGTGCCAGGTGACGCTGACGCTGCCATCTCCATCGCGTGTGTAGATAACCGGTACCTGACAATAGGTGAACCCCAACTGCGAGGCCTGTAGGGATACCGAACAAGAGCCGCCTCGCGCGTCGTAATAGGTCAGCTCAGCGGGCTCAGTCACAAACTCGCCACCTCGCAGTAACGTCGGACGAAAGCTGACCTGTCCGCCTTCTACGCGAACACCGAGTTCGGCAAGGCGTGTGAGTACCTCCTCCTTGACCTGCCCCGTCATACCGGGTTGTCGGGCGCCGGCAAAACCCGGGGTGTGGGAGTAGGGGTCGGTGGGGAAGGCGCCATAGACATCAGGCGTCTTGTTGAAACCAATGCCCTCACGGACGTCATAGTAAGCGGCATATAAACCATGGAGGGTCTCCGCAGAACATCCCAGGTCTTCGGCATGGCGAATCGTATCCATGACAGCCAGCAGGAGCTTCGAGACCATATGCCAGTAAATCGAACCCAGCCCTTCATAGGCGTACATACCGCCTGAGCGGCCAGTGAAATTGGCGCAGTCAAACAGGTCGGAAAACAGCGCTTCGATTGCCCCGCGCTCCGCCGCGACCTCGTTCTCAAAGCCTTGTAATGCCAGAGCATTCAAAACCGAAGCCACCGCCGCCGTGTTGGTAAAGTGACCGGAAAAATAGGCGTTACCCTGCGCGTCGCATTCGATGAGTTGGTCGTCCCCGGCCGACTTGAGCGCCGAAAGCAGTGATGACTTTTCGACCACTTCGCCGGGGATTATATTGCGATCGATAAAAGCCGGCAGTTTACGATTGGGGTAGAGGAGGTAGGAGTGCTGACGCTCGGTGTACAGCGAGGAGGTTCTCAGACGGCCCAATAGGGCCAGCGCGTCGTGCGGGGTGAGCACGTTGGTGCTGAGCACGGCAACCTGTCCTTCCAGCATCTCATAAAGGCGGCGGATTCCGACACCGGTGTCGGTGACGTCAATGCGGTTGTAGGCATGAAATAAACCGGTCTCACCTTGATTATTGCGGATGCTCGTCGCGCTGATGTCGGTGGCCTGATGCATAAATGCGAGCAGGGACGCGACCGCAATCTTGCCTTTTTCTCCGCTGAACCCATCGCTATAAACGGCCTCCCGGTAGTGCTCTGCCGCAAGCCCCAGACTATCCATGACATGTTTACGGATAGCGTCTGTCACCGGCCCGCCGGTAAGCGGCTCGGCATGTTCCCCCAACACGCCAGAGACCGAGTCAAACAGTGTTTTCACTTCTGACGAAACAACGATCTCAGCCTCCGCTGCGTTACCGAGTAACGGAATAACCTGTTGGAGGAACCGGTGCAGATAGCAGAGTGTGACAACGGAGACGCCGGTGCCAACAAGGGCATTGTTGGCGTCGTTCCATTCCGGACGCTGTGTGTTCATCCAAATGCCGGCATCTGGAACAAAATTCACGATTTTAGCCAGCAGGGTGACCAGCAGCTTCTCGACGAGATTGACCTGGTAGACGCCGTTCTGGGAGGTCAGCAGCAAACGGCCATCAGCCCCCATGGCTTCCACACGCTGTTCAATTGCGGTGTCCAGAGCGGTGTCGAAGATAATCGTATCGTAGGGGTTGGCGAGAATATCGGCGTAGGGTTTGATGCGATAGGGAACGTTTGCATAGGCAAAGACCTCGCGTGTCATCATCGATGTGATCGCTTCAGGATTATGTGCGACGGTTTGCTCCATCAGTTTTGACAGGTAGATGAGCTGGTGGTCACCCCAGTACCCGATGTTGGCCCAGGGGTTCTCCGGCTCTGGTCGCTCCCAGTCGATGCCCTGGCGGGTTATGCGATAGGGGTTGTAACCGTCCGGGGTTGTGGCGTTCAGAAATTTCGTCACCATGTTGGCGCCAAAACACGGCACCGAGGTGATCAGTGCTTCCCAATTCTGGAAGATGTCGCGCCAGTTACCCTCGTAGCTGAGCCGCTTGTTGCCTTTGCCGTCCTTGACCTCAATGGTGAAGCGATTCCAGGGCCTGGAGGGGTCGCCATGACGTCGGCTGAAGGTCAGTGGCAGATACTCCCGACAGAGACGCTCCAGCTGCGGGTTGTCAGTGCTGTCCAGTGCGTTGCTGAGTTCGTGGTAGGTCAGAGTCGTGGGTAAAC
>Ga0213867_1000169_pt1 | contig 30696 bp, 30 predicted proteins | sample PICome_12_FD_160120 | JGI IMG/M metagenome (GOLD analysis project Ga0213867, IMG submission 160120) | Coastal seawater microbial communities near Pivers Island, North Carolina, United States - PICO540 | ecosystem: Environmental > Aquatic > Marine > Coastal | place: USA: North Carolina... | reverse complement strand
AACTACACACTCGTGTTGCCATTAGGAATGGGACGCACAGTTGTCGGGCGTGTGGGTCAAGGCGTTGGCTTTAATGCATACCCGCTGCGTCGCAGCACCGATATGGGTTACTGTTTAGGTGCTTCCATTCAGCTTACTGATAAGGTGTATCCGCTTGCCAATACCCAAGAGCATTGGTCGATGGAAGGTCGCGCGATTGTACGCGAAAGTACGGCTAGCTACTACAGCAAAAAGTCCGATTTTGCGACCCAAATGGGTGTTGAATCCCATGCACCCGCTAACTACGGCAAAGATAAGGACAAGACACTTCAAGAAAAGGTCACCAATCAGTACCGTGGCAATTCTGCTTACAAGCATCCGAGTTTTACCAAGCCCGCTCCAAATGTCAAAGTTTGGGAAGGCCATGAAGATAAATTTCCTGATGTCCAGCAGTGGGGAATGGCGATCGACCTAAATAGTTGCACGGGCTGTAACGCCTGTGTCGTGGCCTGCCAGAGCGAAAATAACGTGCCGATTGTCGGTAAGGATCAGGTATTACGGGGACGTGAAATGCACTGGTTGCGTATCGATCGCTACTTTTCCGCAGAAAAGTACGATCAGTCAGAGATTCCAGAAGACGTCCAAGTTTCCTTCATGGGGATGATGTGCCAGCATTGTGAAAATGCTCCCTGTGAGCAGGTCTGTCCAGTCAATGCGACCGTTCATGACAGTCAAGGACTCAACACCATGGCGTATAATCGTTGCGTTGGCACCCGTTATTGCGCGAACAACTGCCCTTACAAGGTCCGTCGTTTCAACTTTTTCGATTGGAACAAGCGTCAGATCGGTGAGTTCTACAAAGGTCCTCTGGGGCCAGTAGATGAGCCTGAGCTGCAAAAGATGCAGAAGAACCCAAATGTGACGGTTCGCATGCGCGGTGTGATGGAAAAGTGCACCTTCTGTACCCAAAGGATTGAAGCCGCTAAAATTGAACAAAAACGTTTGGCGGGTGCTTCGGGAGATATTAAAATTCCTGATGGCAAAATCAAAACGGCTTGTCAGCAGGCCTGTGCGGCAGATGCCATCAGCTTTGGGGATGTTTCGGATGTGAATTCCGAAGTCTCACAAGCGAAGGCGAGTGATCGTGATTATTCTGTTCTCGGTTATCTAAATGCGCGTCCTCGCACCACTTATCTCGCGCGGTTGCGGAACCCAAATCCCAAGATGCCGGATGCCTACAAGTATCCATATGCGTATTCACAGTATAAAAAACGCTACGGCAGTGCGGCTCCTAGTCAGCACTCCAAGGGCGCTTCCCACGTTCATGATGCGGCCCATCCCGCGCACTAATTGATTGATTCAGGAATTCCTATAATGGCTACGACATCACAAGATCCTTCACTCGATCCGGCGCAAGCAGCTTTGCTCGCTCGTGTTGAACCGGCTGTCCTTGAGGAACAGGCTTTAGTAACTAACAATCGAGATTTTAATTGGGTGACCAATAAGATTTGCCGTATTGTCGAGACCGAGACACCTCTGTGGTGGTGGGTCTGTATGGCTGTGGCATTGGCTACAGCTGCCTTTACTGGAATTGGCTTGCTGTGGCTTGTCAGTACAGGAGTGGGCGTTTGGGGCCTCGCGAATCCCATCAATTGGGGTTGGGCGATTGTGAACTTCGTTTTTTGGATTGGTATTGGCCATGCGGGTACCTTGATCTCCGCTGTGCTGTGTTTGCTGAAACAAGGTTGGCGGACATCGATTAATCGGGCTGCCGAAGCGATGACCATTTTCGCAGTGGTGTGTGCTGGTATTTTCCCGCTCTTTCACGTGGGCCGGGTATGGTTTGCTTGGTGGCTATTCCCCATTCCCAACGCCAATGGGATTTGGCCACAGTTTCGTTCTCCGCTTGAATGGGACGTTTTTGCGGTGTCCACCTATGGGACAGTATCGGTACTCTTTTGGTACATGGGCATGATTCCTGATCTGGGTGTACTCCGCGACCGGGCTGTCCAGCGCCTGAAAGCGGGACTTTACGGCAAGGGATTTTCCATGCAACAGGCCATGGATGTCTTTCGTAAATATTTGTATGGTATATTTGCAATGGGCTGGCGCAATGCAGGCAATCACTGGCGGAATTATGAAATGGCCTATCTGATTTTAGCGGGCCTATCGACTCCATTGGTGTTGTCGGTGCATACGATCGTTTCCTTTGACTTTGCGCTCTCAGTGTTACCGGGCTGGCACACGACTATTTTTCCCCCTTACTTTGTGGCGGGAGCTATTTTCTCTGGCTTTGGTATGGTCTTAACCTTAATGCTTCCTCTGCGTGCGCTCTATGGCTTGCATGACCTGATTACACAGCGTCACATCGACAACATGTGTAAAATCTGTTTAGGCACAGGTTCCATCGTGGGTTATGCATACATCATGGAGTTCTTTATTGCTTGGTATGGTGCCAACCCCTATGAGAGCTATGCATTTATAAATCGTGCTTTTGGACAATACTGGTGGGCTTATTTGATGATGTTCAGTTGTAATGTGTTCACGCCTCAGCTGTTTTGGTTTAAGAAGGTGCGCGAGAATGCTGCGCTGGTTTGGGTGATGTCGATTTTTATTAACGTGGGTATGTGGTTTGAGCGTTTTGTGATTACCGTGACTTCGCTGGCTAATGATTTTCTACCTTCGAGCTGGGGATATTATTCTCCGACGATTGTCGACATCATGACATTTTTCGGAACATTTGGCTTATTTAGCGTATTATTCCTATTATTTTTAAAGTTTTTACCACTGATGCCGATTGCAGAGGTGAAGTTTGTAATGCCAGCGGCTGACCCACATGGAGCCCACGGCGATGATAAAGGAGGGAAGCACTAATGGCTAAAACTTATGGTATGGTGGCGAGTTTTCCAGACACGCCTGCCTTTTTTCACGCAGCGGAGAAGGTCCGTGACGCAGGCTTCAAAAAATGGGATACGTATTCGTCTTTCCCAGTTCACGGTATGCCGGAGGCACAGGGGCAGGCACGATCTAAGGTGCCCATCTTTACATTTTGTGGCGGCATTACCGGTTTTACACTTGGGACCTTGCTTGTGTGGTTTATGAACAGCTACGATTATCCACTCATTGTGGGTGCTCAGCCCTTCTTTAGTCCAGTATTTCCATTTCCCATTATGTATGAGCTGACGATTTTGTTATCAGCTTTTGGGACTTTGGGAGGGATGTTTTTGACCAATTTATTGCCCCAACATTACAATCCGCTATTCAACAACGACCGCTTTCTTGAGGTCTCGGGAGATCGTCTAGTGATAGCGATAGAAGCACGCGATCTTAAGTACGACGCTGATTCAACTCGGGCATTTCTCGAGCAGATTGGCGGTACGGACATTGAGGAGGTACAAGTTTAGGATTTGATTATGCGTATATTTTTAGCAATCTACCTGTTTTTGATCGTGGCTGTGGTGACGATTATGGGCTTTCGGGGCGACCTGTCCACGAAACCACCGATCGAAGTGTTTCCAGACATGGATCGTCAAGCTCGCTACAAGCCGCAGGCAGAGAATGACTTCTTCGCTGATGGTCGCAACAATCGTTCAATTCCCGCCAACACGGTGGCGCGCGGTGATTATTTCAGTCAATCCGAAGTTTTTTCTGAAGATTTCCACGATGATACACTGGGAGACCGAGTATATTTAGCTGGCAAGAACTTGGATGGCTCTTTCATTCAAACAGTACCCGTTGAGGTGACCCACGAATTGATGGCACTGGGACAGCAAAAGTATGGTATTTTTTGTGCAGTTTGTCATGGCTCTGCAGGTGACGGCAATGGTGTGACTAAACCGTATGGTGTGCTTGCTGCCAGTTATCACGATGATCGGCTAAGATCGATAGAAGACGGTTACTTGTACGATGTGATTACCAACGGCAAAGGTCTCATGTACGGTCTCAAAGGGCGTATTACGCCGGAAGAGCGGTGGGCAATTGTCCTCTATCTGCGGGCACTACAAGCTTCGCAAAACTATGATGCTGACCTGCTCAGCTCGGCTGAAATCAGTGAGTTAGGATTATAATACTATGCAACTGGATACTACAGATTCCCGCGGGAACAAAACAGGTTTATATGCACTGGTCATTGGGCTGGTGGGCTGCGCAATCGCCTTGTTTGGATTTATGCAAGGCTGGCGTGATGGCGATGTGCGTCCCATCATGAGTTGGTTGATTGGTATTGGATTTTGGCTTTCAATTGCCTTGGGCATGCTATTTTTGATCCAAATATGGTATGTATTCCATGCTCGTTGGCCGGTCATTATCCGCCGTCAATGTGAGCATTTCATATCGGTGTTTCCCTACCTGCTCATTTTGTTTCTACCACTATTGGCGATTCCTTATTTGCATGAGAATCCTGGCTTACTATGGAAGTGGATGAATGGTTACAACGAATTGCCCGGGCATGGCACTGTTGGCGAAGACCCGATTTACAACTGGAAGTCACCCTTTTTGAATCTAAGCTTTTTTAGTATTCGTGCCATCGCTATTTTTGGGGTATTTATTGGTATGGCAGCCGCATTACGCTATTTCTCTTTCAATACCGACAAAACAGGCTCTATCCAAAACACTCACAATGCCCGACGCCTATCTTCAATTGGCATTTTCTTGTGCGCGGTTGCTTTGACGCTCGGAGCCATTGATTGGTTTAAATCTTTGGAGTATCACTGGTTTTCCACCATGTATGGCGTTTGGTTTTTTGCGGCCTGCATTCGTGCAGCCTTGAGTGCGATCATAATATTGACGGTGATACTTGCAGCTAAAGGTTATCTCAAGGGCATTCTGAAACAGGCTCATCGCTATGATGTCGCGTGTATGATGCTCGCCTTTACAGTTTTCTGGGCCTATATCAGCTTTTCGCAGTATTTCTTAATCTACAGTGCCAACATTCCTGAGGAAACTTTTTGGTATAATATTCGTGAGAAGAACTACAATGGCGATTTAAATTCCTGGTGGTGGGTGAGTATGGGCCTTATTTTCGGTCACTTTTTAACACCTTTCCTTTGCTTGCTCTGGTACAAAACAAAGATTGTTGTCTGGCGTACCGTGGCGATTGCTACTTGGATTTTAGCTTTCCACTTACTCGATCTCTATTGGAATATCGTTCCTGGAAAACTGGTCCCAACAGATCCGCATGCTGCCGGGTATATTGTTCGTCAATTTTCGGTTTCTATCTATGATCTTGCCGCACTGATCGGTATTGGGGGGATTTGCATCTTTGCTATGTGCCGCAGTATGCGAAAGGCGGAGCCCATTCCTATTCGTGACCCGAATATTCAACTTTCAATTAACTACACCGAATAATTATATGGCACACTCAGAAAACACTACTCGGTCTCGTTTGCTTACTTTTGTCGGTGCTGTTGGTGCGCTGTTGATCTTTGCATTGCTGCTTTTGATTGCCTATATTCCCAATCGTCCAGCAGCGGTTGATGCTGAAATCAACGCGGCTCGAAAAGCAAAAGCTGCCGAAGCGATTGCGCAGGGGAAGGCCAAACTCAATGGCTATGCCGTTATTGATGCGGATCAGCAACTGGTACGTATTCCCATCGAGCGCGCTATGTTGGTGACAGTAGAGAACTATCAAAAAGCTGCCGAGAATTAGATCGATGGATGTCGAGAACTATCAGGATTTAATGCCGATTATTTTACTGGGTATTGTGTTTTTTATTTCTGCACTCGGCATGTTTTATTGGTCATCGAAGCGCGGTCAGCTACGCGATTTTGATTCGCAAGCCAAAACTATATTTACTGATGAAGAACCCGAGGGCGTTGTCAGCGATCAATTTCCCGATGAGAAGCGTTAGCAATTTAACATCTGGGTTTAATGGAATTAAATTTGAATGAATTCTAAGTCACAAACAGTTTTATCTGATACGGATGCCTACTCAACAAATGACGCGGGGGTACGAGCGGAGTTGAGTGAAATTGATGCCTCGATTCGTACGGCATCCATATTCTTTACCGTCTCTTCTGTTCTCTGGTTGCTGATCGGATCCGTTTTTGCCATTATAGCGGCCATTAAAATGCATCATCCTGATTTTCTAGGTGGGGATGCTTGGACTACTTTTGGGCGCATGCGCTCGGCTCACTTGAATGCGATGGCCTTAGGTTGGGGCAACAATGTGATCTTTGCGGTCGGTCTATGGATTATGGCGCGCCTATGTCGTTCACCCATCCGTCATGGTGGGCTTTTATTGATAGCGGGTCTATTCTGGAATTTTGGATTAACACTCGGACTAGCTGGGATTATTTTTGGAGATATGACTTCAGTTGAGTGGTTAGAAATTCCTCACTATGCGACCCCGCTGTTAGCTTTCTCTTATTTATTGGTTGGCGTGTGGGGCATCATGGCCTTTCACTTTCGTAAAGGAGCCCATGTGTATGTGTCTCAATGGTACATTTTAGCGGCACTTTTTTGGTTTCCGTGGTTGTACGCAATTGCTCAGATCATGATCATTTGGTTTCCAGCCCGTGGGGTGGTGCAGTCAGTCACTAACTGGTGGTTTGCGCACAATGTCTTGGGGCTGTGGCTGACACCCATGGCTCTGGCCACGGCGTATTATCTGATTCCCAAGGTCTTGGGGCGTCCTATTTATTCTTATTATCTTTCAGTTTTAGGATTTTGGTCCTTAGCATTGTTCTACAATTGGGCGGGTGTGCACCACCTGATCGGCGGTCCGATTCCAGTATGGCTGATTTCAGCAGGGATCGTGGCATCGGTTATGATGGTGGTACCCGTTGTGGTGGTGGGGATCAATCATCACATGTCAGTGGTGGGCTTGCATCGCGCTGTGTGGCGAAGTCCAGCATTGCGATTTGTGGTTTTCGGCTCGATCTCATACACGCTGGCCAGTTTCGTGGGATCAGCGATGGCTTTGCGCTCTGTGAATGAAATTACACACTTTACGCATTTGACGGTCGGACATGCCCACCATGGTGTGTATGCCTTCTTCACCATGATCATGTTTGGTGGTATTTATTACATGCTTCCGAGATTGCTGAAGCGTGAGTGGCCCTCAGCGACACTGATTCGGGTTCACTTTTGGGGATCTGCTATCGGGATCACCATTATGCTGGTGGCCTTACACGTCGCTGGATGGCTGCAAGGGGTTCAAATGAAGGATGCTAGCATTCCCTTTTTAGAGATTGTTCAAATGACCCTGCCGTGGCTGAAAGCACGTTCTGTTTCGGGTTTATTTTTAACAGTCGCTCACATTGCGTTTGCGGTTAATATTTTTTGGATGCTCTTTGCGGCAGGGTCTTTCCGCGCTAGGACGGCGCCCACTTTGCTGAGCAAGAATGATGGGGAGGCATTTGCAAAATGAGAAACTTAGCCTTACTTTTTTGCGGTATATTCTTTACCTTAGCGTTCTCTTTCTCGGGTTTGATTTTGTCGAGTAACAATATACTTGGTGGTTTGCAGCGCACGACTGAAACCCTAGATGAAGAGGGGCAGCTGCAAGAGGGGGAGGAACTTTTTCCTCGGGTTATGCCGGGACTGGCCAAGCAAGGTAAACAGGTCTACATTGAGATGGGATGCATGTATTGTCATAGCCAACAGGTCAGACGTGCTGGTTTTGGTGGTGATGCGGAACGTGGTTGGGGGCCTCGTGCATCGGTACCTCGTGATTACATAACACAAGAGCGTGTCCTACTCGGTACCATGCGGACGGGGCCAGATTTAATGAATGTGGGGGGACGTCCTCTGAATGCTGATTGGCATCATTTACATCTCTATAATCCGCAAATTACATCCGAGCATTCTAATATGCCTCCTTTTGCTTTCTTATACGAGGTCCAAGCGATTGAGCAGAGTCCGTCTGCGGATGCGCTGCAATTTCCTCCCGGATCTCCATACGCACCCGCAGCGGGTTATGAAGTGGTGCCAACTCGTAAGGCTGAGGCACTTGTGGCCTACTTAATGAGTTTAAAACTTGATTACAGCGTGCCAGAAGCTCCGATTTTGTAAGCATGAGTGAAGAAAACAAACAGTCGAATGAGCGTTCGAAAAATTTAGAGTACGCGAAGATGCAAGATGAGCAGGTGCAAAACCTGCACGCTCAACTCATGCGTGAAAAGGCTGAGCCGACGGAAAATGCTTCGCCGGTTCCGATGTTGATCGTTTTTGCATTTGCTGCCTTGTGTTTTTGGTCGGGATTGTACCTGATGGAGAATTCTGGAGGCTTCCGCTGGGATGCGTATTCGCCAGACTTTAATCCTACGGCAGATGTAGCGCCCCCGCCTGAGATTCCATTGTTCAAGCGTGGCGCTAAGGTATTTCGCAATCAGTGTGCGCAGTGTCACCAAGCATCTGGTTTAGGGGTTGCCGGAGTCTATCCTCCCTTGGTTGGTTCATCCTGGGTGATCGAAGATCCTGAGGTCTTGGGACGCATTCTCGTTAACGGCTTGAATGGACCGATCCAAGTTCTGGGGAAAGAGTACAATGGAAATATGCCAGCTTTTGGACCCAATGGGCTTAATTTGAAACCAAAGCAGTTGGCCGGTGTGATGACCTACATTCGGCAAGAGTGGGGGAATCAAGCGCCTGATGTGACAGTTGAAATGGCGGAAACATACATCGAATCCTACGGGGCTCGGACGAACGTTTGGTCTGCATCTGAGTTGCTGGAAGGCTTGGGCGAGTAACGCTTTTGTCGCGTCAATCTGTAGAAATTCTATAATTTCTACAGCCACTTTATTCAGTCATGTGTGCACTGATAGTTGGCTGTAGTTTGCTGCCGTTATCTACTCAGTAGTCGTTGGCCTCAATGAAGGATTGTATCCGCTGGACGACCCGCTCACGGCCCATGACTTGTAGCATGGGTAGTAAGTCAGGGCCTCCAGATTGACCGCTGAGAGCAAAACGAATGGCGGGAAAATAGGCAAATACCTTCTTACTTTGCTCGCTGGCGTGGGCCTCCAGTGAGCTCTGGATAGAACTGGCATCAAAGCTTGCTATGCTTGAGAGTAGCGGGAGCACTTCACGCAGCAGCATTCGTGGATCACCTTTTTTTGTTAATTTCTCTAGTAGTTTGGCATCCAGTTCAAAGTCGTCCTTGAAAAAGTAAGCGCATAATTCCGGCAGGGATTCTAGTGAGCGCGCTTTTGGTTGGCAAAGTTCTAGGACTGCTTGAATATAGTCTTCCGAAGCCGTTTCTTCGATGACACCCGCGCCGTGTAGCCGTGGTCTGGCTAAGAAGCAAAAACTTTCTAGATTCAGTTCGCGCAAATAGTCTGTATTAAGCGATGCCAGTTTGCGTTCGTCAAAGCGAGCATTCCCTTTATTGATGCCCGCAAAGTCAAAGCGCTCAATGATTTCGTCGATCGACATTTTTTCTTGTTCGTCCTTAGGGTTCCAGCCCAAGAGAGCAATGTAGTTTCGCACCGCTGCTGCCATAAAGCCACGCTCAGCATAGTCTTCGATTAAAGCGCCTTGATCACGCTTACTCATTTTGCCGGGCCCTTGTTGCTTTAAGATTAAAGGGATATGGGCAAATTTTGGAGGTGTTGCGCCTAAGGCCTGAAACAATTCGACATGTTTGCTGGTATTGGACAAATGGTCTTCTCCACGTATCACGTGCGTAATACCCATTTCAATGTCGTCAACGACATTTACAAAATGAAACACCGGACTGCCATCCTTACGTACAATAACAAAGTCCATTTCCTCTGTTCGCTCAACGCGTCCGCGCACAGCATCCTCAATCACGACCGACTGGTTGTGCACCTTTTCAACTTCGGCTTTGTGGAAGGCATCGTAAGTTTGGTAACGTTCACCTTGCAGTTTAAACCAAATGGCACCCTCTTTTTCATAGGTGCGCCCAGCTTGTTGCAGCTTTTCTAAGTACGCTTTATAGATTGATTGTCGCTCACTTTGAAAATAGGGGCCACAAGAACCGCCAACTTCTGGGCCTTCATCCCAGTCGAGTCCCAACCAACGCATCCCTTCCAGCAGTACTCGTAAAGCGGCTTCCGTGTTGCGCGCTTTGTCAGTGTCCTCAATTCGTAAGATGAAGTCGCCACCAGTATGCCGAGCATACAGCCAATTAAACAGTGCCGTGCGGGCACTGCCAATATGGAAAAACCCGGTGGGACTCGGGGCAAAACGTACGCGAACTTTTGACATGATTGTAAGGGAAAGGCGATATGATTGGCTGAAATTGAATTGAAATGTATCTCAGCATGGAAAGCTCAATGCTGACAAGTCAATGCGTAAGCATGCAAACGTATTGTCCCCAGTGGTCGTCGCGATACTATGGAACAGGCTAGAGTGCCGAAATCACCGCTCAAAAGTTCGATGATTTCGGCCTGCAAGACTGGTTAAAACACGAAGCCGATGCCGACAGAGATGCGGTCACTGTTGCCATGTTCGGCATTTCGTTTACTGACCCTAGACATCAGTTCATGCTTCCATTCAATGCGCGAATGGACTTGATCTTGCCAGCGCCAGTAAATGGCGGGGCCTGTTGCATAGCTGAGCCTGCCAAACTCCCCATATTTGAGATCGTTTTCCCAGAGAACTTGTAGGGAGTCCAAAGCATTGATTCCGATATCCAGCGAGGCGTTTAGATGTGCCGCTTTGTCGCTTTCATAGATCCAGCCACCCAAGCTAGTCGCGAAAAAGTACTGATACGTTTCGGTTTCATAGCCTAGGGAGAGTCCGCTAGCCCATAAACGATCCGCCACTTGGTAGCGATTGCTATCTTTACCTAAGGGGATCTTGACTTGCGGAGTGATCGACCAATTTCCCGTTCGAGTCGCTAAATTAAAATAGCGTTTGAGCGGAAGTGCTAATGTGAGATCACCCCATCCTTGATCCTTCTCGACGATGGTTTGATCCAACTCGTTCAGCGATTCCTTGCGAGCTGCCAGCGTATAGGGCAATTTGAAGGTCATCCGAACGGCACGTGTCCAGGTGTACACGCCCTGTAGGTGCAGGGTCTGTATTTGTTCCGAAAGACCCTTTGCATGTACAGAATCCCCAAGCTTGAGATCTTGCTTGTCGATATTTTCCAGTAGAGTCTGAATGCCATAGCCACCGTTCCAGCGAGGCATCATATTCATAATGGGTTGGTCAGCCTGCAGCTGAAGCAAGCAAGCGCTACAGGCTAGGGTTATGTAGGCGATTAATGTAGCTACCTTCATTACTGATCACTTTCTTCTTGCTGAAAGTAGTGGCGCTGTGTCGTGTGACCATTCCACTGATAGTAATACTCGGAATCATAGCCAGCCTTTACAATGGCTTTAGCCAGCCTTTTTCTGTCGATTTGACTGTCTGCTTTTATACCCAATACGAGTAATTGTTTAGAGGCATCCATCAAAACACCTTGATCAAATTGACTCGAATCGACTTCCGGTAATTTTTTAAGATGAATGCGTAAGCCGATCCCGCAGGAGCTGCAAACAAAGCCTTTTGCGTAGATGGCAATTCGATTAGGTTGAGCTGCTATATGCTGCGCGGCAGCTTCGTCGCGCGTTGCTTCAGTAACGGGCTGAAATTCTGAAGAGGCGTATAGAGAAGTGCTTAAGGAAAAAAGCGCTCCCATTATAAAATAAATTTTTTTAAACATGGTATGTGAAATAATTGATGGATGACAGCAGTTAGCAGCTGCTGCTATTGATTACAAGAAACTGAGCAAGTGCACGTCTGGACAATTTGCTCAGCTAGTCGAGATCCTCACAATTATCTCAGAGTCGCCAAACACTCAAGCGGCTGCACCTAGCCAGCGCAGTCGATGTATGGCTGAATACTTTAGGCGGAAGGCGGAGTTGTTGTTTGCGGTCAAGCTCGCCGTCTTTGGCTGTATGAAATCGCCTTAGCTCAAAAAAGATAGTGGATGTTGCCGAGTTTTGTGTGGCTTGCGGGTAGAACTCAGGTGTCTCGTGTGAGCAGGTGTTATCGCAACTGGCATGCTTAGTTTCTGAGGGCTCTTGCTGGCAGCATTCAGAACTTTGGGTGGGAACCGACTCATTTGTTACGCAACAACAGTGTAGGCTTTCGGCGCACGTGATGCTCGCGGGAGCTAAAATTCCCAGAAGCTGGGAAACTAAAACACCAATTGCCAACATTCTGCGCATATTCTGCTACTAGTTGGTATTTTTTTATATGTCAAGCTGAACTGCGCCTTAGGGCACCTCTGGAAACCTCCCATGTGCCGAGATTGCCGAGTTGCTGTGATGCAGGCAAGGCTATCTCGCCAACGGTTGGGCTGGAAGCCCTGCCTTGGCGAGAGCAACGCCGCCAGCGCACAGTAAGCGGCAAGTCTTTCAAACCGAAACATTTTTGGTTCTGAGCTGCGTTGATCTGCGCACGAAGGGCTTCCAGCCCTCTTATGCACAGAATCGCCTTGCTCAAAATCAAAATTGTATTCGTCTCGGTCTTGGTAGGTTTTCAGAACTGCCCTTTACTTGGCCGCTGCGCGCCGCAGGCGATCGTTGATCGCCAATCCAATGCCGATATTAGGAGCGAGCTGAATATTTAGTTGCGAATAGTCGGATCGATCAAGTTTTTGCATCAGTGAAAATAGATTGTGCGCGACCTCTTCCAAATCCCCAGACTCTGATAGCCAGAAGCTGTTAGGCGCTTGATCACTTGCCTGAGGCCGTTGAGTAAAAACGGTGGCGATTTTGCTGCTTGAGGGGGCCGACGTATTTATTGACGGTGGATGGTCGACAAAGAGCTCGATCGAGGTCTGCGTGCTGTAGTGCTTCAACAGTTGTCCTGGGGCGCATTGTGGACCGTCCGTATGTAGACTGATGGACCGATCCGGTAATGGTCGCTTTAAGGCAGATGCAAGTGCGCTTTGTGAGATGGGGCCTTGTCTTAAAATAGCGGGCTTATTCGGTTCGCGAAGATCCAGAATTGTGGATTCAATGCCATGCGTACAGGGACCACCATCGAGGATGCCATCGATCTTGCTGCCCAGGGTCTTTTGTACGTGTTGCGCCTGCGTGGGACTGACGTAGCCAAATGGGTTGGCACTTGGGGCTGCCAAGGGAAAGTCTAGGCGCGCTAAGAGCTGTTGAAAGATGGGGTGCTGGGGGACGCGGATCGCGACCGTATCGAGGCCGGCCGTCACGATATCTGGTATGCTATTTTGCTTGCGCGCCACAATGGTCAGTGGGCCGGGCCAAAAGTTCTTGGCCACTGCTTCGATCACTGGATGGAGATGCAGGTAATTGAAGGCTGCTTCGATGCTAGCACAATGGACGATAAGCGGATCAATCAGTGGACGTCCCTTTACCGCAAATATTGCTTGCGCGCAGGATTCCTTGAGCGCGTTGCCGGCTAATCCATAAACGGTTTCTGTGGGGATCGCGAGGATTTCGTCTTGGCGTAATCGCTCCGCACATTGATCCAAATCATGCTCTGATGCAGAAAATACAGGACAAGTTTTTGGCATCTTACAGGGCTATAAAACAAAAAATCCTTACCTGATATTTACAGGAAAGGATTTGGAAAAAAGTTTTAGCGAATGCTTACTTCATTGTCAGCATATTACGCGCTTGCTTAATGCGGTTGGTAATATGGCGCTGGTGTTTGGCGCTAAGCCCCGTCTCTTTACGCGGAAGGATTTTTCCAGTTTCGGTAACGAAACGTGAAAGGAGTTCCACATCTTTGTAGGTGTAGTCGGAAGGGTTCAGCGAACGATTGAGTGCTTTACTATCTGTGCTCATGTTGTGCAGCAAACTGCTCGTTTCAATCTGATCCGCAAGTAAATAATGAAAATATTTTTAGCCTCCATATTTCTTTAAAGGGCAGCTCTGAAAACCTACCAAGACCGAGACGAATACAATTTTGATTTTGAGCTAGGCGATTCTGTGCTCAGGAGGGCTGGAAGCCCTTCGTGCGCAGATCAACGCAGCTCAGAACCAAAAGTGTTTCGGTTTGAAAGACTTGCCGCTTGCTGTGCGCTGGCGGCGTTGCTCTCGCCAAGGCAGGGCTTCCAGCCCAACCGTTGGCGAGAGAGCCTTGCCTGCATCACAGCAAATCGGCAATCTCGGCACATGGGAGGTTTTCAGAGGTGCCCTAAAGTGCATTTAACGGCGGCCGTGTCGTTCGTTAGTCTCTCTGTTCTGAAAGATGTGTTTTAATGCAGTCCAAAAATGCGGGCAAAACGTCGTGAAGCTTGCGCGGGCCGATGCCTTTCATTTTGATGGCCGCTGCTGTCGTTGTAGGCTGCTGGTTTGCGAGCTCGATCAAAACAAAATTGGGAAAGATGGCAAATGCTGGCTTGTTGGCAGCTTGAGCCATTTCACGCCTTAAATTTACCAGCTTGGTATACAGCGCTTGGTGAGCAACGGGCTCTAGGGCCTTTGGTTTGCTGGGTTGACTTTTGGGGATGTTGATCGCAGCTGGTTCAATGCCTCGCATCACGCGAGCACCTTGACTGGTGAGAGCGCATAGGGGGTAGGTCTGTTTCGTTTGGTTAGCAATCAATCCGGCCGCTTCGAGTTCTTCAAATAAGGTCTCCACAAAAGCGCTCCCTTTCGATTTTAAAAGGCCGTAGGTGCTGATGCGATCTAGGTTATTTTTATGGATAAACTCTGATCGGCTACCGACGAGGCATTGAATGATTTTTCGCTTGCCGTACACTGCTTGCCATTGGTCGGGGCCCATGTGACGACTCATTCGGGCGACTCCGCTGAGTGCTTTTTGAACCAGAATATAGTCGTCAGATCCTGGCTCCAGTCGGGAACGCTCGCCGCTCGCTAAACAGCGATCGCACTGTCCGCAGTCGTCTGAATTGGCTTCGCCAAAATAATCCAGGATCCATTTTTGGCGACAGCTGCGGGCATAGGCAAAGGCAATGACCGCGTCTAGTCTTTTGCGATCGCGATCTGCTTTCTGTTTCAGTGCTGTCGCATCGAGTTCGAGTTGATCGCCTCGCACATCCACGCGCCGCAGCCGTGTGCCGCGAATGCGGCTGCCAGGGATATCAAAGCGTTCAATCCACTGCTGCCGGTTTAAAATAGCGAGCGCAGTACCAACGGCCATCGGATTGACTTTTCCTGGGATTTGTTCGGTAATTTGATCCATCGAAAGGCGCACTTCATTTTGAGCATCGCTGGCCGCTTTTAAGCTGTCGAAGACCGTGCTGATGAATTCCTTGCTGGGGTTGGCGCCCTCAATAAAAAAATCCTGAACCCGTTTGTCTGCATAGGAAAAGAGCATTTCGCACACTGCGGGTTGCCCGTCGCGTCCGGCCCGACCCCCTTCTTGGTAGTAGGCTTCGATACTGCCTGGCATTTCGTAGTGGCAAACGAAGCGAATGTCCGAGCGATCAATGCCCATGCCAAAGGCATTTGTGGCCACCACTACCTGTGCTTGGCCTTGCATAAAGCACTCCTGGACGGCACTGCGTTCCTGATCGGATAATCCACCATGGTAACGCACCAGTGGGGCTGCAAAAGCTTCAATCTTTGCGGACACGGCTTCCACCGATTTGCGGGTAGCGCAATAAATGATCCCGACTTTATGGCTTTGAACGAGTCGGGCGATAGCCTTGAGTTTGTGCGCTTCTTTTTGACAGTTTCTTACATGAAAGCTCAAGTTTTCGCGCGCAAAGCCAGCGACAAATTTGCGGGCATCTTGCATGCCGAGTGTTTGAACAATATCGGCCTGTACATCAGGAGTCGCTGTCGCAGTCAGTGCAATGCAGGGGGGCATGCCCAGTTGCTTTCGCACTTGACCCAGACGTAAATAGTCTGGACGAAAATCATGCCCCCATTGCGATAGACAGTGGGCTTCGTCAATCGCCATTAACGAGATCTTGACTTGCGTGATGGCGTTTAAAAAGGCCTGTGAACGAAAGCGCTCGGGGGCAATGTAGACGATTTTAAGGCTCCCTTGCTGAATTTTTGCCATAGTGGCGCGTTGTTCTTCGAGTGAGCAACTGCTGTTAATCAGTGCCACCGGTAGTTTGCGTGCCAGCAGGGCGTCCACTTGATCCTTCATTAAGGCGATGAGGGGGGAGACAACGATGGTAACCCCGGGTAGCAGTAGGGCCGGCAGTTGAAAACATAAGCTCTTTCCTCCGCCGGTTGGCATCACGACTAAACAATCTTGTTCATTCAAAACAGTCTCAATGACCGATTCCTGTGGGGCTCGAAAGCTCGAAATGCCAAAAAATTTGTTTAAGCCCTCAATTGCCTGCATGTTTGTATACAGCCTCCATTCTCGATGTTTGCCAATAAAAACCTGTAGTGTGTAAGGTTCTTTTTTCTCATAGAGCTCGCGTATATGAAGAGCGTCGAGGTCATTCGTGTGAAATAGTCTGTAAGCCGCAATACGTCTCTATGATCTATCTAGATGCGATTATGTTTTGTGCTCGGAGACCAACTCAGTCACACTTTGCCCGCTTTGAAAGAAATGCGAGTTGGCGAGGATTTAATCTGGATGGCAGAGTTGCGTTCGGAGGCGAAACGGGTTCGGCACCATAAGAAGAAGCTGGCCTTTATTTTTTCTGCCATGCGCCATTTTGCACAAGAACTCATTGCTATGGGGCATACAGTACATTACACCGATTACAGTGATGTGGATAATGCGGGTTCCTTCACTGGAGAGTTGCGACGAGCGCTTGACAGTGCTCGCATCTCGGAAGTTCATTATATCGAACCTAGTGAATACGCGGTAGACCAAGAATGGCTGCGGTGCGAGCAGGCTTTTCCTGTTAGTTTTGTGCGTTATGCAGATAAGCGTTTTTTAGTCTCTCGGGAAGATTTTCAAGATTGGAGTCGGGGCAAAAAGCAGCTGCGCATGGAGTTTTTTTACCGAGAAATGCGTCGGCGTCATCAGGTATTAATGGATCAGGAGCAACCCATCGGGGGGAAGTGGAACTATGATGTGCAAAATCGCAAGCCACCAAAGCAGGGCTTACAGGTACCGACTTCCTATGAAATTGAGCCAGATGCAATCACTCAGCAGGTCCTGCAGTTGGTCACAGAAGAGTTTTCGGATCACTTCGGTAGCTTGAAACCTTTTACCTATGCGGTTTCGGCTGAACAGGCACGGGCAGCCCTCGAGCAGTTTGTAAGGGAGCGGCTTTCGCAGTTTGGAGATTACCAAGACGCAATGTTGCAAGATGAGGCTTGGATGTACCACAGCCACATTGCATTGTACTTAAACTGCGGCTTGCTCTTGCCAATGGAATGTATTCGGGCGGCTGAGCGCGCCTACCAGCAGGGAGCTGCGCCGCTCAATGCAGTCGAAGGCTTTATTCGTCAAATTTTGGGATGGCGTGAGTTTGTGCGTGGACTTTATTGGCAGCGAATGCCGGGGTATGCAGAGGCGAATTATTTCGACGCTCAGCGGGCCTTGCCCGATTTTTTTTGGACGGGCGCGACTGAAATGAACTGCCTGCATCAATGTATCACCGAGACGGAGCGCAATGCCTATGCGCACCACATACAACGGCTCATGGTTTTGGGAAACTTTTGTTTGCTGAGCGGGATCCAGCCAAAGGCGGTCAATGAGTGGTTTTGGGTGGTCTATGCGGACGCTTATGAATGGGTTGAATTACCTAATGTAAGTGGCATGGCGTTATTTGCAGATGGAGGCGTGTTGGCCTCCAAGCCCTATGCTGCGAGTGGTGCTTACATCAATAAGATGTCCAATTATTGTAAAGGCTGCCGCTACTCACCCGCGCAGAAAAATGGAGCGGATGCCTGTCCTTTCAATTATCTTTATTGGGATTTTCTGCAAAGAGAAGCCCCTAAACTGCAGAAAAATCCTCGGATGGGGATGCCGTACCGAACTTTGTCCAAGATGAGTCCCGAGCGCTTGCGGGCGGTGGCGGAGGATAGTCGACAATTTTTAAGCCAGCTGGATCAAGTCATAGAACCTTCGCATCAGGCCACACTTTTATGAAATCTAGAAACTTAGCTCCATTATCTGTGGACAGGGTCGACCAATTGCTGGCGATGGCCTGGAGTGATCGTATTAGTTTTGAATACATCGAACAAAAGACAGGCTATAATGAAGCCGCTGTGATCACCTTCATGCGGCATCGTTTAAAGCGTAAAAGTTTTCGTATTTGGCGTCAGCGTGTTACGGGGCGAAAGACCAAACACCAAAGGAAATTTCTTCAGTTTCTAAATGCTTAGCTGACTGACTTATGCGCTTTACGAATTTAATAGATCAAGATTTGCCCTTGTTGGCAGTGGATCTGGGCTACAGTTATCGTCAAAAATCTTGCGGCATTGCCCACCATCATTTGTCGCAGCCATTTGCATGCGAATTCGGTCAGGCGATCGAATACTGTGTCGGTCTGATTACGGATTCGGGGCCGCACTTATTGGTCTTAGAGGCAGTTTTGTCGACCTATCATAATGATGCCCACAACCCAGAGATACGTGGGGCCTTCGAAAAGGGACGTGGCTGGTATCATGGTCCGGGTGTGACGACTTTTGCGGCCGCCTTACGTTTTTTACAGGAGTTGGATCGTCGTTTGCCCAGAGGCTTACAATTACCGATTGTCGAGGGCTTCTTGAGCTATAAGCCGCAGCGCAGTGCGCATCAAGTCGATGCTCAGCGCTTAGTTGACGAGTTTGAACATGCTGAGCGATTCATACCGAGAGAGGGCTCTGAAAGTATTTTGTCCATCATAGAAGCCGTACCGGAAGTGCGTCGTTACAATGCCCCGACCACCGGATAATGCCCAGCGCATAGCTGCGGCTCAGATGTCGCAGCGACGTCGGCCGATCATGCGACAAACTTGGCGCGATTTGCTGTTTTTGCATTGGCCGATTCAGCCCTCAATAATACAGCAGCGATTGCCGGAGGGATTGTATGTTGACACTTATCAAGGCCAAGCCTATATGGGGGTCGTTCCATTTTATATGCAGGGCCTGCGGCCTGTTTGCTGTCCATCGGTACCGTTTATTTCGAATTTTCCTGAATTGAATCTGAGGACCTACGTATATGACCAATTTGGTCGTCCAGGTGTTTGGTTTTTTTCTTTAGATGCTGCCAGTTGGTTGTCCGTGAAAATCGCACGCTGTTTTTTTGCCTTGAACTATCAATACGCTAGAATGCGTCATGAGAAATCTCCCGATGGGTGGATTACCCACCAAGCTCAGCGACGGGGGCAGTCATCCCAGAAATTTGTTTATCAGCCCAAGGGAGTCTCTGAGCCCGCAGTCATTGGGAGTTTGCCCTATTTTTTAGTCGAACGCTATCATCTATTTGTGCAAAATAATCGGGGGCGACTGTATTTAGGAACGATTCAGCACGCGCCGTATCAGCTACAGCAGGCAGAACTTAAAGCCTATTCGACGCAGCTGTTTGATCTTAACGGCTTTACCGCTCCAACAGCAAGCGCGTATCACCTGTGTTACAGTCGGCAAGCTCAGGTTGCGGTGTATGCTCTGCAACCAATTTGATACATTAATGACCGATATTTTGTGACGAGCCTTTGCAAGCGCTGTAGCTTCTGGTGTTGACAACGCACTCGCTTGCTTGATCATGTTAAGCAACTGTCTTTTTAACGATCACCCCCCCCTGCTTACAGCATGTCTGCAATTTCGTTCCCGTCTCGCGAGAAACAAACTGGATTTACCCTGATAGAACTCCTAATGGGGATTGCTATTTTGGGGGTACTTGCGGCCATCACCTTTGGTGTCTTCCAAGGGGTCAAGGATACGCAAAACCGAACGAGAGCGAAAGCCGAATTGAGTGTTATGGCTCAGGCATTGGAGCGATTTAAATCCAAGTATGGGGATTATCCCTGGACGGCGGTGGGATCAGATCCATCCAACTCAGATCCAGCAAGTCAGATGATGGTGGCAAAGGAGAATAGCGCTTTATTGCTGAATGCTTTGATGGGCTGGGGGCGCTTTGACTTGACGGGCAGCACTCCAAACTTTGATCCAGATATGGAAGGGGTTGCATTGGTTGACGTGAGCAAGTTGTCGGTGCGGCAGATCGGTAGCGATTTGGATTATGTCGATTATCCTACTGATCAGTCGCGTGCTCCTGATGGATATTATCTCGTCGATCCAATGGGCAATCCCTACGTGTATCTTTATGGCCAAGATGCGAACCGTACGCGTTGGGAGAATTTTGGCTATGTGCTGTATTCCAAGGGGGACGACCAAGTAGATTCAATAGAAGGCTTTGACCGCTTTTCGGGGATTGCTACAGCTGAGGACGACTATCGCTATCATGCTAAAAATGCGGATAATTTATATGTGGGAGAATAATATGAAGCAAGTTGCGCAAAACAAGAGAGGGGCTTTTACCCTAATCGAATTACTCACAGTGATTGCGATTATCGGTATTTTAGCGGGCATTCTGGTCCCGGCAGTGGGCCAGGTGCGTAAAAAAACCGCGATCGCAACCTCGAAAGCGAAGATCGCTCAGTATTTGACCGCACTGGAGGGTTTTAAAGCTGAGTATGGCTATTATCCCTTTACGCAAGATTTAGATGGTAACGGACTCATTGAGCTCGATACGCCTAGAATTTCCAAAAAGTTTGTGGAAACGCTCAGCGCACGATCGATAAATGATGCAAATCGTTCCGTGTCGGGAGAAGGGAATCGACGTCGCATCCAGTTTTATGTGTTTACCGATGCAGAAATTTCAGATGGGTTAGAGTATGACGAGATCAAGGAAAACACGGTTATAGATAGTTTCGGCAACAACAAAATTTGTTTTGTTTTTGATCACAATGGAGACGGAGTTTTACGGGTCCCAGACCCGGATGGATCGAAGCAAAAAACTAAAGAAATTCGGGGTACAGTCGCAGCCTACGTGAAGGAAAACTCAGCGATTAAGGCACCATCTTACTATCTTTACGACTAATGAGATTGTTGCATTTAAACAGCAAATCGAATTTACCACGGCAGCATCCGTCGGGCTTTACACTCATCGAGCTGTTAGTGGTTGTCAGCATTATGGTTGTTGTGGCCTCGATTATTTTTGTGGGTGGTAATAGTGGATCTGGGACCAAAATCAAAGCCGCTCAGCGTATTGTATCTGGCATCGCTCAGGGCGCGCGCGGACAGGCCGTTTTGAAAAATATGCCTGCCCGTTTGATTGTCTACGCAGACTCGACGAACAATCAATCGGATGACAAAATATTACGTTTTTGTGGGGTTGTCTATGGCGACTCAAATGATGTGGACAATGATGGTGTACCCCTATCGTGGCTTGCTGCGAATCAAGGCACTTTTCTGCCAGAGGGAATTTATCTAAACGTCGCCAAAAGCAATGTCAAAAATGCTTCATTAGGCGCTCTGCCAAAAATGAAACTCAACTATCCGCGAGCAAAGTCGGTCAAAGAGGGGACGGGTGACGAATATTACTATTACGAATTTAGTGTTAATGGGACGATGGCATCCAATCCTGATAATTTTAACAACGCATGGCTTGTTTTACAAGCGGGCGACCTGTTGCCGCAGGGGGCTAATGGTCGCATGCAGGTGGATTTTAGTGCGCAAGAAAATGAATATTTGCTCGCAGGTTTGATTTTTCGACGAGTGGGGACCACAACGCTGGTGAGCGACCCCGATGTAATAGTTGAAAATTAACCTTATCCCTCTTATGATGTATCTTAAAAATCAAGTCCCTAAAGGCGCTGCATTCAGTTTAATTGAAGTTATATTAGCGCTGGGTGTATTTCTGGTGACGGTCTTAGCACTGGTTGGCCTAATTGGGCCAACTTTAAATTCTGTCAATGAAGTGGAAAGCACGGATCAGGTGGCATCCGTTGTGTCGACCGTGAATTCTTTTTTGCAAGATTCGAATAGTATTGCGAATGCGGGTCAATCGACCTTCGAAACAATTTATTCTGGTATCAAAGAGAAGGATTCGCTCACTGTGTTTGTCTTTCAGGCCTATTTGAATGCAAATAGTGATACGCAACGTTTACTAGTTGGTTTTGCGCCTGGCTCACCTGTCAATTCTGCGTCTGTACTCACTGATAATGACTTTGACCTCGCTGCGGGGGCAATCTATCGGGTTGTTCTATCAGCCTCCTCAGTATTGCCGGAGTCAGAGCGTTCGCCAACACGGAGTCAGAGTACTCAGATTTATACGCTGAAAAATGACTACAGTTCGTATTTCGAGGGTTATTTTGCCTATGAAGTGCGGATATTTGAGCAGCAGCCAGGTCCAAATTTTGAGCCTGATTTATTGGAACCATACGAGAGTGGTATGCCGGCAAATTTAGAATCCTTGGCGAAGCTAGAACCCATTTTCGAATTCAATGGAGCCATTGTACGCTAAGTGAGGATTAAAATAATGCGGACAGGAAAATCAAAAGCACGCAGAAGAGGGTTTACTCTAATTGAAATTATGGTGGCAACGGTCATCATGGTGATCCTTGTCGGCTTCTTTATTAAAATCACCACGGATGTCTTGAAGGTTTGGAATCGATCCGCTGGTAAGTTAAGCAGTTCAGCTGAAGCGCGCATTGCGATGGATTTGATCACATCTGATTTCGAAAACTCTATGATTCGAAATAACGGTCAACAGTGGTTGCGAGTACAAGGCCCGGAAAAGGCTGGCGGAGAATTTAACGGTAATTCTGTATCTCTGAAGTTGTTTTCGGCGGCATCAGATCGCCCCAAAAAGTATACTGAGAGCGATCTCAAACCAGAAGGAGCCGTTACGGGGGATCCGATCTCCGGTGAGTTGTGTGCTGTTGGCTATCATTTAAAATTTAAGGAGTCTTATGCGGGGGGCACGCCGACCTATGCATTGTATCGGTACCTGATTAATCCCTATGAAACCTTCCTCGATTACCTCGATACCGCCGAATTAGATACGAGTGTTCAAGCGACGCTATCTGGTAGCGCTCCTTCGCCGAGTGGATGGTCGGAGTCGAGTATTACCCAAAACGAAAATTATTTGGTGGGGAATATTGTTGAATTTAAATTGCTCGTCTATCTGCAGGGTGAAACGGATCCAATTAATGCGGATGCGAATAGCTTTGAATTAAAGGATATGACCTATTCCTACGGGGGTAAGGATGCAAGCTTGCAAAACGGCGAGCAAAAGGCAATCGACTATGTGGTGATTTCTCTGAAAGTGATTTCGGACGAGGGGATGCGGGAACTGCAAAATATTGATAAGCTTGCTTTTTCTGGAAGTAAAACGGAGCTCGTGAATGATATGATTCTTAAATATGCCGAGACCTTTACACGTCGTGTCCATTTCACGCAGTCTTCGATGTTCTGAGACATGTTTAAGTGTTCGAGCCATTTGACCAGTGCGACTTCCCTGTAACAATTTTTTGTAGAAAGTTTTCGATGATGGGCTTGCAGCGATCAATGGCCTCTAAATGAGGCGTATGTCCAACAGCATCGACTGTCACGACTTGGACCTGAGCATTGAGCTGTTGCATCTTATCTGCGATTTGGACGTATTTAGGATCTTTGCTACCAGTGATACTGAGGGTTGGGCAATGAATGGTGGGGATCAAGTGCCATAAATCTGGACAGGCCGCAACACCGAATTGCAGTAAACTCATGGCAAGGCCGCTAGCTTCATGTTTCAATCGGTTGGATTGCATGGGCTCAAGAATATCTGCTGGGATGTTTTTTTGAGTCTGGATGATTGGGATAGCTTGCCACTCAGTTAAAAAATTTGATAGTCCGATTGTTTCGATCCGCCGAGCCATTTGTAGATCATTTTGCTGTCTAAAAGTGCGTTCTACGGGGTCCGATAGACCTGGGTTTCCACTGATTAAAATCAGTGCATCCCAAGAATCTAATTGGTGCGCCATCAATTGAAGAGCGGCCCGTGCGCCCATAGAGTAGCCGAGTAAGACTCTGGGCCTATTGAGCTTTTGGGCATGTTCTAACAGGTAATTTAGTGTCGCTTGGGGACTGCAGTCCTTGCGCTGTGTTTGACTCAAATGACCGGGAAGATCTGGGCAATGCCACTGTGCGATTGAACCTGTTTGCAATGCAGCAAAATCAAGTCCACAACCCGTGAAGCCATGCAGGGCGAGTAGCTGGATTTGATGATGTGTATTTTGTTCGAGGCTCATGGTTGTGAATGATGATAGCCCAGACTTGAAGGGAGTCTTTACAGTGGTCTAAAGTGGCGCTTCAGTTTTCAACTGCTGTAGAGTTACTTGTTCGTAAATCTATAATGGGCTGTTCATCAGTGACTGCTGGTAAAGAAGGCTCTTGGAGTGCCTGCAGTGCGCTTATTAATGCCTGGCGATTATTGAGCAAATGACGAAATTGTTGTGCGATGCGTTTTTCTGCATCCTTCTGCTCTAGGATCGTATCAATCCCCATTTTTTTTTGGTAGTCAGCGGGTAGACTCTGTCGAATAAAATTCTTCAGTTGGCCTTCTTGAGAAAGTAAATGATTCAGATCTTGCTCCAAGGCCTGTTTTTGTTGTGGGCTAGTTGTGTGTTGTAGGAGCATGCTATCATTGGCATTGCTTATAAGGGACATTGGTGTCAGGCTATTAATCGGTACAATGCCATCACTTTTGCGAATGGATGGAGCCTGAATGTTATCTACAGGCTTTTGATCTGGCCTAGGCTCATCACTTTGGATATTGGGGATGCCATCTGTTTGAATGCGCTGTAAGACGTTTTCACTAAGCCTAATGAAGCCTTGGTTTATTGTAGTGGGCTCAATTGTTGGCAGGGCAAAGACCTTGCTCAGCATTAGATACCCAACCAATCCACTTAAGCACAGGCCAAAACCAAACGCGCAGGAAATAAGTGCGGCCAAAGTACGCGTTGCAACAGACCTCAGAAAGTTTGTTGGCCATTCAGCCGTCAGCCTTTTGATGATACTATGTATCCCGGCGGCGATAATACGAAATAGAATAAAAGTGGCTAGCAAGCACACGCAGCCAGCTAGCGCTTGGAAGAGTGGTACGGGTAGCTCGATTGGACTGTGTTGACTGATTTGGGCAGATACGGGCTGATAGCCAATATAAGCACAGAAATAAGCGCCTGTAAGCGCACAGATGCGCAAAACTACTTTTGTCAGTCCAAAAATGGCGCCTCGCAGCGCGTATACCAAACAGACGATACAGAAGATGGCGATTAAAGGATCTGAAGGCATGAGCGCAAATGGACCATGAGTGAATGGGGCAGTCAATGAAGGAGCGATTGTCGAGTTAGATAGAGGAATAAAGCTTCTAGTAAGTGGAGTCCATATTTTTCATCGTAGATGTTTTGATAGCGATATGGGGGCGAGTATGGCCTTTGACTGAGATATACTGCCGCGAAGAGCCCGCAGAGTCGCAGCATGCTCACTGTTCGGTCAATGAGTGACTGTCTCTGCTGGCAAGGTCTTCCCGGTGCCGTTGAAAGTCGCATGAAGTCTAGTCGCTTTTTGTAACTCTTATAGATCAGATGCGTCCCAAAAGAATTAATATCAATTTGTTGTTGCTATTGAGTCTCATTATTATTTAAAGCCGTAAAGAATGTATAGTTTTCTTATTTTGGTTCTCAGTTTGTTCCCTTTGGCTGCTAATGCTTTAACAGTATACAGTTATCGGCATTACGAGAGCGATCAGCGGCTGTTTGAATTATTTACCCAAAAGACGGGCATTCCTGTGAAGATCGTTAAGGCGAAAGCAGATACGCTTTTGGAGCGCTTGAAAGCTGAGGGGATGAATTCCAATGCAGATGTACTGATCACTTCAGACGCTTCGCGTTTAGCAGCGGCTGATCGGGCTGATTTGTTGCAGCCAGTCGAATCGCTGCTATTGCGTGAAAGGGTGCCTGCGCATTTAAGAGATCCTGATAATAAGTGGTTTGGTTTTACTCAGCGTGCTCGCGTCTTGGTGTATCATCCTGATCGAGTTCGTCCAAGTGAGTTGAGTACTTACGAAGCCTTGGCAGAACCCAAGTGGCGGGGACGTCTGTTAGTGCGTTCATCATCCAATGTGTACAATCAATCACTGATGGCTGCGATGATTGTCGCGAATGGTCCTGAATCCGCCTTAGCGTGGGCGCGAGGATTGGTGGCGAATATGGCACGGCCTCCGCAGGGGAGTGATCGTGATCAAATGCGTGCCGTGGCCAAGGGCTTAGCTGATGTGGCTATTGTGAATACTTATTATCTGGGCCTATTACAAAACTCCAGTTTGTCCGCGGATCGGGAAGTGGCTGAGAAGCTCAAAATTTTCTTTCCCAATCAAGCCGGGCGCGGTACCCACATCAATATCAGTGGCGCTGGAGTGACGAAATCATCTCGTCAGCCCGAGCAGGCGGTGCAGTTGTTAGAATTCTTAGTTTCTGCGCAGGCTCAAGCGACTTTTCCGGCTGCGACTTACGAGTATAGTGTACTGAAGGACGCTCCACTATCGAAGCTGCACGCGAACTGGGGTGCATTTAAGGCGGATTCGATGCCCCTCAGTTTATTAGGCGAAAACAACGTAGCTGCCGTTAAACTCCTCAATAAGGCGGGTTGGCGCTAGCAAGTCTAGTATTTGGGGCATACTGGACGAACACTAGGCAAATGTTGAGATGAGTCATCTATTTTTAGGGCTTGAGTAAGCTGTGGGTGGGTGGTCGCGAGTGCTGCAGTATGATGAGCGCAGTGGTCACAGTGTTCAGTCCTTGAGCATTCTCATAGGCGATCGCAGTCTATATTTTTAGTTGCTATTCAGGATGATTCGATTGTGAATCGGAACCTTTACATTACCGATTCAGCATGAAGCCGAGCATACAGATTTACGATACAACCCTAAGAGATGGCACACAGGGGGAGGGGGTTTCCTTTACCGTAGCCGGTAAGCTTCGTGTCGCCCAGCAATTAGATGCCTTTGGGATTGATTACATCGAAGGAGGTTGGCCGGGCTCGAATCCTAGGGATATGGCTTTTTTTGACGAGGCTAAAAAAGTTGAGTTTCAGCATGCGAAATTGGTTGCATTTGGTTCAACCCGGCGAGCGAGCCTGAGCGCCGAGGAGGATCCACAACTACGCCTGCTACTGGAAGCGGAAACGCCGGTGATCACGATATTTGGGAAGACTTGGCTGCTGCATATCACCGAAATATTGCGCACCACTGCAGAGGAAAATTTAAAAATGATTGAAGACTCTGTTCGCTTTTTGGCGCAGCAGGGACGCGAAGTGATTTACGATGCCGAGCATTTTTTTGATGGCTACATAGATAATCCCGAATACGCATTGGCTAGTTTGCAGGCCGCGCATCGTGGTGGAGCAGCCTATTTGACTCTGTGCGATACCAATGGAGGACGACTTGTTCACCAGTTGGCTCAAATCGTTAGCGAGGTAAAGCAGCATTTGCCGAGCGTCAAAATTGGCGTGCATTGTCACGACGATTGTGGCTTAGGAGTTGCGCTGGCCTTGGCGGGTGTCGATGCGGGGGCTTGTCTGGTTCAAGGAACCATCAACGGAGTGGGTGAGCGCGTTGGAAATTCTAATTTGACCAGTATCATTCCCAATTTGGCGCTCAAGATGGGTTATTCTCTGAATTGTGCTGCCAATTTGCAACAGTTGCGGGAACTGTCATTGTTTGTGGATGAAATTGCCAACCGCAGTCCACAGATCGCAGCACCGTTCGTCGGTGCGAGTGCTTTTGCCCATAAGGGGGGCGTACATGCGGATGCCGCTGCGAAGGTAAAGCATAGCTACGAGCATATGGATCCCGCCCAGGTGGGGAATCGAACGCGCGTTTTGGTCTCGGATATGTCGGGGCGTAGTAGTATTATGATGAAGGCCAAAGAGATTGGAGTGGACTTAGACCCGCGTTCTCCGGTTATGAAGGAATTTTTGCAAGAGCTGAAAGCATTGGAGTATCGCGGCTACGGCTATGAGGCGGCCGATGCCTCTTTCAAACTTTTATTGAATCGCTTTCTCAAACAGAAAAAAAATGACTTCGAATTAATTGGCTACCGCGTTATGGTGAGCCAATCGTCAGGCAGTGAGCAGACTTTGTCTGAAGCCACCGTCCAAATTAAAGTCGGTGATCAAATACAGCATACCGTAGCCGAAGCAAATGGTCCGGTTGCGGCCCTCGACGCGGCTCTGCGTAAGGCATTACGGCCAGCATTCCCGCAAATCCAAGCGGTCGAGTTGGTGGACTTTAATGTCCGTATTTTGGAAGGGCAAAATGGTGCGGCATCGATTATCCGTGTTTTGATTGAGTCAACTGACGGTCAGCAGGTTTGGGGGACTGTCGGCGCCAGCGACAATATCATTGCCGCCGCATGGGAGGCCTTAAGTGATTCAATGCAATATTCGATTCAAATGGGCTGTGAGCCTGGAGTTTGAGTCAAATCGGTGAACTGCGTCTGCTGCTATGAGACTTTCGGCGGTCGTTTATCAACAAGCAGATCGGCTGCACCAAGCGCAGTCCTTGGCGCAGCAATTTTTAGTGCCCCTTTATGATGGACAGCATTTGCAGGTGCTGAAGGGGCAGCAGTACTGGAGAGCACTGCGCGCTTTGTGTCGGCAGGCGGCCCCGTTTTTCGTTTTCGTACTGGACGAGATGGGTTTGCACTTGAGCCTAATCGAGGCTGACAAGCAAATGGCGATCCGGGCAGATTTCCATCGTTCCTCTGTGCGCTATCGTCGCGAGAAAGGTGGGGGACGAAATGAGCTGATTGCTAAAGCATTGGGGCTGAAGTCCGGCTATGCGCCACGGGTACTGGATGCGACTGCGGGCTTAGGAGCCGATGCTTTTGTACTGGCCAGCTTGGGCTGTCAGCTGCGCATGTTGGAGCGTGTCCCCGAAATTCGTTGTCTTTTGCAGGCTGCGCTGAGCGAAGCTCAGGCCTATGCGGATCGTAGTGATCCCGCGCTCAGCGCCACTTTAAAACGCATGCAGATAGTAAATGCCTGTTCGCATCAGTATCTAGAGCAGCTGGTGGGGTATTCGCCTGAGATTGTTTACTTGGACCCCATGTTTCCCGAACCGCGCAAACGCTCGCTCGTCAAAAAGGAGATGCAGGTCTTGCAGGCGCTCGTCGGTGCCGACTCGGATGCCGATCTGCTTTTGGATCGGGCGCGGAATTACGCTCAAAAGCGAGTGGTGGTCAAACGGCCCAAAATTGCACCCTTTTTGGCTGAACAAAAACCAGATTTTCAGGTGCTGGGTAAAAGTAACCGCTATGATGTCTATTTAAACCCTAATTATGCAATAGGCTGAGCACGGTGCTCGGCAACTGAAGGCAAAGGGAGCGTATAAACATACGTGACTGCTAGCCTGATAGGCAGCCATGTGCCGTGGTCACCTAAGGACTTTTTGAGCACCCTATTGGTGAGCACATTTCTAATGCGATGCATTAGAAATGTGCCTAGTGTAAGGGAACTTACAATCATAACTCTAATGCTCAAAAAATCCGTTTGCATAGTTTGGGTTAAAGTGAGCTTCAGCGAGCGAATACCTGGCTCATGCGACTGCATAATACGGATTTAAGCCAGTGCATCCATTAAGCTCTGTGCAATGCGAGCACTACTTCCCTGATTGCTCTGATACCATTTCGCCGCTGCTTCTGCCATCTTTTCCCGTCTATCAGGACTTTTTTGCAATTGTTGAATGGTCTCAATCAGCGCTGGCCCATCGCTGACTGAGCAGGCGGCACCCTCTTCTAGTAAGGCTTGCGCAATGGCTTTGAAATTACTCATGCCCGAACCCATGATGATGGGGAGGCCGATGCGTGCGGCTTCAATCGGAGTTTGTCCTTCTCGATGTGGAGGCAGACTTTTTCCGATGAAAACGAGATCGGCTATTTGGCAGAGCTCATTGAGTTCGCCGGTGGTATCCGCCAAATAAATCTGGGTGTTGCCTGCCGCTTGCTGACAATCAGAGCGTTGATGCCAGGAAAGACTTTGTTTTTGTAGGGACTCAACGATCGATGGTCCACGTTCCGCATGTCTTGGAACGAGCAGTAAGCGGCAATCAATTCCGGAGGCGATGAGTTGAGCTTGCGCAGTGATCAATAGGCTTTCCTCGCCCGGCCAGGTGGAGGCGCCCACTAAAATGAAAGGTGACTGGGTCTCTGGACAGGTGAAGCCTAATTCAGCGCACAGTGCGGCTTTGGCTGCTGAGGACAATGGGGGCTTGGGGACTTGATCCAGCTTGATATTACCGAAGCAGTGCACGCGAGTTGGTGCCAAACCTAGCGAGATGAATCGCTCTCGATCGGGTGCACTGGCAGCATAGCACAGTGTGAAAGTTGACAACAACTTTAGGGCGAATGGATGGAACAACTGATAGCGGCGATAACTGCGATCGGACAAACGTGCATTGATCAGAAAGGCCGGGATACGACGCTTGCGGGCTTGATTCAGGTGCTCCGGCCACAGTTCACTTTCTGTCAAAATGATCGCATCCGGCTGCAGACGCTGCCAAGCTCGACGGGTCCAGGGCCAAAAGTCGAAAGGGAAATAGCCTAGCATGCTCACTTTGTCTGTATAGCGTTGGCAAGCGGTTTGGTAGCCAGTGCTAGTGGTCACGGTCAGAATAATATCGATGGCACCCTTTTGACTGAGCTCGTCTAGTAGCGGTCCGATCGCGATCACTTCGCCCACGCTGACGGCCTGAATCCATACCCTTTTTTTATTTGTAATGTTTGTGGGTCGTCGCGGGTAATAACCGAAGCGGTGAAAAAAGTGACGGCAATAGCCACCGCGCCGCCACATCTTGATCAATTGCTGCGGCAATAATAGCAAAAAGATGGGTATAAATAGTAGGCGATAGATCCAGAGCATTGCGCAGCG
>Ga0213867_1000168_pt1 | contig 30717 bp, 28 predicted proteins | sample PICome_12_FD_160120 | JGI IMG/M metagenome (GOLD analysis project Ga0213867, IMG submission 160120) | Coastal seawater microbial communities near Pivers Island, North Carolina, United States - PICO540 | ecosystem: Environmental > Aquatic > Marine > Coastal | place: USA: North Carolina... | reverse complement strand
TGGGGGCGGCAGCGAAGCCACCGGAGGCGGGGGGGCGTTGGTGGGTTGTAGGATTGTAGGCTCCGTAACGGGAGCGGGTGGTCCGATCGGCGGCCCCACAGGGCTTGATGACGATGGCAACGCAACGGGGGCGGGCGGTTCGGGAAGGTCCGAAACCGGCGCTTTGGGAGGAGGAAGCGCGGGCCTGGCGGCGGGTTCTGGCAGCGTCGCTTCCTGCTCCGGCGCAGGAGCCGTCTTGAGCAACGGTGCAGGTTCTTGAGGGCGCCCCATGCTTTCAATGACGTTGTCGATATGGACGGTTTCCAGTTCGCCGGTTCGCAAGAACTCAACAAATGCTGGACCCAACAACGCCGTGCTGTTGTGAATAAGGTAAGGCTCCTGGCGCCATCCTGAGAGGTAGAAGTCGTGCCGCCCACCGTGGTCCGAAAACGAGATGCGATGAAGGTCCAATCGCATGAGCAAGAGGCCGGCAACACCGGCAAGGACAAACATCCCTCCGCCGAGAATGAGCAGCCCCTGGAACCAGGACGTTGCGAACAACAGGCCCAGGGCAATTGAAGTCCACCAAGCTGGTTGCAACTTTGCAAAAACGTCGAGGTGGGTATGAGAATATCCCGATATGTGCTCCTTGACGAGTGCCATGCGGACGTTGAGGCGGCGGACGCCGTCCGGGTCGTATCGCGCTTCAACGATGCGCATCAATTCCTCATCGACCACAACGGAGGTTGAAGAGAGCCCGTTGACGTGCTGGCTCAATGGAAATTCAACGACGCTTTCGCCTTGAAGCGAGAGGATCGGAGCGGCTCGGATGGGCAACGTCCAGGGGCCCGGTTCTGCTTTGACATCAACGGGCCCGTCCTCTTCTATCGAGGAAGTCGGGGGTGCCTTCTCATCGTGCGATTCGCTCGATTCGTCTGCTGCCGGTTCTTTTTGCTCTGCCGAAGAAGACGGTTCGGCTTCCTCCGGCTCGGTCAAGGGGGGTTCGTTGGTGGAATCTTCCTCGGGCCAGTCGTTGGAATCGCTGGTGTCCATGGGAGATGGACGGCCGGTTGAGGCCATTAACGCACCGATGGCCTTCAACGGTGAATTTCAGCGAGCCAAACGTCAATGCCATCGGGGGAGGCAAAGCCCTTGCCTTCCTTGGTTCCAACGACCACGCTGGCGGTGGACTTGGTCACGTAATCAAGCACTTTGTCGGTAACGGCGCCGTTCAGAATCACCACTTCGACGTTGTCGGATTCGCTCATGGCTTGCTCCAACTTGGACGGTCCGATTTCTTCAGAGAAACTTCCGTCGGCAAACCGAATCAAAGCCTTGTTCTTGCCCATGTCGTCAACCTTGTCAAACAGTTCCTGGATGTCGGCTGGTGCAGGTTCATCGGATGCAAATTCTTCATCCATGCCTTTGTCCCAGTCTTTGTCGCCGCCGTACTTTTGGTCGTCCTCGGCAATCTTCTTGTCCATTTGGTGCTTGAATTTGGCCGCTTCAACCTTCTTTTGCAGACACATGGTCACGGTCTTTTGTGGAAGCAGTTCCCATTCTTGGCCCACCGGTGCTTGAGCGACATGGTCAACCTTCATCATGTCGTAGAGTTGCATGAAAAGCATCTCGCCGCCACGGTCGCCGTCAATGGCCACCGTAACGCTTTCCTTTCCGTTGGCAAGGTCGATGAGTTCCTGCTTGATGTTGCCTGAACCGTCCGCACTTATGGCGTTCTTGACGCCGCAGTTGAGAAGGTTGCGAACATCGTTTCGCCCCTCGACGATGATCAAGGAGGACGAGGATTCAACGTTCGGGCCACAGGTCAGTCCGTGGAAGGACGTGGCCGTGCCAACCGTGAGGACGGAGCGGACTTCTTCGATGACCGTCTTGGAGGCCGCTTCGCCGGAATTCACCATCGTCAGCAAGAGTTCCTTGGCGCGGTCGACGACGGCGGTGCGCTTGGTTGCCCGAATGTCGCTGATTTGCATGACCTTGATGATCGCGTCGCAGGGGCCAATGCGGTCAATGGTTTCAAGAGAACTCGCGATGATCGCGGTCTCGACGTTGTCCATGCTGCTTGGAATGGTGATGGTGCCGTGCACCTTGCCGTTCTTGGTTTCCATTTCGACATCGACATGGCCGACGCGAGCGGTTCGCTGCAGTTGGCGCAGTTCGAGGTCGTCGCCAAGAAGACCCTCGGTTTGTCCCATAATGGCCCCGATGATGTCCTTTCGCTGGACCGTTCCGTTTACTTTGATATCAGCCCGAATTTCGTATTTCATGGCCTTGCCTTTGTTTCCGCCTCCGCGGTTTGAGGGGTTGTTTTTTCGTCCCATTGGATTCTCTCCTTGCGTTGCACACAACCGTATTGCTGGGTCGTGGCCCCCTCATGGAGGTCACCATCCTATGCAACCACCCGACAAGCAGGTGAGGTGAATGTGAACAACCCTCCGACCCATCGTTGCCTTTTGAACCCTGTGCAGAAATTTCGCCTTTCCCGCGGTTTTCGACGAAACGGTTTCTTCAAGAAGTCGGAGTTTGTGGGTGGTCCGTGTCATCGGTAACACTTGGGACGTTGGATGTCTTTCGTTCAACGGTTGAAGTGATGCTGGCCGACGGCGTCTTGACCCGAGAAGAAAAGCGTCTGATCATCAAACTTGCAAGCAGCCTTGGTCTTTCGTCTGAAGAGCCCGCTTATGTCTACGAGGCCATTCAAAGCGGAGCGGAAACCAAAGCGGGCGAGCCAATATCGGCCGAGAACATGCGTTCGATCTACACCAACGTCTTCGAAGTGGCCATCGTCAATGCCTCTCTGTCCAAGGACGAGTTTCGGGTTCTGGCCCATCTGCGGTCGCAATTTGACATCGACGACACCATGCACGCTGAAATTGAACACGAGTTGCGTGAAATGGTGAGGGAAAAATACGAGGACAAGGCGGTCATCGATACGCTGATGGGCACCCTGAGAGACTCCGTTGGATTGGTTGGTGATCTGTTCGATAATTTCCGGAAGAAATCCAACGAGGGTGAATCACGGTGAACCCGTTTCTGGACGATTGGCTGGAGGAACAATCGCCTCGGCAATTAACCTCAAAACGTCGGGCGCTGAAGTTCCTCAGCCGTGCATACGCCGCCTGTGTAAGCGATTTGCTAAACAAACCTCGCACGGATTTGACCGCAGAACACAACGTGTTTTCCTTTCACCACGGGACGCCTTTGCCCGACCTTCGTCTCATCACCTCCTGGATGTTGACCCATGCGCCAAACCAACGAGCGCTCGCCCGATTGATTCCTGCGTTGTGGAAACGCCACGGCAAAGAGGACCTTACCGTCGCAGGGATGTTGCTCGCAAACCTCGAGGACGAGGTGCTCGGGCAAGAAGGTTGGATGGCGTTTATTCACCTTCTTCAGCGGCGCGAGCCGTTGATGGTGGTTCTCGAAGTGGCTGAGGAATTGGTGAGAGGTGGCCGCCCGGTTCCGGACAACACTTGGTTGGAAGCTGCCGCCCAACAAAGCCCCAACTGGCACCAGTACTGCGTGTTGTTCCTGTCCCTTCGCAAAGACGGTGAAACCGCGAAACGTTTGGTTGCGCAGGCCCCCAAAGGCGGGGAAATGTTCGAACGCATCCGGGCTCACCTGCTCGGGTCGGAGCATTGATGGAGGGTGGCCCGGACTCAAGGCCATGACTGAACGCCTGTTGCCGGCTGAGGACCCCGTCTTGGAAAACGTTCTGCGATGGACCGTTGACCGTGATGCGAAGGACGTTCGACGCTTGCTCGAATGGTTGCCTGAAGCACGGTCGAGTCGGGAGCGAAAGGCCCTTCTGCACCGTGTCCGGGGTTTGCTCCAAGAGCTTGAAGCCGCTCTGGACGAACTCGACAACATGCACTGAGGGCCTTGTATGACGGTCACGGCGCTTGTTTTTGCTGGTGGAAAAAGCCGGCGGATGGGAGAGGATAAGGCCGCCATGTTTGGTGGTGTTGACCGTCTTTGCAGCGTGCTTGAACAAGCCGGCGTTGAACGGGTTGTTGTGCTTGCAGGAAGTGAAGAACGAGTTGCCTTGTTCTCACAAGAAGCCATAGCAGACCCCGAGGGAGCAGAAGGTCTTCACCAGGTGGTGCATTGGGCTTGGGAACGGTTTGAGGGCCCGTTGCTTCTGGTCCCGTGCGACGCGTTTTTGCTCAACGTTGCGGCGGTGAACTTTCTGCTCGAACATGTTTCTGAAGGGGCCGTTCCCCTCGACAAAAACGGGCAGCGCCAGCCCTTGTTTGCCGTGATACCGGCGGACGCTCTTTTGCCCGAGAACGCATCATCGGTTGGTGAGCTCCTCGCTGCAATTCCGAGCGTGAAGCCCGGCCTTCATGGGGAGGCTTTCACGAATTTTAACACACCCGCGGAGGTGTTGCACCATCGAGAAGAACGCCGTTTGGTGTGAGCGTCACGCGACCTGTTGCAATCCATGACAGGACTTGAGGATAGAGACGATGTTCCTCGATTTTGACACGGGCGCTCAACGATGCTTCGGTGTCGTCGTGAAAAACCGGGACGGTGGCTTGTGCAAGAACAGCGCCCGTGTCCATGCCCTCATCGACCATGTGGACGGTGCATCCGCTGAGTTGCGTTTTCGATGCAAGGACGTCTCGGTGGGCATGGGCGCCGGGAAAATTCGGAAGCAACGAAGGGTGGATGTTCACGATGCGCCCGCTCCACCGCCCCAACATCACGGGAGAAAGGAGGCGCATGTAACCTGCAAGCACGATGAGTTCAATGTCGTGAGCTTCGAGTTCGGCCAGCAGACGATGCTCGTGCTCTTCGCGTGAAAGCCGTTGACCAGCATCGTCAACATGGGCAACCACAACTCGGTGAACGTCCAGTTGTCGGGCTCGTTCCAGTCCGTAAGCATCGGACCGGTTTGAAATCACCAACGCCGTAACATGAGGAAGATGGCCGGTTCGTTGGGCTCGAACCAACGCTTCCATTCCGCTTCCCGAGCCAGAGATCAGAACAGCGCAACGGAGCGGGGCCTCCGAGGAAGCAATACGGCCACAAAGAGAGGTTGGAGGGGCCATGGCCCTCCCAAGATTCCGTGCGATTCAACCCTTTCCCAATGAAACCAAGGATTTTAGCCACCGCCTCAACCCCCAACGCCGAAGGACATGTCCGAAACGCCCGTGTCCTCTTCAGTCCAGCGAAAAGCCGAGGCTCATCGCCTCGCAGAAACCTACGCCACGCTCTCCGACTCCGAGGTCATCCATGCGGTCCTTGCCGAACACAAACCAAGCACAAATCCCGTTGTTCGAAGCCTATGGGTTGGCTTTGGGAGCGTTTTCGTCGTCCTTGCAGCCATCGGGGTTTTTGTTCCCGGCTTGCCCACGACGTCCTGGCTTGTGCTCGCTGCGTATTGTTACGGCCGCTCATCCCAACGCTTGTTTTTGTGGCTGTTGACCAATCGGATGTTTGGCTCTTCCCTGCTCACCTACTACCGGTCGGGCAGAGCACTCCCGATGCACTCGAAAATCATCATTTGCGGATTGATTTCGTTTGTTTCACTCGCATCCATCTGGTACATCACGAAACTTGGCGACCCAGGGTTCGGTCAAACGCTGATCGCCATCGTTGCCATCACGGGTGTTTGGTGGGTAGGGTGGCGCGTCCCCACGACGGCTTAGGACGGATCCTCCTCAGTCAATCGATTGTAGACGTCGACAGCATCGCTTGCGGCAGTCATGAAGACGTTTGGATAGACCGCGTGGATGAGCAACAAGGGGACGGCGACGGTGAAGCGAAACGCCATGTACAATGCTCTCCGAAAATGCCCCCAATATGTCTGATTGACGTCGTCCAAATGTCCCATATTTTCACCTCAATGGCGAAACAAACGATGGCCGGTAAAGACCATTGAAACGCCCCGCGCGTTTGCTTCATCGATAACTTCCTGATCTCGAACCGAGCCACCGGGTTGAACGATGGCGATGGCTCCGGCCTCGGCGGCTTGCTCCAAACCGTCTTTGAATGGGAAGAATGCGTCCGAAGCAAGAACGCAATCCTTGGCTCGCTCACCCGCACGCCGAGCGGCGATTCGAACGGCTTCGACCCTGCTGGTTTGGCCCGGTCCGATGCCAACGGTTGCCGTCCCTTGAACCATCACGATGGCGTTGGATTTGACCTGCTCACAGACGCGAACGGCGAATTTCATGCTGTCCAACTGCGCTGAAGTGGGTTCTGCATCCGTGACGGTTTTCGCTTTGGTCCAATCGATGATCGGAGGCTCTTCGGTTTGAACGAGCAGCCCGCCCTCAACCGGTTTTCGAACCACGGTCCGCTGAAGAGGAGCAAGTCGTCCGTCCGGGGAGCGGAGGGTCAAGAGTCGGCGGTTCTTTTTGGCCATCAGTCGTTCTTTGGCCTGCGCCGTAAAGCCGGGCGCCATCATCACTTCAACAAACAAGTCGCCAACGGCTTCCGCCGTCTCCAATTCCACCGTTTCGTTGAAGCAGATGATGGAGCCAAATGCAGATTCGGGGTCGCTAGCAAGCGCCATTTGGAACGCCTCTCGTTGGGTGGCCCCCAAGGCCGCTCCACAGGGGTTGTTGTGCTTCACAATCACGCAGGCATGCGGGGTGTTGGGCCACTCATCGGTGGACAAGGAGCGGCAGAGGCGCAGCGTCGCGTCAGCATCGCTGTAATTATTGTAAGACATGGCTTTCCCGCCTTCAACTTGAGCCGTCACCAACGTTGAGCCGTCGTTGGGCGTGTCTTGGTCGATGTACAACGCTGCGGCCTGATGCGCGTTTTCTCCGTAGCGAAGCGTGGTGAGTTGATGGCTGACCGAAAACACGGAGGTTGGGAATCGCAAACGTTGCTCGTCCACGACATCGGAGGCGGCTGGGTCGCCTCGGTAGCGGCGATGAAGCTCTTGGGCGATGGCGGCGTCGTAAGCAGCGGTGTGTTCGAAGGCTTCCAGTGCAAGGGTTTGACGCAAATCCATGCTCACCTCAGCGACGCTTCCAGCCTCTCGAATGGCGCCGAGAATGCTGTCGTAACGACCGGGGTTGGTGGCGATCAACACATGCTGGTGATTTTTCGCCGAGGCGCGAACCATTGTTGGCCCCCCAATATCGACCATCTCAAGGAGAGCAGGATCGTCGAGGGGTGGCTGAGTCGCTGCGGCCTCATCGAACGGGTAAAGGTTGCATGCAACCACCCGTAGAGGAACATACCCAAGGCGCTCAAGTTCCTTCGCGTCGTCGTCTTGGTGAAGGCGAGCGAGCAGAGGTCCGTGAATGGCAGGATGAAGCGATTTCACCCGGCCGTCAAAAATTTCCGGGTGTTGGGTGAGGTCCGATACGGACATCACCGGGAGACCGGCTTGAGAAAGCGTTCGTGCTGTGCCTCCCGTGGACACCAGTTCAAAGCCAAGTTCCACCAATCCTTTGGCAAACGAGACGATGTCGGGCTTGTCGTAGACGCTGAGCAGGGCCCGTGGTGGCGGCGAGGAAACGTCACTCATAGCGGGAGACCCGTTATCGCATTTGCCCCGTCCGATGCACTTGAACATAGCGCAACGAAGGGTTGGCTTTCAGGTTCAGTCTCCTCGAGCGGAGATCACCTGGTCGACGCGAAGCAAACCGCAGGCGGTTTCGGTGGCGGCCTCCAGTGCATGCCGCAAGGTTTCGGAAGGAAGCCACGTGCTGTGAATTTCTTCCACCCGGCCTTGCTCGTCAATACCCGAAACCCATGCACCTGCACGGTGAGCAGCCCGCAGGGCGAGAAGCGTGTCAAGCCGCTCGACACCGGCGTTTTGAGCGAGCGTTGAGGGGACGGTTTCAAGCGCCCGCGCAAACGCTTCCATGGCCAATCGCTCCCGACCGGCGTGTTGCTCTGCAGCCTCTTTGATGCGAAGGGATGCGCCCATGTGCAGAGAACCCCCGCCACGAACAACGGCGTTGCTCGACATCGCCAACGACGTGGAGCGAAGGGCATCGTACAAGCCCCGAATGACTTCCTCGACGGCGGTTCCGTCTCCGCCGCCAACGTCCAAGGTCACGAGCCCCGCAGCAGGCCCAACATGGAGGCAAAGGCGCTCTTGACGTCCGTCCAGCCCTTCGCTGGTTTCGATTTCCAACCGTTCAAAAACCCCAAGATGCGCTTCATGGGCGTCATCAAGGTGGTCGCACATGGCCGCACCGGTCGCTTTGGCGATGTCCTCGACGCCTGAACGCTCCAAACCCCCCAAAACAAAACAGCCAGCATCGGTAAGGTCGTGGAAAATACTCGGTTCGATGGTACCGGCACAGAACACCGCTTTCGCTCCCGTGCGAAGCACCGCCGATGTTTTGGCTTTGAGCAGACCCTCCTTCGCTTCTATGAAGGAAAGCCACTGCTTTGCATCTTCCACTTCAATCTCAGCATCACGAGCGGTTGCTTCCTCGTCGAGAGGGCAGGTCAACACCAAGACGCGTCCGTTTTCAAGAGAGCGAGGAAGGCGATCCAGGTGAAGGGCGGTGTCAAGCATCAGCCCGGGGATGAGGCGAGTATCGGAGAGATTGCCCTGACCGCGCTTGGTCATACGGACGTCTTCGTGGTCAACGCCTTCTCCCGACTGGACAAGGCGAAGACTCTCGACCACCAGATTGGCGAGAGCGTCGCTCCCAGCATCGGCCGAGGTCCCGTTCATTGCCGTCCGCGCAACGGCCAGCAGGCGGGAGGAGTCTTCTTCGCATGGTTCAGAGCGCTCATCAATGCACGTCAGCGTGATCGAAAGGGCCTCCTGAAAGCCGTTCACCACCACGAGAGGATGCAAGCCACGCTCGAGCAAACGTCCAGCTTCACGCATGGCTTCACTGGCGAAGAGCAAGCATCCGGTGACGCCGTCGCCACAGGCTTGTTCCTGAGATTCAGCCAGTTGGACGAAGGCCTTCGCAGCCGGATGTTTCACCAAGAGTTCGGCGACGATTTTTGCTCCGTCGTTCGTGACGGCGGTTTCCCCGTTGGTTTTGTAGAGCATTTTGTCAAGGCCCTGGGGGCCAAACGTCCCCTGCATGAGGTCGCCAAAAGCAACGGCCGCCGCCACCAATTTTTGCGTGACTTCCACGCCGCTGGTCACGCTGGTGGTTGGCCGAACGATGGCGACAGGCGCACGACCGGTACCATCGTTTTGACCAGCCATGGTTCAACCCGGGGGTTGCCTGTTTTTGAACCCTCTAGCGAGAGGTGGTTGAGGTCACTTCTTGGTGCTCTTCTTCGCAGGGGCCTTGGCATGCTTGCCCAACTTGTGGGCTTTCTGAGCTTCGTTGTTGGACCAGTGGTAAGCCAACTTCAAGAGGTTGAGGTAGTGCTCGTTCCCGTCTTTCTTCATCTTGTCGTGAAGAACATCGTTGGACATGAACACGTCGCCCCAGAGTTGGGCTGCCGTCCCTTTGTCGCCCTTGGGCATGTCGAAGACTTCTCTGGTGGTGGGTTCGAGCAACGACTTCCAAACCCGAGCCGGGTTCACGGCCATGGTGACTTCAACGACGATTTCGTTTTCGTTGATGCCCGTGCCGGTCTGCCAGGTGTCCTCACCAAGGTCAGCAAGGAACGGTAGGCAGAGGTCTTGGATGGAAAGACTGGTCATGGGGTCGGCGTTGGTCAAGGCTGCGTAGGCTTCTCGCATTCGACCGCGATCTGCACCGCGGGAAGCAGTTTGGAAGCGCAGCTTGTCAATGGATGTTGGCACGAGGAAGCGAACATCGGTGTAGTAGACCAGCGGGTTGTCGTCGCTGGAGTTGAAGATGTGTTCGAAAGGAGCCGCACCGGCCGACTCGCCAAGCAAATCGGTCGGGTAAACCGTCTTGAGGGCGTTGGTGGCCACGGATTGAACGATTCGTCGCATCAAACGCTCGGGGGCTGCTGATACATCGTTGAAGGTGTCAAGGTACTCCTGCATGTTGAGAATGTCGTACCCACGGACGGAAAGAATGGAGTGGACGTTGGGTCCAATCATCTTCTCGCCGTCAACCTCTGCTTGGCTGATCCATCGGCTGCCACGGGCGACATCGGAAGCGGCCACAAGGTCGGCATACGCCTTGAAGCGGCGGGTCACTCGGTTCATGAAATCGGCCTGATCCAGTTTGGTGAAGACCGTCGAACCGTAGTTCGACTTCAAGGCGTGGTCGGCGACTTGACTGGCGTTGGCGCAGGTCAGGAGGTTGCCTTGGTCCGAGGGGTACATGATGAGGCGGCGGCGCTTTGCGGCACCACCAAGCGTCCCGATGAGCGGGTCCGTGAGGATGTAGCCCATCGTTGCACACACTTCGAACAGGCGGCTGTACTTGTCTTCGTCGCTGGAATTACCAATCCACTCGTCGAGACCGGGTTCAATGCAGTGGAATTCGAGCGGGACCATTTCAGATCCTGCACCAAAGGCTTGGCGAACCGTGGAGGATTGCATCATGCCCATCATCGTGTACAACGAGGTTTTTCCGGTGGTGAGGAAGACATCGGAAATGCCCTCTTCGCCAAAGGAAGACCGGCGGTCGGGGAGGTTCACGAGGAGATTGAAGGCCGTCGCCGTGTCTCGATTGCCGTTCACTGCAGGCCAAATCCAGGTGTTTGGTCGCGTCATCAAGTAACCGGAAGCGTCCTTTCCAAAGCCGGCTGGCGAGTAGCGAATCCAGCCGAGTCGGTTGTTGAAGGAAACGTTTCGGTGCATCAACGACGGGTAGTATACACGGTCGAGCGGGTCGGAATCCGGGACAACGCCTCGGTGGCCGAGACCCCACATGATGACCTCCCACTCGGGGAATTCCTTGTCGTTCGTTCCGAGGAAAAGATGGTCGTCACGGCATGTGTCGCCTTCCAAAATCGCTCCACCCATTCGCTCTTCGTCGCCGGTTGAACAGAAGAAGAACGTCTGCGTCGTGAACAGTTGCTTCGGCGTCCACATGTTGGCGTTGATGATGGTTTTCTGCTTCAAAAAATCAGCGATGTTTTCGATGCGTCGCTCGAACTTGAAACGGTCGGAATCAATCCAAGAGGAGCCGAGAATCAAGTTGGTGTTCAGCAACTTGGCGTCCGCTGGGCCAATGTACCGCGTTCGGGCATCAGCTCGGGAGTGGTCGGATTCCGGGATTTCTTCCCAAGGTCCCTGCCGAGGGATGTACGTCATGAAGGTCTCGGCGTCAAATTTGTCGCCTTGAGCTCGTGTCACCACGGCTTCAACCTCGTCCATCAACTTGACGTAGGTCTCGTTGGGCAAAATCCGGCCGGTTTCCTTGAATGTTTTATCTGATACGCTGCGATGTTGCCACATTTTCTCACCTCAAAATTTCTTCTTTTCTTCGGGAGGGGTTTCGTCCTCCGCTTCTTCAGAGGCTTCTTCTTCAGCCTCGTCTTGTGATTCGTCTCCAGCCTCTTCTTCAGCGGCTTCTTCAGCGGCTTCTTCTTCGGCCTCGGCCTCGGACGTGTCTTCGTCCGAAGACGCCTCTTCCTCAGCGGCTTCCTCAGCGGCTTCGTCGCCCTCAGCGGAGTCGGTTTCGTCATCCTCGACATCTTCGACATCGGCTTCGGGATCAAGCATCTCAATGACCGTGTCTTCAGCGGTTTCCTTGGCGACTTCAGCAGCTGCTGCGACAGCGGCTTCCTCCGCCTTGGCGAGAATGTCGTCCTCGTCCATGCGCTCTCCGGAGGCTTTCTCAAGAATCATGGCGGCCGTGGCGGCCATTGAGGCGTTGACGTACGGTGCGGCGCGATAGACGTATTGGGCGTAAAGGCCCAGGGCACCGAGAACGGCGCCGGAAGCGATGACGAGGCCGCTGTTGTTGCGTTGCAAGTCATCGGGGTCCACGTTGGTCGCCTCTCCAGTTTCGAAGATGGTCAGCCCTTGGAGGCCGTGGAACCAGGTGTTCGAGAAGACCTCAATGACGGCCCAAACGGCGTAGATGATCATCAACATGGAGCCTGCGGTCATCCATGAGCGATTCTCGAGAATGAAGTTCATCAACGGATTGGCCCCGCCTTCGGGGGGGTTTTGATCTTCGGACATGGAACAACCTCAGTAAGTTTTGGTTCGTGGCTCCGCTTTTAAATTGTGTCCCATTATACTGCGATGGGGTGTTTGTTTCCGCCCACCATCACCGTCTTGATTTGTTGCGCCCGGATTTCCCCCGCTTCGGTGAACGCTCCCAGCCCTTGTTTTGTCGTTTGTTCTCGTACCAGTGGTGGTTTGGTTGATCCATGCCCTCGGGCATGTCCTCGAAGGATTCGATGCTGAGACGAATGCCCCCCAGTTCGTTTTGGAGTTGTTTCACGTTTTCGCCGCCCTTGCCGACCAAGGTCGAGATCATGTTCGAAGGCGCATAGACGACGGCGGATGATTCGCCGGTGAATTTCACCTGGCATTCAACGCCAACCCACTGGCGAACGGTTTCGATGATGCGTTGCTTCGCCATCGCCTTAACCGGCGAGTCGCCTTGTTGTCGCCCTTCGATGGGAACAACCGCGATTTCAGAACCAAACGCGAACATTTCGTGCGTGAGTTTCCCGCTCGGAAACTCCACGACTTCAATGACCGGCCGGGCGAGTTCCTCTTGCATGCCCGTCGGAGGTTTCACCGTCATACGAAGTTCGAGGACCTGTTGAATGCGCCCGGATTCAACGTGGAGGATGGTGTCGAGAACTTGGCTGACCAAACCGAGTTCAACTTTCCCAATCAAGCGTTGAATGGCCTCGAGCGCAGAGTTGGCGTGGGTCACGCCCAACAGCCCAACCCCCGCAAGACGGACATCGGCAAAGATTTCGAAGTCGCGAGCCCGGCGCACCTCGTCAAAAATCACGAAGTCGGGGCGAACAAGGAAGATGATTTCGGCGGTTTTCTCAAGGTCTCCCTCAAGCGGAGCGTATTGCGTGATTCGGTCGGCCAACTGCAAATCGCGCGGCGCTTCCATCGTTTTGACCAGCGCACCCACCTCGGTGTCCAAGTATTCTGCAATGGCTTGCGCAAGGGTGGTTTTCCCGGAACCCGGTCTGCCGCAGATAAACACCCCACGGTGATGGTTTCGTAGCCGTTCCACCAAGCGTTCATCGAGATCGTAATCGCCCAAGCTCAATTTCGCCACCGGACGGACAACCGTGATTTCACGAGCATCGGAAAACGGTGGCCAAGCGGACGTGATGCGAAGGTCACCGAGTTGAATGACGCGACACCCTTTCCGGTCAATTTCCAGGAAACAGTCGCTGCGATGTCGATGGGCTTCGACCAAGTCAACCAGGTCTTCTTCCAAGCGTTCCAAACGAAGGGTGTCCCACGCCGCATCATCGGTATCGACCTCAACCAGTTTGAGAGCCCCGATATCGCCCCGCTTCACCCTCGGCGGACAATCCGCTTTGAGAAACACCGTATGAACGTCGTCGCCGAGCAACGCCTCCAGATGCGAGGGCAGTTCTGGGTGGTCACCGTGCGTAGCCATTGAATCCCTCGTCATGCCCGCAGGCCTTTGACACTTCGCCACGAAGCGATGGGACTCAAGCGCCGTTGGGTTGCATCATGTAGCCCGTCACCCAGAACGAACCGATGAAACTCAGGGAAAGAATGTAGGCGCCAACGGTTGGGAACGCCCAGATGGCGACCGAAACTTGAGCGAAGGCGACAATGCTCCCCAAAACGGCCAACATGGACCAAGGCCCGTTGCCTTTCAAGTTGAGGTGTTGAAAGGTCGTCTCTCGCTCGGAAAGACCCCAAACGAGGCCGGTGAGGGCGCACAGTGCGATGAATGTCAGCATCCCGTCCATCACGGTGCCTTGAAGATACCAAACCCCAAGACCAGCGATGAGGCTGGCAAGAAACATCCGCTGGACGGTCGTGATGTCAAGGCCCATAGGTCAACCGAAGTGAAAGGGATTCTTGAAATCTCGCAACGCGAAGCCTGCTCTTTGCATCTTCATGGGGATTGATGTCGATTCATCCAACGCCCTTGATCCAGCAAGGAATTGGCATCGGGAAACACAACACCTCGGCCTTCGTCCACCTTGGAGAGGAAAAACCGCCATTCCTCTTCCAACGGTTCTCGGTCATACGTTTCTACGGAAGGCGTTGACGAGCCGCCAAGGGTGGAAAAAGTTGACAGCGTGTTCGCCCCAAAATCAAGAACTGCAGAACCCAACGAGCCCACAACAGTCACGGTTCGAACCTCGCTTTTACGCCCCCAGGCCACCTCCACTCGTCCACGCTTGCCCTCGTTTGGCGATTCAAATTCAATCCGGGCAGCGGTTTCTTCCACTTCGCAAGCAAGGGTCTGCAAGGAATTCAGCGGCTCGCCGAGCAACCAAGGAACGAGGTCGAGCCCGTGAACGGCAAGCGTGTCCAGCGGCGTGGCTTGAACGGGTTTTCCCCTGACGGTTTCCCGAGCATAACAGAGGGATTGAATCGCCCCAAAGTGACCGTCGTGCATCAATCGTTTGAGCCGTTGAATCCCGGGATGATGGCGAAGCAAATAGCCAACGACAACAACGGCATTTTCCGGCAACGATTTCAGCACTTCAGCGGAAGCATCGTGGCGGTCGCTGAACGGTTTTTCAATCAACACCGGCAAGCCGGCGAAAAGAGCGAGGTTCAACAGGGCAAGATGGGTGTCGGGTGGCGTCACCAAAGCGACGGCGTCGAGTTGTTCCAGTTCCAACATTCCCTCCATGTCGTTGTACACGGCATCGGCGTCAAGTTCGGCCGTTGCGGCCTTGTCGATATCGCAAACCGCAAGGAACGATACCAACCCTTCCTCTCGCAGTGAACGGAGCGTTCGGAAATGATTTCGCCCCCAACGACCGCAGCCCACCAATCCAATTCGTTTTCCAACGACGGTGCGCATGATACGCTCACGGGGCCCCCTTTCATGAGCGTGATGCTCTTGCGGACACCCCTCGTCACGTCGCATCAGAGGTGCGGAACAGCCACGGCTGCTGCGAGGAGCAGCATCGTCACGCCGATGAATAGGTCGATGCGCTGCCACGATTGGGGATTAGTCAGCCACCCAGAACACCGTTTTGCACCGTAGCCAAGGGAAAAGAAAAACACGAACGAGGCCGCGATGGCGCCGATGGTAAACGCCACCAGTGATGCGTCGTTGAAGGTCGTCGATGCCCCCCCCAACAACAGAAGCGTGTCGAGGTAAACATGCGGGTTGAGGAAAGTGAACCCAAGAGCCGCGAGAATGGTTGCTCCGAGGTCGGGGCTTGCCTCATTGTCGAGAACCATGGCCGAGGGGTTGCGAACAGAGGTGAGACGGAGCACGCCGTACCCGGCGATAAACGCCGCCGCACCCAAGGCCATGGGGCGTTCGATCCATGCCGCTTGCTCAAGGGCGGCTCCCACGCCGGCCACGCCTGCGAGGATGAACAGGCCATCGCAAATGGAACAAGTGAGGCACACCGCAAAAACATGGGATTTTTGCAAGCCTTGTCGCAAGACAAAGACGTTCTGAGGGCCGATCGCAAGAATGAGGCCAAGGCTGAGGCCAAATCCAGTCAGCCCCGGCGAGAGGAGACTCAACAAGACACCTCAAGCATCGGTTTCTGACCTGTCCTCCCCGTCCGAGGACGAGGTTTGCCCTTGCGTTTCCCCTTCCGTTTCCGACTCCCGCGATTCCGAAACAGCAACGTCTTCTTCATAGATATAATCGTTGTACGGCGAGGAATATTCGATGGTGAGGCGTGCGGTTTCGGTCATCGTTGTGAGGTTGGTTGCGGTGATGCCGGCGGCGGAAATCGCATAGACGAAGTCGCCCATGAAGATGGAACGACGTATGTTCCGGTCGTCCCACCATCGGTTTTCACCGTCTTGGCTGTCGTACAGGGACGAGTGATTGACCTCGCCGTAGACGTCCAACGTTCCAGCGGTTTCGTTGACTTCAACCAGAACAAGTTTTGAGATGTACTGGTAGGACCAGTAATACCGTCCGTTCTCGTACCAATCGACGCTGCGATAGGTCGAGAGTGGAACAGCGAGCATGTTCTTTGGCCCCCAATATTGGAAAGCTTTGGACTCGTACGTCGCTTCGGACCAGGACCACGACCACTCGTGTGCTCGGTCTCGGCTTACGGGCGAAATGCGCAAGGCTGCATCCTGTCCGGGTTGGGTTGGGTCGGACACGTCAAACAGAGAAATTTGGGTCCCGGACCAATCAAGGCCCGTACCGTCCTCGTTGGCGGGTGCAAGGCCGATGGTCAACAGATGGTCGCGAGACAGGGGATGAATGTAGGTTGACACGCCCGGGACCTTGAGCTCACCGAGAATCACGGGTTGGGTCGGGTCGGCCACGTCGATGACCCAGAGCGGGTCGATTTGCTCGAAGGTCACGATGTAGGCTCGATCACCGTCAAAGCGTGCGCTCCAAATGCGCTCGCCGGGAGCGATGCCGTCAACACGCCCGGCCTCAACCAAGATTTGCTCGTCGGTCTCGACGTCCACGGAACGAGCCATGGTCACCAATTGCGATGACATCGGTTCTGGGTCGGCCATCCACCACCGTCCCCATTGGCCCGTGGTCGTCGCCACGCGCAGGACGCCTTCGTGTTCAGACAGAGCAAATTGGTTCACAACGGTCCCGTTCACTCGCCCTGAACCCGTGTAGAGGGTCGCATCCGAGGCGCTGATGTCAAACGTGTGAAGATTGGTCATTTCATCCATGCCGTCGTTGTTCCAGAACCACCACCAATCAAAGGCGGACTCAGCCAACACCAAAACATCGGTTGAGGCATAAACTTGGGGGTAGGTCCCGACGATGTGGTCGACTTCGTAATCAAACGAAGACGAGGTAAGATCGAGCGAAAAGATGCTGGAAATCCCACGGTTAAAGCCGTCTTGTGGTGCAACGAACTCTCGGCATGCGTTTTCACTCATCTCATGAGTGGTGACCGTTCCGTAACTGTATTCGTAAACTTGTGGAATCAACTCCTCAAGCGTCAATTCAGCCAGCACCTCAGCGTTGGATTGCATGGTCTGCCAAGCCACTTTTTCTCGAATTTCCAAACGGAGCGGATCGTCGTAATCGAGGTTCCAGTAACCGTTGGGCAAGTTCAACCAGGATTGGAGGCCTTCGACGTTCATCCATGCGTGGGTCACGGTCCTCACCGTTCCGCTGACCTCTCGCGCCGTGATGTATTGGCCTTCGATGTACAACTCTCGGTCAACCTCAGGTTGACTGCGATTGGTGATGTCGAGGACCGTGAATTTCGTCAAGCTGTTCGTTCGCCAGTTGCCGTAGGTCTCGTCCCAACCCATGGCGTCCACCACGGGGTGTGAACGAGAAATGCTCCACGGGTTCACGTTTGAAATCACCACCAGCTGGTCACCGTCAAGCATCATGGCAACGGGCGTTCCGGAGAGCGAGAGCGATGATGTTGCTTCGAGGTCGCCGAATTCGGGCACGCCAAAGATGTGGAGGTTTTTTCCTTGAAGGTAGTAGATGTGGAACCCGTCGGTCTTCAAGAAATCCGCTTCATCCACGCCCGCTTCCTGATTGTTGGTCCCCGAGAAATCCTCACCTTCGACCCGATTGGGGGTGGAGCGGGGTTGACTGCTTGGAGCACCGGTTGCTGCTGCATCGCCGTCCATAGCAAACTCAACATCGTCTTCCGCCCACATACCGCCGCCGTAGTAGTACTGTTCAGCCACGGCTTGGAGCAACATCACGCGATACTCTTCCTCGATGGAACGCTTCAATTGCCGCTCAAGATCCTCACAGTCGTCGTAAGCGTACAATTGCGGACTCGTGACCGTGCGAAACGCCGTGGTCGACCAATCCTCGGGAAGTTCGACATCGGGAACTTCCACCTCTCCCTCGTAGGACAAGCATCCCGACATCAGCATGGTCAAGATCAAGCCAAGTGCGACGGCCTGTTTTCGGTTCATGAACAAGACTCGACACCTGCTTGATATTAACGAGTTGGTAAATTGATTGGACACTTTACAGTGTTTTTTGCAAGGAACGGCTCGCCTGCAAGCGCTCTGAACCGTTCTTGGAAACACGCCATGCCTTGCGCTCGTGGCCGGTTGCCCGTTCAATCAGTTCGTTGGCTTTGAGATCGTTGAGGTGATGGCTCAGAAGTTGGCGCGAGATGTCAAGACGCTCCCGTAACTCCTTGGTCGTCGTCCCGGCTTGGCCTTTTTCGGCGAGAACCTCGAGCACCGCAAGCCGGGTTCCCGTAAGCGGGTTTTGAAAGCGCTTCCGCTCGTGCTTGGGTACGGAGGAAGACGCGTACCTTCGGTTTTTTCCAGATTTCCAAGAGAAAATTTCCCCCTCCCGTTCAAGATTGTTGGTGTGGTATGCAGTGACACCGTTCGCAAGGCCGAGGCCGTCTCGCAAAGCCGAAAAATGGATACCAGCATTGGCTTCGATGTAACCGAGGATTCGTCCTTTGGTCAGGTCATCTTCTCGGTGACGGCTCTTTGTCGCCAGCATAGGTGCAACCAGAGCGACCAAAACCACCACCCGGATGAATTCAAACACCAAACCGGAAAGCATCACCAGCCCCATGCCCATCAGCCCACCCGTGAGGAAGGGGTTGGTCGCCGCTTCCCCTGCGGGCGCATCAAGAACAGGGGCCTCATCGGCAGCAACCGGAGACTCAGCCTTATTGTTGGCGTCTGCCGATTCTTCCTCGGCCGAGGCTGGTTCAAAGGCGGCGTTGTCTTCGGGCTCGGCCTGCTCGGCAAAGGGTGAGCCTTCGAAGTTCGGGTTGAGGCTGCCGTACACGGCAGAGAGCAGGCAGGTCAAGAGGAGGATTCGGACCGCCCACACCCCTCGCATGTTGCCAGCACGGCGGTTAGGAATATCAGGGCCTTGGTAAAATGCTTTGACGAATCAAAGCGGGAGCATGCCTTGCGTCGCCGCATAGCCAAGACCCGAGAGCGCAGCCACCACGAGCAAGAGGAGGAAACGGCGCTTTCCTTTCTTCTTCGGCTCCGCTGGTTCGGGAGCGGCAACGACGAGGGCGGGTAAGGCGTCCAAGGGAGGGAGTTGCCCTGGAAGGGGTAGGGGCAAGGGAAGCGGAGCGCTCATCGGCCCTTCATCAGCCTCAATTTGAACGCGGTCGGGATACAATTCATCCAAGTCTTCGAGGCCGGGCGCGGTGGGGATTGGGCCAAGAATCGTCGCCCACGCCGCTTCAAGCGCTTCGCTCGAAATTGGTTTTTGCAGCCAAGTCACGGCTCCGGCCGAATAGGCAGCATCCCTTGCGACATCGGCCATGCGAGCGGGGGCAACGAACACGATGCGGCTTTCACCGCCGTGTTCTCGCATTTCCAATGCAGCGAGGTGGCCGTCCAAGGAAGGGATGTCGAGGGACAAGACCACGAGTTCGGGGTCCAATCGGATGTATTCATCAACGGCTTTGTCGCCGTCTTCGCATTGTTCAACGACGAAATTTCGTGTCTTGAACAGGTTTGCAAGACGCATGCTCGACATGGGGTTATTGTCGACGATGAGCACGGTAGGTGCTGTTTGGTCGTCCACCTCCGTGACCAATCCCATGCCTATCAACAACCCGCAACGGGTGCTGGCTCATCAATCAACCGCTATTCTTCCTCGCCAGATGCAGGAGTTGAGAGATCTTCCACCGGCCCGTCCCGTGGTTGTGCGAAGGTTTCTCGCACCACATCACTTTGCGCTTGCTCCTCTTGCCGCTTGCGATGGACATCCGGTGCTTTGGTGAACTGCATCTGGAGTTCGCTGATGATCGCCCGGAGCGTCTGTGTCTCCCGGTCGCTCAAGTTCCCTTGCGTCTTCTTTTGGAACATTCTCAACACCTCGATGCCCTCTTTGGCCTCGAGAAGATTGTAATGAAACGCGCCCTCGTGGTCGGGCACGTAGCCCATGTGCAACATCGTGGACCTCTGGAGCATTTGAACCACTTGAAAGAAGCGGGCGGCGTCTTCGTCTGCGAACATATCGGCCATGATCTGTGGAGCACGCCGAGGTTCTTTTGCCCTGCGCCTCATTCAAACAACTGGTCAAGCAACCAATTGGGTTGGAACTGAAGCAGGTCCCCGTATTCCTGCCCGATACCGGCGAACACGATCGGGCGACCGGTCGCAAACGCAATCGAGAGTCCCGCGCCCCCTTTGGCATCGGTGTCCATCTTCGTCAAAACGGCGCCGTCAAAGCGCATGATCTCTTGAAACATCCTTGCCTGTTCCACGGCATCGTTGCCCGCCAATGAATCGCCAACGAACAAGGTGAGGTGGGGATTCGTAACCTTGCGAACCTTGTTCAATTCGTTCATGAGGTTGGTCTTGTTTTGCATGCGTCCTGCCGTGTCAACAAGCACCACGTCAATGTTTTTCGCTTTTGCAGATTCAATAGCGTCCCGTGCAATGGCTGCCGAGTCGCCCCCTCGTTGGCTGGAAATGCAGCGAATGCCGAGGCGTTCGCAATGCGATTCAAGTTGTTGAATGGCCCCTGCACGAAACGTGTCTCCGGCGGCAGCGATGACGGAATGACCGTTGTTGAGCAATCGATGGGCAATCTTCGCCGCCGTGGTTGTTTTTCCCGTGCCGTTGACGCCAACGAGCATGATCACAACCGGTACATCGCCGCTGTCGATGAAACCTTGAACGGTGGCGTCAAAATCCCAATAGCCTGCATCAAGTAAACCGTGGAGGGCTCGCTTGAGGGCAGCTTCAAGGACCTTGGAGAGCTCTGCACCTTTCCGGAGTCGGGCGCCCACGAGCGCTGTGCGAAGACTGTCGATAATGGCGCTCGTAGCGTGCTGGGAAATATCGGATTCAAGCAACACCCACTCAAGTTCTTCGAGCAGGTTGTCCAAGGCTTCACCGGCCTTGATGATGCGCCCGCCATCGGCGACGACGCCTCCGCCAAGGTCCACGGCGATGTTTGACCCGACTTCCGTTTCGATGGTCGTGGTTTGGGTAGCGCCCCGAGGCGCTTGTTGCACCTCGACCAACTGCCTGCCGGTGGTGGTCCGCATCATGGCGAGGTCGACCCGCGAGCCTTCGGGCCTGGCCATTTCAACCGCACCGCGCTTCTTCATGGCCTTGGCCGCTTTCGCCGTTTTCCGTTCACGGTCCCGTTGCTCTCGCTCCAGACGTTTTCGCTCCTTTTTGGACAGATGAAGCGGAACGGTCGGTTCATCGTCGTCCCACGTATCCCAGTCGTCATCTGATTCGATAGGGGTCGGGTCCGCAGGCTCTGGTGATTCCACCTCGGCATCAAGGTCTTCCCAATCCTCTGTTGGCAAGGATACCTGCTCCTCGGAATCGAGGTAGGCTTTGGCCTCCTCAGAATCGGCTTCCACCGAAAGGGCCTCGCCATCGGTTTCGTCTGCAACTTCATGGATGCGTTTTCGAAACCGGTCAAACAATCCCATGAAACTCCCCTCAGTCGTCCAGTGTCAAGTCGTTGCCAAACATGCCGCGTTTGCGGGAACGGCGAGAAGGTGCGGATGACGTTGCCTCGTCCTCCCCCGGCTCAGAAGTTTCGGCCTCCACGGTGGGCGGAGCGGTCGATGGAGCCGGCTGTTTCATCTGCTCGGCCAAAGCGTTGAACGACGTGGCTGCTTTGGCCAGCGAGGCTTCGGTTTGGTCGGCTTGCACTTTGAGTTCGTCCCGAAGGTGTTGGATGTCGCTTTTCCGCTCGGCCGTCAGTGCTCGTGCGTCGCTCCAGGGCCGTTCGCCAAAGATCCCCGACCCAAGGTCAACCAAGGCAACGCCTTCTTCGGCGCCAGCATGACGGTAAGGCAGACTTACTCCCGAACCGATGGGAAGGTGTGTGGAGATGGTTTTGCCGTTTTCGTGGCCGAGCAGGGCGCCGAGGACGGCGTCGGTAACGACGTGTTCAGCGAGCACGGTATCGACCTGTTCGATTCGCAGGTTGATCTCGTCCATCCGCTTGCGCAACGCCTCGACTTCTTGCGCCAAGCGTTGAAGTTGGGCACGGTCAACCATGGGACTCGTCCCTCGGAGTGGCTTGGGGTTGAAGAAGCCCCCGTTAAGAGATGGTGGGGCAACGGTTCTGCGGTTGAAGTGGACTTATTTAGGACCAAATTGTGGTGAGCGTCGGCGATGCACATGAACGAGAACTGCAACCCGATGTACGGAAAGGTCGATGAGATCCTTGACCTTCTCACCAAATCAAAGTCGCTTCACCTGTTGATGGAATTGGACAGGGCCGAGAAACCGTTGCGTTTCACGCAGATCAAGCGGCGCGTGCAGGCCTCGTCAACAACCGTCTCAAGGCGCCTCAAAGAATTGGAGGAATTTGGTCTCATTGCCCGGGACCAGCATGCCGACAAGGCACCGTCGAGCGTTTATGTTCTCACGCCAGAAGGGAAGAAATTGAGCCCCGTTATGCAATCCTTGTACGAGTGGGCCGAGAACTGGAGCATGTCGCCAGCCATGGCGGCCAATTCTTGAGAAGAGAATCACTCTTCTTCGGCGGCGGGCGCAAGGGTGCCGCCTTGAGCAGCAATCTCCTCACGGAAATGGTTGAGAATGGAGGGTTCGGTTGAGGTCCGAGGGTCGATTTCGTCAGCGGTGTCGATGTGGATGCTGCGGCGCTTCATGCGGTGGCGAGAGCCGAGGATGGAGTAGACATGCTCTGTAGCTGCATCGCTGTTTGCGGCGGGGACGTCGTAGGAAAAGTGCTGTCGTTGGCTGCCAAAGGGCGCCGTTCCAGTGACACGGTAGGCCTTCATCGGGTCGCCCGACTTGCCATCCATCCTTAAACGCGCTGGCGCGCAGATGCTTGAGCATCCAACCGATAGATTGAGGCAAAACAACCTGCTGGTGTTTTCATGCGCGTCGGGTTGATGGTGCTCTTGCTCCTTCTTCCTTTGGCCTCGGGATGGCAGACGCCGGCCAACCCAAAAGCCACCCCGATATCAACGCCTAACGGAGAGGAGCGTTTGCTCGTGCTCGAAGAGGGGGTTTGGACATCCGCCGACTGGCAGGAGCTCCTTGACCAAGGCGTTCAACCTCTGCGGTCCGTATCTCCACAAAGGCTGCTTGTCTGGATGATTGGACCCGTGGAATTGGCCCGAGGTGTCGAGTCGCTTCCGTTCAACGATGCGGCTTTTTTGGAACCGTTGATGCCTTTGGACGACGGTGAAATCCCCGTTCGCGTTCTCTTCGAACCTCGCCTCCCCCCAAGCGCAGTGGCCCACCTGAACGACCACCTCGCCACGGTGACAACGTCCGGTTTGCTCGCTCAGCAGGGATGGGCGTCCCTACCGGCTTCCACGGTCATCACCGTGCCCCGGGCGGTTGCGATGACCGAGCTCCCCCTTCTCGATGGCGTGTTATGGGTGGAGCCCGTGTTGACGCCGAACGGTCGAAACGGCCAAGCCGCTGAACTGCTTCAAACAGGGTCGTTTGATGCCATCCCGTTCTGGAACGTTGGTTTGAACGGTCACGGCGTCGTGTTGGGGGTTGCTGATAGCGGTCTTGACGCCGACCACGCTTGTTTTCGGAACGCAACCACGAGCACGAGCACGCATGCAGAACCGAATGCACCCTATCCTGCCGTCGGCGTCTTTGGCGAGGACCATCGAAAGATCCTCCACCTCAATACCTCGGTCGACGACAACGACACGCCCGGCCACAGCGATTATCGACACGGGACGCACGTCATCGGTTCTTTGGGATGCTACGAAGTGGGCGCCCAACGCAACGGCACGTTTCCAAGCAACGGGTCCACCTTGGCCTACGGAGCCAAATTGGTGGTTCAAGACATCGTGTCGGGCGACGGTTGGGTGCCGCCTTCTGTGGATGAATTGTTGTGGGAGGCTTCCTCGTACGGAGCCGTGATTCACTCCAATTCATGGGGTGACGACACCACGGCTTACACGGAACGTACCGGTCGGTTTGACGGCTATGCGAAAGCGATGCCGTGGTCCGTCGCCGTCATCGCTCCGGGAAACAGCGGGGAAGGTATTCTTGAGCCGGCCAACGGACGCAACGTGATTTCGGTCGGGGCGAGTACCAAATCAACCACGCCCGAACGCTGGTCGTCTTCATCGTACGGCCCAACCGAAGCGGGGACGGACGGGGTGTTTGTTCTGGCACCTGGTGCCACCATTTCTTCTGCAGCCGGTGATGGATTCTGGTCGTCAAACAACAACAACCTACGGTCATCATCGGGGACCAGCATGGCGACGCCTCTCGCCTCCTCCGCCATGGGCATCCTCCAACAAATGTACCAAGAGGGTTGGCTTCACGGCGCCCGTGAACCTCTTACGCCCGTAGCGATGAATCCCCCCGTATGGTCGTCTGCGGTTCAGGCAGAGACCGTTTTGCTTGGAGAAGGCTTTACTCCATCGGGTTCCTTGCTGCGAGCCACCCTCGCCATGGCGACCCACCCCCTTCAAGCGTCGGAGCGCAACGGCGGCTCGAACACCGACGCCCTTCACAACCCCTACGACGGATGGGGCGTGACAAATTTGTCTCGCCTTCTCGACGTCGGCGCCTTGGAGAACGGGACTTCGCCCTCCTCCTCCCTGTGGGTTCATGACAGCTACCGGATGGACAAAGGGGCGGTCTCAACGTGGTTTGACACCCACGCGAACGGAGCCAACAACCTCTCGGGATTGAGCGAGGTGTCGTGGGACGGTACGGGCGCAGCAGGCCCGTTTTTGCAAACCGGCGATGTGTTTGAAGAACGCTTCACTCCGATGAACAACCGGTCCGTGCGCTTACGGCTGGCTTTCCCAGCCCAACCCGAACCGGCCATGGTGGACGACCTGCAACTTCGTGTCGTGCTGGAGAGCGGACGCGTGTTGCTTCCCGACCGTTTGAACGCCGAGGGAGAGCCGATCATGTACAACGCAAGCGTGGCGAATTTGAACGATATCGATGTGTTTCCGAACTCCAACGAGACGGTGGTCGGTCTTGACATCCCCGCACACTACCTCAGCAATGCATCGTGGTTTGACGTCCAAGTCGTGGCCCGCTATGTTCAGCCTGGAGGGCTGGCCGGAACCGTTGGGTTGGACGGAGATGCAGCGGGCTTCAGTTTGGTCATTCAAGGCGTGGAGCGCGATGCAACCGACCACCTTGACGGAGACGGCGATGGGGTAGCCAACATCGACGACCTCTGTCCGTTCGAAGATGCAACGGCCGCCGATGCCGACCGGGACGGATGCTTGGACGACGGAGACGGCGATGGGGTGGCCGACCCCTACGATGCGTGTCCAACGGTGAACGCAACCGAATACGACACGGACGCTGACGGTTGTTTTGATGACACCGACGGGGACGGCGTCACCGACAACGATGATGCCTGCATCACCGAGGATCTTGCTTGGCCCGTGACCGCCGCAGGATGCTATCCAGTGGACATCCCGCCCTCGCTATCGGTGTCCTTTTCTCCGGAAAACAACACCGCGCTCAACAACACCGTCCTGATTGAGTGGGCGCTTGTGGACGCAGACGGCGACGGAGCAAACGTGACCCTCGCCCTCGTGTTTTCCGACCAACCCAACACTACGGTAGTGGCATGTAACCGGTTTGTTGAGGTCGCTGAGGTGCAAACCTGCCAGTGGAAACTTCCCCACGACCTCGTTCCGTTCTACATCGCCGAGGCTCGTTACGACATCGTTGCCGACCTTGAAACCGGTAACCGCTCCCCCGCCGCCGTGGCTGACCGAATTCACGAGGTCGTCGCCGTGAACGTGCTCCTGCCGCAAGAAATCACCGTCGTTTCTGGAGGAGATGTTCGCGAATCGGGGGGTTCGGCCGTCATTCTGGGTGCATTCGGTCTTCTCCTGGGCGCTCTCGTGGCGCGATGGAATCGCTCCCGCCGGCGGGGTGGAGAGCCCCCCGGTGTCGCCGCTCCGTTCCGACGGACGCCGTAGAAAGGGGCTTCCGGTGGCGGAGAGGAAAAGAGGCCCTTGAAGCGCTTTTTTCGAAATGGTGGGTTGAAGCGAGCCCAAAATCGCGAGGTGAACCTTGAAGTCCAGTGCCATGCTCGGTCAACCCGCCCAAGCGGCAAGGTGACGAAAAATGAGCGACCGCCTATATGTTGGAATTGACCTAGGAACCTACCAATCAACCATCGCCTCAAGCGCTGGAAAATTGCACACGATCGAGACCGTTGTCGGTCGCCCAAAGGACCCCGTAGCCCGCAATTTCCTCGGACGGGACGTCCTCTTTGGTGATGATGCGTTGAAGAACAAGCTCGCCTGCAACCTGTATCGTCCCATGGCCGCAGGTGTCACGCAAGACGACGAGGCCAACCTCGCCGCTGCCAAGGCGTTCGTTTCCCACCTTCTCGAAACCGTGGACCCTGAGGAGTTCGACGAAGTTCTCGGCGTCATCTGTTCGCCAAGCCACGTTTCGTTTACGGACAAGTCCAACCTCGTCGCCACCCTTCGTGGACAAGTGAACGCCATCATGGTCGTCACGGAACCCTTCGCTACCGGCTACGGTATTGACCAGCACATGGGCTCCATCGTCGTCGACATCGGCGCAGGAACCACCGACATTGCTCGACTCTACGGAACCTTCCCCACCGACGACGACCAAGTGACCATCACCGAAGCCGGTGATTGGCTTGACAACCAACTCATGACGCTCATCCAGAAGAAGTACACCGGCGCCCAGGTCACGAAGGACATGGTTCGTAAGTGGAAGGAAGCGTCCTCCTACGTTGGCGGCGACGTTCGCGAAGTCACGGTCGACCTCTCGGTGGAAGGAAAGCGCCAAGTTGTTGACATCGGTGACTTGATTCTGGAAGCATGCGAATTGATCATCCCGAAGATTGGAAACGCCATCAAGAAAATTGTGGCTGGCGCTGACCCCGAATACCAACAGTTGCTCCGCAACAACATCATCCTTTCCGGCGGCGGCTCCCTGATCGAAGGCGTCTCGGAGCGCATCGCCAAGGAAATCTCCGACATCGGCGACGTCAAGGTTTGGTGCGTTGAAGACCCCATCAACTCCGTGGCCGCAGGCGCTCTCAAACTCGCCAGCGAAATGCCGGACGACATGTACACCGCCATCAACTGAAACGGCGGTTGTTCCGGGGTGTGAAATACCCCCTGTGAACCCGGCGCTGTGCGGTAAGGTTCAAGTGTGGTAAATCTGCGATGCGTTGCCGTATGGCCGTAGAGAGTTCCTCACCGGGTGGTGTCCGAAGAGTCGGAGGCACGACAAACGACGAGCGAGCGGCCCTTGAGGGGATGCTCAAAGGCTACCCTGTCGAACAGCTCGTTGACGAGGTGCTGGTGGCTTGGGACGAGTTGGGCAAGCGCAACGACGAACTTGTCACCGTTAAACAACGGCTTCGTGTCGTCGAACTCGATTTGGCTGAGCGTCACGACACGGTGGCACCCGAAGTTGCTCGCCTTGCAGAGGCGGAGCAAACCCTGAAGGATAACGATGCCAAAATCATCCACTTAGAACGAATGCTCGAGGACACCAAGGCGGAATTGGCGGCTCAGCAATCCTCCCTCTCCCACGAAGAGCGGACGTCCATGGAGACCGAAGTCGCGCAACTCCGCGATCTCACCGCTCAACAAGACGACGTGATCGGCGAATTGGAAGGGCGCATGGCGCAAATGGTCACCGCCCTCGAGAAGGCCGCCGATGCGGGCTTGACCTCCGTTACCGCTGAAGAAGTTCGTTTGCTCAAACAACAGGTCGACGAACGGCAACGTCAGCTTGACGTGGAACGCGCAGCCGCTGAGGCTCTGGAAGAAGAACGACAACGCCTTCGTGACATCGCTGACCGGCTCCGAGGCTTGTTGGACGCCCGTGACCGTCGCCTCGGCGAATTGGAAGAACAATTAGAACGCGTCATGCAAGGCCCTCGCTCCGTTTCGGCTGAACACGATTACTTGGTCGAACAAATTGAGGAACTCAAGCGGCGCTTGCTGGAGCGAAATCGCGAGTATGAATCCCTACGACGTCGAGAACGACGCCTGCACAACGACGTGTTTGAACGCGACGAACGGTTGCAACAGATGACCCTCACCATGACCGATTTGGAAGCCGCCCTTCAAGACCGAACAGCGGAACTCCGAGAACTCGAAGAACAACGAAGTTCCATGGAACATGAACTCCACTCGGCTCGCCGCAGCGAGCGAACGCGAGAGGTCGTTGGGCGGGTCTTCGCAGACTCTCTTTCGCTGGTGCGCAGTCACGAGAGCCGAGAACTGAAGCGTGAACTCTACGCCAACGCGCCCGATGTAGAGCGGACCATCAAGGCTCCTTCTTCCGACGATATGACGAAACTTGCCGAAGGTGAGGAAATGGCGTTGTCAACCGAGGAAACCGTGATCGAGAAAGGAATTGACGTTGACGATGTCCGTCCTCCATCGCCCGGTGGAACCGGCGACCCGGTGTTGTTTGACGACGAAACCGAATGATTCAGTTCGTGCATGCGCCAACCAACGCGGTCAATCGCTCGCTGAGCTCGTCCATTGAACCTGCATCCTCCGTCACCGTGCCGGTCACGATCCATTTCGCCCCGGCATCAACGGCTGCACGAACGGCCTCCGGCGTTCGCAAGCCACCTCCAACAAGAAGCGTCAGCCCCTCTACTTCGGCGGCCGCCCGGATCAGATTCGGATGGACGGGTTGTGAAGCACCGCTTCCGGCCTCCAAATAGAGCAAGGAAAACCCGAACATACGGGCGCACAGGGCGTAGGCATGCACGAGTTCGGTGTGGCCTGCTTCAAGCAGTTCGGCTGCTCCAACCTCGCCAACTCGCCCGCCAGGCGCACACACGACGTATCCGGTGGGCAAGGCCTCGACCCCAAAGCGTTCCAGGTGCGGTGCACCTCGGACCTGTTCACCAACGAGGAATTCCCGTTTTGTTGAATTCATGAGCATCATGAAGGTGATGGCGTCAGCGGCCGGAGAAAGGGCGTGGGCGCCCCCCGGGAACAGGACAACTGGAATGTCCCAACGTCCTTCGTCGCCCTCTGGATCTTGGCTTGCTGCAAAGATTCGCAACTCAAGCGCCTCCTGAATGGCCACACAGGTCGTATGAACCACCGTATCGGGGGTGTCGGTTGACCCTCCAACAAAAATCATCGCCGTCCCGCATTCAACGGCGACCATGGCTCGCTTCGCGGCCACCTCCGGAGATTGTTTAGCCGGGTCGATGAGCGTGATGTGGCGGGCGCCCTCGGTCGGCCTGCAGACTTTGGAAAGCACCGAACCTTCACCGACGTTCATGCGACTCGTTGCGAGGTCGTTGGGGAAAGGGCATAGGGCTTGCGCTGCATGCGTGGGCACGGGAGCCTTCTCAAAGGACCGCTTGCTGGCCAGCACATGAGCGAAGGCGGTCCGTTTCGACGATTGCTGACGTTCATGCGCCCGCACCGAGGCACGGTACGACTGGCCACGTTCTGCTCCATCATCAACAAGATTTGGGACCTTGCCCCGCCGTTGTTGATCGGGCTCGCCGTCGATGTCGTCGTGCTGAAGGAAAAGTCAACCCTCGCTGGCCTCGGTGTCGTTGACCCTTGGCACCAACTGGTGGCCCTTTCGGTGTTGACCTTTCTCATCTGGGGCTTGGAATCGTTGTTCGAATATTTCTACGGCGTTTTGTGGCGTAACTTGGCTCAAACCGTGCAGCACGAGTTGCGGCTCGACACGTTTGACCACGTCCAAAAACAGGGCATGGCGTGGTTTGACGACCGACAGAAAGGGGATATTCTCGCCATCTTGAACGACGATATCAACCAACTTGAGCGGTTTTTGGACAAGGGAGCAAACGACCTTTTGCAGGTCAGCACCACCGTGGTGGTGGTCGGAGCGGTCTTTCTTGCCATCTCGTGGCAGGTTGCGTTATTTGCCGTTCTGCCCATCCCGCTCATCGTCTGGGGTTCGTTTCGCTATCAACGCAGTCTCGAACCACGGTACGCCAAGGTGCGTTCTGCCGCCGGTCAGATGAACGCCCTGCTCGAAAACGACCTCTCCGGCATGTCGACGGTTCAATCCTTTACGGCTGAACAACACGAATTGGAACGTGTTCGTTCGCTCAGCAATGCCTATCGTGAGGCAAACCGAGAAGCGATTCGGCTCTCAGCAGCCTTCACGCCTCTCATCCGAATGGCCATCTTGGTCGGGTTCACGGCAACGCTTCTTTTGGGAGGTTGGTTGACGTTGGAAGGAGGAATGGCAGTGGGTGCTTATTCTGTTCTTGTTTTCATGACGCAGCGCCTTCTTTGGCCACTAACAAGGCTCGGCGAAACGTTCGACTTGTATCAGCGCGCCATGGCGTCGTCGACCCGTGTGCTCGATGTCTTGGATGCACCCATCGCGCTCGAACAAGGAACGTTTGAGCCCGAACGATCCACCGTGGCTTCAAGTCCGCTCGTCCTGGACGATGTCGCCTTTGCATATTCGGACCGTGACGCGCTGTTCGACGGGTTCTCGTTGACGTTCGAAGCAGGGAAAACCACGGGCGTTGTGGGCTCCACCGGAGCAGGAAAAACCACGCTTATCCGCCTCCTCCTTCGTTTTGCTGAACCCAACCGGGGTAGCGTCGTGTGGTGCGACAAACCGCTCGCCGAATGGCAACTTCAAGCGTTGCGCTCATCCATCGCTTTGGTTGACCAGCACATCACGCTGTTTCCGACGAGCATCCTTGAAAATATTCGATACGGGCGCCCTGGAGCCACCGACGAAGAAGTCGTGAAAGCCGCCGAAGTTGCTGAAGCCGCTGCCTTTGTTGAGTCGCTGCCGTCCGGTTGGGATACGTTGGTTGGCGAAGGCGGTCAACGTATCCCAACCGGACG
>Ga0213867_1000166_pt1 | contig 30797 bp, 55 predicted proteins | sample PICome_12_FD_160120 | JGI IMG/M metagenome (GOLD analysis project Ga0213867, IMG submission 160120) | Coastal seawater microbial communities near Pivers Island, North Carolina, United States - PICO540 | ecosystem: Environmental > Aquatic > Marine > Coastal | place: USA: North Carolina... | reverse complement strand
ATGTGTGCTTCCTGGGGATTACCTGCCTCCAACTGTTGGGCAAGTCGCTCTTGGGCGTTTTTAACTGCTTGAATCATGCTCATTTGTTTTTTTTCTCGTTGTTTCTCAACACCCGAAATATACGAAATCGGGTTGCGGACCCCAAATCCGCAGATGACTTCAATATGACGCAATCTTACTTAAATAATTCTCTCAAAAAAACATAAATAACAGCAAATAACCAAAAAGGCCAAAATAACCACATAGCTAACCTTTCCCAAAAATTAAAAGTCATATCCAGATATTTCCCAAAGTACTCCATTAGGAATCCAAAGCAAACACCAAGTAATATGTATTCTAAATATCCCATTGTATATACGGATTAAGGGATTGGGGTATGTGGTTAAAAGCTTGCTTAATTAATACTCGTATGAATCATCTCCGTACTCATCCCAATTGTCATTAAGTTCCCTTTCGGAAATAATATCAACAAAATCTTCAAACTCATCTCCATACGAGTCATCGATCATTTCGGGGTTAATACCTTCTTTTTTGATTTGCTCACGAAGAGCATCTGTTTTAGGATCAAAGTGCATTTCCTTTTCTTTTTTTGTATTCACGTGGATCAATATCGTTAAGAAAGGCTAATTTTCCAACCTCTCTATTTGACGTATTTATTTTTTTGTTCGAACCATACAAGTAAACAGGTCCATCATATTCTTTATAAACACCCTTAATATCGGCGTTTTCTCTAAGATTTCCTTCTAAATGAAGTATTCGGCGTTTACCTACATAACTTCTAAATTCATTTGGAGTAACCCTATGCCATCTATCTAGTGTAGGTGAAAATACTTCACAACATAAATGTTCAGGGAAGGGAAACTTAATCTTTACAGTATGGCCTTTTTTTTCAGACATTCAATCGTTTCTTTTGCCGATGTATGTAATATACCAATTCCTCCTTTGGATTCCCACTGCTCAATGTTATCTTTTCGATCATCAATCAAAATATGAGAAGGGGCAGCATACTTTTGCTTGTTATGGGAATAAGCCAAATTCAACTTAACTCCCAACTTATGATTTCTAACCCACAAACGTTTACCTAAACGTGAGTGTTCACTACGAGATGGGGAAGAAAGTAACTCAACATAGAAGTTTTCAGTAATAAACTTAAACAATTCCTTACCATCCTCCATCCAATCCATTCCTACCCAAAATCCTACTCCTCTACCATCAATAAGTTCCCAGAACTCATCTTTACCATTTTTTTCAGTAAACTTTTTGGGACCCCAAGGGTGGATTTCGCTAAACTGCTTATCAAAGTCAGTAAGCACTCCATCCATATCACAATAGATCCTTGGCCGAAACTCTTTCGATACCGTAAGTACTTCCTCTTCGGATAGCTCCAAATTGTTCATTGTTGTAAATTGGTTTTGCTTCATTTATATCTTCACTAAAATATGGGTACCCTCTCCTCAACCCAGCAAACACCCTTGCATATTCATCTATTACATAAAAGGGGCGTTTACGTTCTTCTAATATTTTACGGTCGATCTCTTTCTCCCGGCGCTTCAGGTCGATGTACATAGTTCTTGGATTTGCGTTGGATTTCTTCTGCTGTGAACCTTATTTGTTGGAGGTGGGTCCAGACTTCTTCAACAATTTCAAATGTATACTTCCTATCCAGTTCATCAAGATGATTTAGGATATATTGTGCTTCTTTGTAAATTTTATTCTTCTCCATCAAGCATCAAGTTATTGTTTTCCAAAAAGTACCAGAAACGTTCAAGCCATAAACCAACCTTTACATCATCAATAAGATCATCGGTGTTTATACCTTCACTGCGTGCACTTGCTATTTGGGTAATACCAAAGTCAGCTAGATCACGTGCTCGGTCTTTATCACCTTGTTTTAGTGCTTCACGTGCATTCGCGTAGCAATCAGAAACTGTCATTCCCATTTTTATGTTTGTTTTTACGAGTGTACTTAGTTTTATCACTATGTACCTTATTAGAGGGTTGGCGGAAATACTTACCCTCAGGCACACTAGTATTAATGTTTTTCCGCTTTTTCATCACGGGTAAAGATACGAATGTCCCCGGGATAAACCACAATTTCATTATGACAGAATCATGACTTCAGAATGATGATAAAACTTACCCTTCTTAAAATCCGCCTTTTTAATTCTACGACCTTTACCAGACTCTGCTTTTTGTACAAAGTAATAAGGACCCTCCTTATCGTCATATGCTACTTGGTTAATTTCAGCAGTAACAATATAATCATTACCCTTACGTGAGTCTGGGACTCGAACTTGTTCAAACATTTTCATTTTATAACTTATTTAGTTGTACCTAAGGTGGGACTCGAACCCACAAGCCGGAGCACTAGTTCCTAAGACTAGCGTGTATACCAATTCCACCACTTAGGCATATGACTCTTAGTGAGTCATTTTAGCATAAGGCTCAACAGCAGCAAGGCTATCGAGCAATTCACCTACAGTCTCAATTGAGTCTGTGTTAAAAGGAGTGTTTACTCCTGTAGTGTCCCCTTGGAGGCTATCACCTGTTGGTACAATTGGGGTATTAGTTTCAGTTCCTCCACAAGAGGCAAGAGCAATAATTGCTCCAATAAAAAATAGTTGTTTCATCGTTTTTTGTTTTGGTTTGTTAAAATATACCATGGTGGTATATCCGATTTCTTTTTTGGTAATTTTCTAAATGTTTGTACTTCAGGATAATTATACCCTTCATGTAGTAATCTAACTGTTTTCTCTTTAGTATTGATGTTAAGAACCTCTCCTTGGACCTCCTCGCCAAATAGAAAGAAATTTATAATATCTCCTACTTTCATTACCAATCCCTTTGACATTTTTTACGAGGGGTTCTAGTATATTTAGTTCGAATTCCATTTTTATGGGAATTACCTACCCCACTATGCCTCATATGGGAGAATTGTCCGTCTTGAGTAAACACAGCTGATCTGTTTGTGCTGTTGTAATAATAAGGAGAACAACTTGATAACCCAAGGACAATAAACAACCCTAATAAATAACTTAACTGTTTCATTTTTATAAATATTAGTAGGAGATACTGGATTCGAACCAATGACCTTTCGGATGTAAACCGAATGCTCTAACCAACTGAGCTAATCTCCCAATTGCCCCAGCCAGCGCTGAGGACTTGTCCGTCTGGTATCTCGTCGGACCACTGAGATTCTATATTCTGGGTTATAGAAAACCTAGTCTCCCATATTAGACTAAGGGTTATTATGGGGTGATGTCTGTTCCCCTCTTTGACCAACAAGCCAACTGGGAATCGAACCCAGAGACATCGACTACTAGAGATACTGCCATATCCGTTCACACTTTTACCCCTTTCCCCCTGGCAGGGGGGAAATTGGAGCCACTAACAGGATTCGAACCCGTGACCTGCTGATTACAAATCAGCTGCTCTAGCCAACTGAGCTATAGTGGCTGCATTCGCCTCACACGCTGTGATCCCAGTCGGGCTTGAACCGACGACCCTCTCATTAAAAGTGAGATGCTCTACCAGCTGAGCTATGGGATCAATAAATGAAGGAATGGGTAAAAGGTTATTCAAGCCTTTAAGCGCGACAAGCAGGCGGTTGTATTGGTAACTCATAATGGCACAAGAGGAGTGTTAAACCCGCATCCCATTAATCATTTCACTTCATGGCTGCTAACCCCAATTGAAGTTCACAATATCGCTTAGTAGAATTTAGTTCCACTATCACACAACCACACCCTAATAGGCCCACACTGGGTTTTCACCCCCTACAGCGCTTGCTGTAAGTCGAGCTACCTATTAACATGTGTACTTTATTCCCCTAATCATAGGAACACATTCAGTCATACCCCCCCGTGCGTGATCAGCGCGGTAGGGTTTCCTTCATTTGTAGGAACGGCAGGAATCGAACCTGCGACCTTCAAGATATAAGCTTGATGCTCTAACCAATTGAGCTACGTTCCCATATTGGTGCGTCATTTTATTACGCAGTGACGTCATCAGCGAATGCTATTTATTTCAGTATGTAAAGAACCTAGTACTCCCTACAGGATTTGAACCTGTGACCCACAGCTTAGAAGGCTGTTGCTCTATCCAGCTGAGCTAAGGGAGCATATCTTTTGTACCCGGGGCGGGGCTCGAACCCGCACTCACCGTTCGGCGAAACGGATTTTAAGTCCGTCGTGTCTACCAATTCCACCACCCGGGCATTCTATTAATTACCTCTGGTTCGTTCCCAATATTCTCTAAATGTTTCTTTACGCTTATTAGTTTCTTCACGTTCACTCATGATGTCTTGGATCACCATCGCTTTAGCTACTTCGTAATGCACATAATCGTCAAGCCACATATCAATTTGTTTTTTGTTTCTTTCTCAACCTTACCCCATGAATATACGAACTGGGTTTCAGGATCCCACATTTTGGGATGACTTTAAGATGACCGTTTTCTTCCTTTTTTAGGCTCAATACCCAACTGCCTTTCCAATTCACGCAACTCACGGTTCCGCTTGACTTTTTCCTTACCAACAGCAACCTGTTGTTTGCTAGGGACTCGGTCCTCCATCTCACCACGGAACTCCCTCATGAACTCCTCGCAGTCACGGCGGTCCATTTTTCCGCCATAACGTACTGCCTCTTTATAATGCCTAGCAACAGCTTCAGCATTTCCAGTAATCATAGCATAGGCTAGTTCAGCCATCCTACCATGGTAGTTCCGCTTACGGCGGCGATTGTTGTGATTACGCATTTTTTAGTTCTTTAATATGTTTACACTCTCTAGTTTTCGATCTCCAAACACCTGGGCAGTTACAGCTAAATGTAATTTTTCCAGTGGGTAAAGTCACCTTACGTGCCTCATAGGTAATATCAGGATTACTCTTAGAAGTAAACTCCATAACTACCATATTTGGCTCTTTTGGCTTAACCTCAGGACGTTCCCATTTAATGTCACTTAGTTTAGTTTCAGGATGCACCTCTACCCAATTAGGGATAATGTATTTTTTACCATTATTCACTATGAGTGAAGGCGGCATCCAACTATGTTCATGCTCGTACGTCAAGCGTTGCACATTCACAAACTTGTGTCCTTTAGGTTTATACTTAAACTGTGAAGATTCCTGTATTACCTCTCGGTATTTCCCGTCTTCCCAAATTTGAAAAATTGCCATTGCTTAAACTTATTCCATAAATATAAGAATAAATTTTTAGGCTTCCTCGATTTTGCTATGACAATTTTATGACTGACTTCTTTATCTTCCTTTTCTAATTGGTCCTCTAAAGTAATCATCATACACATACTATTAAGCATCATGGGGTAGTAAGTAGCTACAAAGGCTAAATCTTCATCAGACATAGCCTTCATAGCTTGCTTAGCTGTTACTATTTGGGAATCACTTACGTTTACCACTGTAGTAATCTTGGAGATCTTCCTCATCTGGGGGGAGATATCCTGGTTTTTTAGGTTTTTTCTTCTTGCGTTCCTTATAAGCAGGGGATTCATACTCCATAAAACGATCCCAATCTTGGAATGCTTTCAACCTTTGGTGGGGGCTGTTTTTACTCATCTTCCTTGGCCTCTATAGGCTTTTTTATAATTTTTAGATTTTTTGTTTTTACTGGTTTTTGTTTTAGCGTGAACACCAGGACGGTTCACTTTGTCATTACTGGGTTCGAAGCTGAGTGCTCCAATTTTTCTAGCCATTTTTTGATTTTAAATAGTTTATTGCTTTAGTAATTTTTGTACAATCTTCATACTCTTCTTCACGCTCATAATGAGCCAAGTTTGTTTCTAAAATATCAATAAATTCATCTGTTTCCATAGATAAGGTATAAACAGTTCCTTCTTCTTCCACTTCAACTTCGAACACGGGAATTGATTCTTCTTTAGTATCTAAATTACTTAATACTTTTTCCACAATGCCTTTAGCAAGGGTAAAGTCCTTAGTCTTAGCCATGTTGAGGAATTCCTCATACGTTGCTACTTTTATGTGTTTTACATAAGGCATATCAAAATAGATCAAGGTAATCTCCTTTTATTTGTTTTGACTTGAATTTAAGCATCTTTTCGTCATTCTCCAAGCTTTTTGTCGCAAGCTTTTCAAGATGCTTTCGTTTTTGAGCATCATAATCATCTACTAGCTTTTGATGTTTTCTTTTACGTTTCATATTCTAGATATCAAGTCTAATTCGTCTTCATCTCCAAGTCCTAGCTCTTTTAAACGTTGTAGATGGTAATCATCAATTTCCCAATCTACTTTACCTTCATTAACTGGTTTATGTTCTTCCATTGTTTGGACTTGTTTGTTACTAAATATATCTCCAACTAGTAAAAAATAACAATTATAACAAAGGAGTTCTACATTATCTAATTTATAATTTTTTTTATTATCGTCTTTAAAGTTCATTATTAGCGGAACTTTATAATCTAACACCCTACGTTCATTAAACGAGCAATTTGAACAACAATCATTTAAATAACCTTCCCCTATCATCCTTTCACGGATTTTTGCAGCTGAGAAATGGGAACTATCAACTCTACCTTCTATAATATCTAATACAGCAGGTTGTTTTACGCTACCATTTAAAAATTTAGGTATACCTTTACCTGCTTGATTTTTGTGCTGTTCAAATAGATCTGGGTAGCCCTCTTCAGTGGCTTCATAGTTTTTAGCCCATTTTTTGTAGTGAATATAGGAAACACCTAAATAACGAGCTGCAGCACGATTAGACATAGTCTTATTCATAGCTGCTTGTATCTGTTGTTTACTTAGGGGTTTTGCCTTGGGCATTTTTATCTATTTTTACTTTTAAATCCACTAAGTACTCCCATAATTCTTCTTTAGTATTAAAAAGATGTTCTACCCCTTCATCATCTAAAAAAGGTACTACTTCTTTACCATCTTCAAATCTAGTATAAACATAAAACAATATAGCTTCTGCAGCTACAGGTTCAAAGCAAAAATGTACTAAACTTTCTATGACTTGAAAATATATATCATCTATGGATGCTATATCTATTTTAAATTGGTCAAACAACTTATGTTGACGTTGCCAAGCTTCTTCAAATAAATCTATTATACGAACAAACTCATTTTTTATTTTAGTTTCTTCATCTACTTTATCACTAGTAAAATGAACAGGGGTTCCTAAAATAGATTCAAGTATTTCCTTTATTTCCTTTCGTTGTCCCATTAACTTTATTTTTTAACTTAACTAGTTCTGCACATTTTTTATAATCCTCTTGTTGTTCATAAAACCCTATGATTTTTTCAATAGCAACTTTAAAATTACGTCTATATATAATTACAGAACATTCTAGATTAGGTATATAGATTACTTTAGCTTGGGAAAAGTTAGTTTCTAATGCTTCTTCTATCCCAACCACAACTTCATCAAATAATAGTTTGCGGAAATCCTCAGATTCAGTTAATACATCTAAATCCTCTTTATCATCATAAAGTATTTCTACAGAAAGGATTTCACGTTTTTTATTTTCCTTGCCCATGGTTATAAATATTAAAACACTTCGTATTCTATATCAATATCTGAGAACCCCCAGGTATCTGGGTTTTCTGTTTTTTGTTGGTAGGGGATTGCTCTGTAAAAATCGTTGCATTTTTTGTTAACTCCTGTTAGGAAACCTCCTCCACCTTTCCCGTGATCAATATGGAATAAAGCAGGATTATAAATAGCCTTCAATCCAAACCCATGCATAACTGCTTTCTTTTGGATATTAGTGTCAGCATATAAAGGATAAATAAGTTCTTCTTCAAATCCCCTAATACTTTCCCACACATTTCTAGGGGCAATTTGGTAATCCCCACAACAGTTAATTATACTATAATCATCACCATTACCCGTAGTTTCTTCAAAATGCCTTTCCTCAGAGGAATCTATTAAATGGTCTCTAAGGGATTCCCACTCATTAAATAATACTTCACCCCCATGGAAAGATTTTATCATATCCCAATCGGCATGTCTTCTACTAATTGTGTAAAAGGTATTTTGATCTAAAGAATTTAATATGTTTTCTAATTCCTTCCTTTTTGGGTGGATTATATCTATATTAGTAGAAAGTAACCAATCCCCTGTTGCTCTTCTTAAACCTATATTTCTAGCAAGAACTTCGCAACACTTTTGGGCATGTTCATCCCCATCTGTAAGGTTAAAAGCGGCACTAGGGGGTATAACTATGTGTTTAAAATTACCTTTAAACTTTACATTATCTTTTATATCATATAATAAACTATGGGTAGGGGAATTCCAATCAACATAAATTACTTCATCATATGTTTCAATTGCTGAGTTAAAACAGTATGTTGCCCTTTCATTTAAATGGCCTCCATAATTGTCATTACGAGATACTATAACTGCTGATATTTTCATTGGGTAAATTGTTTTCTGTAAACATCCCAAAACTTTTGGGACGCTTTAGGTAAATAACCATAATAATTTTTTAAATCATTAATAAGATTAAGAGTGTTTCTATACCCTATTACTTCATTTTCTAAATTAGTAACTAAGTCTTGTTCATTCCTATCCTGATAAACTGTTGCTTTATTATATACTACTGAACGTGGGAAATAATGTTGTACTATATATGCCCCCCAAATATCATCCATTCTACCAGCATGGGGTAATACTGCATAATAGGGGATTACTTCACGCGATAAGAAAGTGTTTTGTGAATTAAATGGGGCTATATCAGGGCTACCAAAAGGTTTAAATTGATCAAATTTACACACAGGCATTTTACTTAGACGACATAATGCATCAATATCAGGGTCACCATCCCAAAAGTCGGCTTGAATTAAAACCTTGCGTAGTCTTTTACCTTTGTACTCAATATTATTCTTTTCAGGTACTAACTCTATAGGATAACCCCTGTGCCATAAATCATTATGGTTAGTAGGAGAAATAGGGTCAAATACTATAAACTCCTTATGTTCATAAACATCAATTTCTACTTCTTCCCCCACTAAAAGATCATCCCCCCAATTATCATAAGGAATATTATCATCATCAATAGTAGCTACTACGTCTGCCCCTTGATCATAAGCATATACAAATCCTATATTTCTACGTTGAATACTTTTCCATCCTATGGTTTCACTTAACTCAGGATATAATTCTTCTTGTTGGTTAGGAGTAAGGTATATAACATGAGAATTTTCTAACTTATGATATTCTTCATGTGGGGTTTTTGTATCCCCTACTATAATAAATACCCAGTTTTTTTCTTTAGCTATTTGGCAAAATCTAAGTGTGGCTAAAGTAGGTTTATTAATTGTTGTTGTAACTATATATTTTTTCATTGCTCGTACATTATGTTAATAACATTTTTTAATCTTTTCTTCTATTAAAGCATTTATAAGCTTTGTTTAAATTTATTGAGTTCATTATAAAAGTGGGATTCTGCTTCATCCCTAAAAAGTTGTTTTAAATTATTTACACTTAACTTTTCTTTATAAGGAAATTCTCTATTTACATAATTTTCAGAAACATAACACCCCTCAATTATATACTGTTTAATATCATAGTTTTGAGTTATAGCATTTTGAGAAGCCAACATTAAAAAAGTATCCTCAGGTCCATAATGTCCTAACCAATTTGGAATACCTATAAAATTTAATATTTCTTTAGAATACAATGTGAACCACCCACACCCAAATTTAAAATAAGGAGAAATTTTTATATTAGCTTCTTCTACTATCTGGGAATAGGTTTGATGAGGGGGGTGGGTTTTTTCATATCCATATTTTTTTTCTCTGAAGTTTTTATGTACTAATACATCCCATGTATTGTCCCATAATTTAACAGTTTGGGGGGTAATAAAATATTTACCTTCAACTTGATAACTAGTTTCTAACATATATTTAAGCAACATCTCAGGGAAAGCTATGTCACAATCTAAAAATATATATTGGTCATAATTTTGGGTTATAGCTTTACGTTTTTGAGAAGTAGTACCTAATATTGAATTGTCCTCTATTAACTCAAATTTAACTTCTTGGGCCCATTCACATTTAGTTTTAAGCAAATTAAATTTATCTATAAAAAATTTAGAATCAAGTAAACTATTTTCCCAATTTATTAACTCAGGGGATAAATTTAAAGTAGCATAAATAGAAACCCAATCTTTACTTTTTAGGTACTGAGAAGCCCTATAAAGGTGATTGATAGTTTCTGTAAAATCTTCAATCTCTGAAGGCATTACATGTATTACAATTTGGGTTTTTTTCATTTGATTAAGTTATTAAATTCAAAAACTTTTTTTATTTCCAAATATATTCTTTCTATATAATTAGAATATCCAATAGCTTTTTTCCAATTCTCTTCTATAACATCTAGCCTTTCATTATAAAACTCAGGAGTTAAAGAGTTAATTTTATTTATAGCATCATCATCACTATACACTTGTACTATACCATCAATATTGTAATATTCTTCTATATTAGTACAACCCCAATAGACTGGGATGGTTTTTAATATTATACAATCAGTTATCTTTTCTGTAAAGTAATTATGATGACTAGTATTTTCTACTATAAAAGAAAACATAGAGGGTTGGTGGGCCATTAACTTGCTAGCTATCCATCCTTTTTCAGGATCTTCTTTAGTTGAAGCATAAAACCTTTTAGGGATATTAATTTCATTTTCCCTATTAAAAACTTGGTGTCGAATTTGATGGCCATATGATTGAAGTTTATTTCCCCTAATAAAAGATATATCAAATTCTTTTTTTACTTTTTTATTTATTTCTTTCTCATCATTTACCCAAGACTCACCATATAATAAAAGTTGAGAATTAGGACAAGTTTTTAATATTTGCTCACTCCAAGTTAAAACTAAATCAAATTTTTGGTGATTGTTAAGTACCCAATTATGATGTCCAAAATACTCATTAGGTTCATCATGAGCATATATGTTGATAGGGTTAATTTTTAATTCTTCTTCTGTAGGGATACAGTCAAAGAAAAAACTGAAAGGGATTTCTCTTAAGGGGAAAAATTGTTGTTCAAATTTTTCTTTTGATATAAAACTAGATTTAATATACATAGGAATTATTTTTAAATATAATATCTACTCCTTTTCGGGCAACTACTGAGAACTCCTTCTCTTCGATAAAAGACAAAAGAGGGGGATTGGGGTGGTTAAATTCTACTATCATAACTTTAATAAAATACTTATCAAAATCTATAGTTTTTAGGATATCTAATTCTGCACCCTCTACATCAATAGACAATAAATCTATTTCTGTGGTAGTAACTTCATCTTCAAATAAAGAACATTCTACTTCTATATAGTCATAATCTTGGTTATGTTCTTCTATTTCTTTATTTATTCTAGCTATGGAAGTTTGATCAAATTTATCTTCAAGCCCACTTAAAACCTCAGAAACACCTTTTATTTGGAAAAATGAAAACACCCCAGGGGTATCAGATAAAGCTTTTTTTACTACAGTACATTTTCTTTCTAAAGAGAGTTGTGCTGCTAATTCAGGGAGGGGTTCAAAACATATTCCTTCCCATCCTAATTGTTCAAAAAAATAAGTATTATTACCTCTAGTAGGATGATGGGCCCCAATATCTACAAAATAACCTTTTTCTGTGTTAGAAAAAAAAGTGTCATAAATCCACCCGTCTATCCCATGGGCTGCATATAAAACTCTATCACTCATAACTGGTTATTATATTATGTAGAATATAATGTAGGTCTTTAGTTATACCAAACTCAGGGTAATGGGATTTCATTTTAGATAAATCACTGTAATAACAAATGTGATCTCCTATACGATTTTCATTTACATACTCATAAACCATTTTTTTACCTGAGATTTCTTGGGCTAGCTCAAACGCTTCAAGAATTGAACAGCTGTTTTCTTTTCCTCCCCCTAAATTGTATACTTCTGCTACTCTAGGGTTTTGTATAAATAGATTTATAAATTGTACAACATCAGATGAGTGTATATTATCCCTAACTTGTTTTCCCTTGTAGCCAAATATCTTATATTTTACCTCTTGGACGTTGCATTTACCTAAATAGTTTAAAAATCCATGTAACTCAACTCCACTGTGATTTTCTCCGGTTAAACACCCCCCTCTTAAAACACAAGAAGGAATATCAAAATACCTCCCATATTCTTGTACTAGAATATCAGCAGCTACTTTACTAGCACCAAATAAACTATGTTTAGATTGGTCTATACTAAAATATTCATTAATACCATTTTGGTACTTAGGGTCAGCATAATCAAAGCGAGTGTCAGTTTCTACTAAATTTAAAGTATTAGGTCTATCCCCATAGACTTTATTAGTAGACATATGAACAAATACACATTCTTTATTAGTTTGTCTTACTGCTTCTAATAAATGGAGAGTTCCATTAGCATTAGTTTCAAAGTCAGCAAAAGGGATATCTGCAGCTTTATCATGTGAAGGTTGTGCTGCTGTATGGATAACAACATCAAATTTAATATTCTTAAATAAGTCTAAAACTGATGGTTTATCCCGTATGTCTATTTGGAAATTGGTAAAATTCCCTAAAGACTCTAATTGGGACAATCTAGATAAAGTACTACCTTTTTCCCCAAAAAATACTTGACGTTGGTTATTTTCTATACCGTATACTTGATGTTTTTCTTTACAAAAAAATTCTACAGCTTCAGAACCTATGAGGCCTCCAGCCCCAGTGATTAAAATATTCATTTTATATAATTTTCCAGTTATCAGGAATCAAATCCTTAGTATTCATATTAATTTTATCTTTAAACCAATTACTCGGAGCAATTACTTTTTTATTAGAATTGGAATTTAGGTAAGCCCCCCACCAAGAATAAGAGCTATTAGAAATAATATTATGGTCTGCTAAAGTCATTAAACACAAATCTATTAAATCACTATCACCTGAGCTAAATTTGATGTTTCCTCCCTCAGGGAACACTTCCTTACAATAAGGGATATCATCTGATAAAATTAAAAAATTATATTCTTGGTCAGTAAATTCATTAAGGGCTTGTTGGATATATTCCATACTAATAGGAGGAAATGTAGGATTACTGTGAATATTATCCCCTCTCCTTATGTGAACTGCTACAATAGGATTGGAATTAAAATTATCTTTTAAAAAAGATAGAGAGGCATTTAAAATTTCATTTTTAAACGTAAATTCTTTTAAAATATCTTCTTTACAATCCAAAAAATATTTCTCAGACTGGTAATAACCTTGGATAGAGGTATTATCCTGTACTGAATTTATAGTGTCACTATAATGGAAGTGGGGTTCTTGGAAAGTATTAGTGATAGGTATGCTACCAACTTGAGGGGCTGTTATGTTAAAGCAGTCATACATTTTTAACCTATAAGCAATCCACTGGTTATTAGCAAAATCAAAACACCCATCAGATTTGGTATGTTTGCTATTCTGGTTTAAAATAGAGAATTGTGTGTTTAATTTTTTAGCTACAGCATAACACACAGCATACTGGAACATTTGGTTACCTAATCGTCCATTGTAACCTATTTCTAAATTTGTAATCATAGTTTTATACAGCTATTGTGCCATTGGTGAAAAAAAGTATCTCTAACATAACATTTTGAATGATTTCCCAATAAGTGAGCTACATAACTAAATGAACTATTAGCTGTTATTAGTATATCAGAATTAATCATATGATAAAGGGATACTATAGGATTTTCTTCAATGTGTAATGTAATATTTTTTTGAGATAAAAAATCAAAATCACTTTCACTACCTTGAGAGTAAACGTGAAAATGGGTATTATTTTCAGATAGAGAATTAATTAAATCAATATAATATGACTTTTTGGAATTATCAAAATACTCTCTTCTAGGATTTAAATCACAATCAGTTTGAGTATATTTTCTTATATGGATTGCTATATTATTTTTTTCTTTACTAAAATATTTTAATTTTTCATCCAAAAAAAGATTTTTACCTAAAGTTTTTAAAATAGTTTGCACTTCAGGTTGATTAATGTATTCATCAGCAAATTGCATAAGATGATTTTGGTGAAAATTAATAATAAAATCTTTATTTTTTTGTATAAAATTTTCTAGATCCCCCTCAATAGTTGAAAAGAGAATTTCAGAATGATTTAAAGATTCAGATAAAGGAAAATTAAAAAACTTAGTAATATTTTCATCCCATTCAGCAGGAGCAATATCAAAATATTGGTAGTGTTGTAAATTTTTGAATCCTGTAAAATAAAAATTTGTAGCAAATAATTTAGATAATACAAAACACCAAATTTGATATTGAACCATAGCCCCTATCCCTTCAGTTCCTTTCCCGTCTGAGTTGGTTGTGAAATGTATGTTATTCATAATTTTGGTTTTCAAAAATTAAATTTTCTTCTTGTCCAAAAGTTTGACTATCAGTATGTATTAACTTAAAATTTTTACTTAAAAGAAAATTTACTAACTCTGTTTTATTGGATTGTTTTTGATAAACTTCAAAGTCCGTAATTTGGACCTCACATTCTATATACCTAACTTTGTTTATTTTATCTTCTAAACTTTTTATAACTTCAAAATCATGCCCTTGAGTATCAATTTTTAAGTAAACTACTTCACTTACATTAAATTTGTTTATTAAAGTACTTAATTTATAACAAGTTACTTCTTCGGTTTTCCAAGCGGTCCAATCTTTAATCTTAGCATTAGTTCCACTATACCCATCTATATACTTACTAATCTCATTTAAATTAGTTTTTAAAACAGAATGAGTACCTTCTTGATAGTAGTTAAATTCTATTGTACCGTCATATGAAGTAATAGCAGCATTTACTTTAATATCATTTGGGTCTGATGGGACTTGGTTTAAAGCTTCTATATTAGGTTCTATAAAAATAACAGGGTATCCATACTCTTTTTTTAGAGCAATCCCTCTTGGGGCATTATGTGAAGTTCCTACATCTATTATATATTGCTTCATTGTTTAAAAATTAGTATTTGGCTTCTACATTTAACCATGTAGGAATATTATGCATCTCACTTTCTGTGATTTCATGATGTGGTGGAATGTCAGATAAAAGTTGGATAGTTTCATCACTTAATAAAGAAAAATCAACATACCAATCTTCAGCAGCAGTTTGAATTACACGGGTATACTTTTTTTCTAAGATTTCTCTTTGTGGAGCTCTAAGACTTTCCCCGTTTGCATAGTAGTCATGTTCTATGCAAATGCACTTAAATTTGAATTTGTCTAAATCTATATTTTGTAATGTTGATAAACTTGCTCCATCAACATCTAACGATAAAAAATCTATAATATCAGGACACGTTTCAAAAAGCAAATCTACATTACTTTTTACTGTAGTATCTATTTTATAAAATTTATAATTTGGGTAAGAAGTCCATGAAGACTGATAGTCCTGTATATCTGCTCCTACACCTTCCCATCCTTTTTCTAAAAATAGAGTAGAATTATTTCCTTTTCCGGGGCCTTGACATCCTATATCTACTACAAATCCTGTTGTGGAATGATTAGTAACTACAGAAGCAAACACATCTTGCATACAAGCTCCTGAATAGTTGTTTATTATTTTTTCCATGAAAGTAATTTTTTAGTTTTTAAAAATGGGAATAGGAAGCATTTTATGCTTATTTTTGTTATTAAAATTAGTATAAATATAATATACTTCTTTTTCCCTTCCAGTTAAAGTAGAAGGATCATCGCTAAATTCCATAGCCCATTCAAGTTCTTCATACGAAGCTCCTATTTGGTCTTCATCAGTTCGATCATCACCCCAAAGTCCATCGGTAGGAGGAGCTATAATAATTTCATTGATAACTCCCATTTGCTTAGCTAATTCTCTAACTTCAGTTTTGGTTAAATCAGCAATAGGGGAAATGTCAACACCCCCATCTCCATACTTAGTATAAAAACCAACCCCAAAATCTTCTACTTTATTACCAGTTCCAACTACTATTCCTTTATTTTCAGTAGCCACTTGGTATAAGGTAGTCATTCTAAGCCTAGCTCTGGAGTTAGCTAATGCTAGCAAATCATTGTTGTTAAATAAAGATTTGAAAGTTTCAAACACAGGAGTTAAATCATATTCTGCACTAGAAACATTGTCAAAATTTTCTTTTAACCAATTAATATGATTGTGGGCTCTTTGAAGTTGATTAGGGGCTTGATGGATAGGCATGCTTACTACTATTGTAGGTTTGCCCGTAAGAGCACATAAAGTAGATGTAACTGCTGAATCTATTCCCCCACTTACTCCTATTATAAAAGTGTCTAGTTTATTGGAAGTTAGATACTCATCTAACCAATTACTTATTTTATGTTTTAAATTCATAATAAATCTTTTAGTTGGTTTAATACTTCTTTTCTCTGGTCTCCTATTTTAATGGTGTAGCCTAGCTCCTTTAATTTAAGGGCAAATTTGAGTTGTTGAGATTCTTCTAATAAGACACTATCTTTTTTATAAGTAACATATTCTATCTCTACTACTTTAGTCTTATCAGGATTAGCTTTTACAAAATCCTCAATTTGGTACTCAAGATGTTTTTCATTCATTTCATCTGTGGCTTTGGAAACAACAGCATCTATACCTAATTCTTCACCACATTTGGCTAGTGCTCTATTATCCCTAGGGAAACATGGGCCCCCAAACCCAAATCCAGGTTTAATATACTTAGATCCTATTCTTGAATCAGTTCCTATAGCTTCTAATACAACATCTGCATTACATTCTAATCTGTTAGCTATATCTCCTACCATATTAGCAAAGCTAATTTTAGTAGTCAAAAAACAATTAGTAGCTAACTTAACTAATTCAGCTTCAGTACAAGACATTCTATTATAATATGGATCTGATTCGCATAAATCTTTGTAAATAGCTTCTACTTTGTCACCCGCAATCTTATCAGCTTCACCAATTAAAACACTATCACAATTTAATTGATCTTTAATGATAGTACCTTGGGCAATGAATTCAGGATTATATGAAACATAATAATTATATTCCTTAAGCTTTTCATGTAGGGTATCACAATAACCAGGGAAAGTAGTACAATTGATTACTAAATCTTTTCTGATGGGTTGTTTACCTAATTTTATGAGTTCATTAGCTACTTGTTCAACTTGGGTATGATCATACTTCCACTCTAGAGTAGATGGGGTAGCTACTACTACAAAAATAGTGTCTGATTCTATTGCTCGAGTTAAATCAGTTGTGAATTCAATGTTAGAACTATTTTGGAGTAATTCTTCTACAGAAGGTTCACTAGATTTAAGGGTTTTAGTTTTAAGTAATTCAACGTAAGGCTCACTTACATCAATACCTAATACATTATACCCTTTTGTTTCTAAATTAAGACCTAAACAAAGTCCTAATTTACCTACTCCTATTATTGATATTTTTTTATCCATTTACTTGTTTATCTATCCATTCAAAAGTTTTTTTCATTCCTTCAAAAAGAGGTTGGGTAGGTTCCCAGTTCATTTTTTCTTTAAAAAGTTTATTATCCGAATTTCTTCCTCTAACTCCTAGAGGTCCTTCTACATTTTTAATATAAAGATCCTTACCTGAAAGGTTTATTGCCATTTGGGCTAGTTGATTAATTGTAACCATTTCTTCTGATCCTATATTAACGGGTCCACGAAATTCTTCTTGTCTCATGAAACGAAGTATTGCTTCTACACATTCATCAATATAAAGAAATGAACGGGTCTGTTTACCATCCCCCCATACTTCTATTTCAACTCTATTTTCAGCTGCTTTTCTACACATAGCTGCAGGGGCTTTTTCTTTCCCTCCTGTCCATGTACCCATAGGGCCAAAAATATTATGAAAGCGGGCTACTCTAACATCAAGTCCATAATTACGATTGAAGGCTAAAAATAAACGCTCGCTAAATAATTTTTCCCAGCCATATTCTGAATCTGGGTTAGCGGGGTAAGCACTGGACTCTTCACAGTTAGGGTTATTTGGGTCTAATTGATTGTGTTCGGGGTACATACAAGCTGAAGAACTATAGAATATACGTTTTACTAATTTTTTAGCAGCTTCATACACTGTGTTTAGGTTAATTAAAGCGGAATTATGCATTACATTGGCATCATTTTCGCCTGTGAAAATATAACCTGCTCCCCCCATATCTGCCGCTAATTGATATACCTCATCAAAAGAATTAATATTATCTTTTTCAGTAGTTTGGTTAGGGGCCCACATTACTTTACTTACTACCTGAGGGTCTCTTAAATCACCACAAACGTATTCATGGCAAATGTCATCATGATTCCAAAATTCGTGTTGGTTTTTAATATCAACTACACGAACCCAAAACCCCTCATCTTTAAGACGTTTAGCCAAGTGTCCTCCTATGAAGCCCCCTCCACCTAAAATAAGAGCTGTTTTTTTAATATCTATTTTTTTCATAACGTATCATAAAATTTATTTTGTTTTTCTTGTTTTTCTATAGTTTTAGGGTGATGGAGACAAAATTCATCATTAACAGGAAATTTACTTTCACTTTTAAATCCTATTAAAATTTCATGTACTTTTCTACTCCACTTAATCCTTTTAACATTTTTAAGTACACGACACTGGTAATCTGGGAAATTAATTCTTCCCTGATTATTTAGTGCCCATTTCCATTTTTGCACATGTTCCTGGGTTAAGCCTTCTACTGTATTAATACGAGGAACCCAAAATATATCTACTCCTGGGTTATCTTCTATAATAGAAGGTAAAGTTTGCATTAAATACTCATCAGGGTACTCATCAGCATCAATTTGAAAGATATAATCCCCAGAGCAGTTATCTTTTAAGTTATTTTTAAAAGCAGCAAAGTTATTATTTAAAGGAAATTCAATGTGTTTATAGGGTATATTAAATTCAGCATATTCTTTTAATACTTCATATACCTCAGGGGTGGTGTTACCTTTATCACATTGAATCACTACCTCATCTTCTTGTCTCTTATTTTTAAAAAGATAATCTAAAAGGTGTTTTATTTCCTTATGTTCATTACATACAGGAATAGCATAACTTATTTTCATAATTTATTCTTTTTCGAACATACCAATATAATCTAAAGCTTCCATATAATCACGTTCATTAAAATGTTTTAAATTTTTCATATCCATTTTATATGTTTTATCTTCAGACGGAATTGCTTTAACAGCTGCCCATTTCCAATTTGTAGAATCAGAACCATCAGCATATACCATCCCTTTTTCTGGGTTGTTAGTAGCTGAGGGGATCCATTTAAGTCCCCCTAAATCTGTATAGATTAGGTCTTTATATAATTCTGGGAGTACTTCTATTTGTTCTTGGAGGAATTCGCTTTCACTATGCATTAAAGTATTAGTTGTAAAACCACACCCATAACATAGTTTTATTACATAATCCGCACCCATTTCTTGATGGTAACAAGCATCACTACCACATCTAGAGCAAACGGTTAATTTATCATTTTGCATTATCTACCTTTTTCAGTTTAGGAAGTTCAATTTTTTTAATTTTAGGTAATTTTAATTTTACCTGTTTAGGAAATTCAGGAGCATACTGACTTATAAAATTATCTATAACAGACTTCATATGATAAAAATCAAAATTAGTTTTGCTGTGGTATGCTTGTCTTATAGCTTTTTCTTTGTAGGGTTTATAATTTTCAAACATATCCCTTAAATAATAGCCAGCTTCACCAAAATTAGGAGTAAACCAATGAGATTCTTCTAATATCATATCTTTAACTGCGGCACTTTTGTGCACATTTTTCAACTCACCGTTAATTAAAGTAACATAATCAGAATGTAAAAAGTCTAAATGTCCCGACCAGTTTGTAGTAATAATAGGTTTTTTAATTAAACTAAATTCAAGTAAGGGTCTACCAAAACCCTCTCCTTTAGTGAGAGAAATCATAGCTTTTACTTTTTTATGGTTGTAAAGTTCATTTATTTCTTTATTAGATAACTCACCATGGATAAGATAAACATTAGGTAGTTTTTTAGCTTCTACACTATTTCTTATCTGGTCTACTTTATTGAGAATGCTTTCTCTATCCATATATGAAGCACCTGCACTAGAAGTTTTTAGGATTAAAGCAGGGACTTTAGTTTTATTTTTAAATGCCTCAAAAAAACATTTAAGCATAAATCCTACATTTTTTCTATCTTCTCCATAATCGCCTTGCATCCAATGTCCTACAAATAAGTAAGCAAAATCTTCTTTTACCATAGATAAATCAAATTCTGACTTTTTAGGTAGGTATGTGTCTAAATCTGCTCCTTCAAATAATACTTCTACAGGCTTTTGTAATTCAATAGTACCTAAAGTTTGATTAGTTTGTTGATTTTTTTGTTCAAATTTAGAATTTATAAAAGTATTTTTGGCATGTTCTGAGGATACTATGTTTAAATCCATTCTATTTAACCCTTCAATCCACTGAGGGGCACATATTGTAGTTTCAATACCTGCTGTAAATCCTATATTAAATTTACCTATTGGTTGGAATTCATTAGGTACTGTTACTTGGGCCCATATTTCAGGTTTTTTGGGTAATTGAGGGTTGGTTAATAAATGAGATTGTAAAAATTCCCATTCCTTATGGTCTTCTATAAATCCCCAAGGGGTATTACCCCACCTTTGGGGTAATACTTTAACATCATATTTATCTAACTCAATAATAGCTTTAACTAAATCTCGGGAACGTGCTCCATAACCTGAGTAGGTATCAATAGGGCAGCTTATTATAAACAGTGGTTTCATTAATATTCTAATTTATGTGGTATAACTTTTTTATCTTTTTTCTTATCAATTGTGATAATTTCGTATCTTTTTCTAGGTTTCCAAGTATTAAAAAGTTCATCTATATTGTCCATGACCCTATAACCTTGGTGGCGGGCTGTAAAACCTGCTTCGTCACTTAAAGCCCATTCTCTGGCTTTTAAACCTCTGGTTTTTCTTTCCTCCTTACTTAAACTCCAAACATTATATAATTGTTCAGCTGCATCTTCAGCTTTACATCTATCATCCCAAATGTAAGGAGTTGGGGGAGAACCTTGAATAGATCTGCAAGCGGGGAAGACTGGGAATGCCCACTCCCCATGTTCGGTATATTTTTTAGTATTATTAGAGGGTACTTCAGCATCTGGGGTGAACCAGTTACCTTTATTGTCTATAAATCTCATTTGGTCTTGCATTCCACCTGTTGTGTTAGCTATAATAAGATTACCTACTAACATAGCTTCGGTTAAACTTAAACCCCATCCTTCATTAGAAGTAAGTTGAATTTGTACATCTGTAGAATTGTATAACAAATTCATTTGCTCAGGAGTAAAATGTTTACTTACAATAACAACATTATAACGAGGGTCTTCACCACATAAAGCATCAATTACTGCTGGGAGATCTGTTCCGTTGTTGTCTACAGCTTGAGTATGGAGAACTAGAGCACATTTTTTAGCTTGCTCTAATTCTAACTTATCAACGAACTGTTTAAAAGCCCAAATGGTATCAGGAACCTGTTTGCGTCTAATGTTACGAGAGTTAAAATGAACTGCAAAGTCATACTCTTTATCTCCAAAAATAGATTTTTTAAATTCTATTAATTGAGGATCATTTTCCTCAACGGGTTTATAATTTAAATGGTTTAGACCATGGGGGACATATTTTATAAGTTTATCTTTTGCTTTATCCCCTAACACTAATGTATTAATATTAACAGTTTGTTTTGAGATACCCATAAGTAAATCACAAGACTCATAGTACTCTTTATTGTACATAGGGGCAGGGTAGTCATCCCAAATATTTAAATAAATAATAGGTATTTTAGTTCTTACCTCATTTTCCATTTGAAATAACCAAGTCCAATATCTAGGATCAGTAATAATAAAGATAGCATCAGGTTTTTCTTGCTTTAATAATTGTCTTACCAATTCAGGATTACCATACCCCGAAAAAGGAATAACAGTAACTGAGCTGTCTTCAATTCCTGCTATTTTATTAGTTTCCTGTGATAAGTCTAATTTTTTCCCTTGATCAGGGTGATTTATTGCAGCCCCTATATTTATGTAATTGTAATGGTGGCATGTATGCATTACAATTTCTTTAGCAACTGTTGCTATACCTGAATGGGTCCTAATGTCATCGCACATCAGGAGTATTTTTTTACGCTCATCCTTAGGGATGTAGCCTTCCATTTTTTCAATAACCATTTTGTTTTTTAATTATAAATCTAAATTAATATGATTGTGGACTTGTTTTTTAAAATCCTCATCTGTAAGATATAGATGGACACAGCGGTCAGCAAGTTTTTGGAAAGAAAACTTATGCCTAACACATGCTACTTTGAATTCTTCAAACAAATCACTTTGAATTTTTACGCTTGTTAATGTTAAATCTTTTTTCATAGTTAATATATTTTGATATAAATATTCGCAAAATTAGGAAGATATATGTTTATTACATAATTCTTTATTATCATTAAAAGGACACCACTTACACATAGATGATACTACTTTAGGGTGCTCTTTATCTTGGTATTTACCTTTAGGGGTAAAACACTCAGTAATAAACTCCTCCAATATACGATCAGCTTTTTTAAGTTTATTTCTACCTGCAGCAGGTCTGTGTTGTTGTACTCTATAAATTGGGTAATCACTATTTTCCCATACTTTCCTACGTACAATAAAGAATTCTACTTCTATATTTTCAAGTGGGATTCCGTACTGTTCATTAAAGAACTTTTTATAAAGTACAAGCTGCATTTGCTTGTTTTCATCTTTTTTAGCTTTATCTCCCCACCCTCTAGTAGACGTTTTTATATCGTATACATAAAATTTATTTGTGGGTTCATGATACAATACGAGGTCAATAAAACCCTTATATACTAAATTGTTACCAACGTTCATTACAATAGGTAACTCAATACCTGCAAGGTGCCAACCACGGTTACCAAAATATTGTTTACGTTTTTTTTTAAGAAATTTAAGTATGGCTACACCATCTTCAAAGAATTCTCTAAGTTCTTCTGGGGATGAGTAGTGGGTGTCTTTATTTTGTTTATATCCTTCTTTGTATAATCCTATAAATTTTTCTTGGAATAATTCCTCTAAATTCATAGCATCTGCTTTTACCCCTGATTGTTCATACAGCACAGTAAGCCAATCTTGGATTACCTCATGCATAGCAGTACCAAAAGTAAAATGGATAGATTGTTCATTTTGATAATGTCCATCTTTGTACTGAAGTGCCCACTTATGTGGGCAACTCCTGTACATTGACATTTGCGAATAAGAAATTGTCTTTTGGTAAGCGTAATTTACCTCAGGTAATTCCTTATTTTGTATTTCCTTAAGTATTTGAGGTTTCTTGGCCATATATTTTTTCTAATTTCTCTAAATAAAGTATGGCATCCATCAATTCTTCTTTCATATGGGTAATCCATTCTGGGAATTGAAGGTCCTCTCGATCCATATTAACTCCATACTTTTGTTCCCCAAACTCAGATCGGGCTTTGAATTGTTCTATAACTGAGGTGACTATGCTATCCATCATTTAAATAATTCTTTAATTTCGTCTTTTTGTAAGCCCTGTTTTTGGAGTGCCTCCTTAATATATTTTTTATCAAGTATAGATACCCAATCAGCTGCTTGTTTGGTAGAAACCTCATACAAAGAAGCAATTGTATCCAATAATTTTTTATTAGGTTGTTTCACTTTAGGCTTAATATATTTTAACCAAACATTTTGTTTGGGGAGTAGACCACAATATACTTTATAATATTTTTCCTTATCAGTATAAGGTATAGTTTGTACATAATTTGCTAATTCAGCAAATGGTTGGTGCATAGATATAAATCTATTAACCATATAAGGATTAAAGGACTCCTTCTCCTTATCGGTGAAGGAGTCCCAATCTCGTTTCTTACCTGTTAGCTCTTTAAGCCAATCAAAAAGTGTCATACTCGTCTCTCAATTCAGGAGGGAGAGCTTCAGCAAAGATCTTTCCAGTATTAGGGTCATAAAATACAGGAATAGGTAAGATAGCATCCTCACCTCCCGTAATAAAACGAGAAACTTTTCTTAAAACAAATCCTTGTTGAAAGATTTGTCCTTCAGAATCATTAGGGATGACTGTAGTTTTACTAAGGTCAACTTGGGGTTGAGTTGCTTGTGTATTCATATCTGATTTCTTCATAATCTATTTGTTTAATTTCGTTGCAAAAATAATATAAGTTTTCTTTTTTTAACACTGTGTCACAGTGCCAGTATTCTTTTAGTGTGTTAGGTTCTATTTTATCTGTAACTTTAACGGTACGATACAATAGAAAGGTTCGGTCTCCAAATTGTATTAAATCTTTATATAACAATTTTACCAGAAACTTCAAGTAGTTTAGAAATACATGCCATTATATTAATTTCTTTATCAATTCGAAAATTTGAATGGTACATATATTCTTCAATAATAATAATTGCTTCTGCAGGTCGTGATGTATACTCGTCCATACGCGCATATAGAGCTTTATATAGCGCATCAAAATCATTTACATTGGAATCGGCAATCACTTGGCGAATTAGTTTAAATGAATTTGGATTAACTAGCAATTCAATTACTTTATCAATATAGTTAGATGATACAAGTGTTTGTTTATCTAATACAAGCTCACCATCTTTAGCAGACATTTGGCATACGTTAAGCATCTTACGTACGTCTGGGTAGTATTGGTTTACAAGGTCTTTAAGGTGGTCAGTGCTGTGTTGTATATTTTCCTTGGATAATATATTAAAGAGATGTTGTGCAACTGCACCTTTAGTTGGGGGTACAATTTTAAGTACCTGGCAACGTGACTGTAAAGGATCAATGATACGCTCTACATAGTTGCAAGTTAAAATAAACCGAGTACTTTTAGAAAACGTTTCAATAACATTCCGGAGAGAAGCTTGCGCTTGGATAGTAAGAAAATCAGCTTCATCCAAAATAACCACTTTAAGTGGTTTAAACGACATTGTGCTAGCAAACCCCGATACTTTATCTCGGATTGTTTCAATACCTCGTTCATCAGAGGCATTAATGTAAAGATACTCACAATCAAGATTCTTAACCAGAAGTTTGGCGAGTGTAGTTTTTCCAGTACCAGCGGGTCCATAGAAGATTAGATTTTGAATATCGTTCTCTTCTAAATATCGTTTAACGATATTTTTTAAATGCTCATTACCCACATAATTTGTAAGTACATCAGGACGGTATTTTTCTACCCATAAACTATTTTCCATTATATTCCTTGTTTAAACTCTCCGTAAAAACTATACTCCTTAACTGGTTCTTGTTCAACTTCTACCTCAACTCTATCTACAGCATACAAAGCACTTCCAATAGGATCTAAGTAAAATGCTTTATTAAACTTAGTTTTTTGGAAATATGCTTCTAACGTATCTGTTAGGGATTCATAAACTGTACTATTACCGATAAGGGACCACCGGTCTCCCGGTGGTACCCTTTCGGCAATTAGTTGTTTTTGTTCTACTGTTTCAAATTCAGCCATTAGCTAAAATTAAAACATTCCAGGCATAGCTCCAACCTCATTTTCATTTTCTTGAGGTTTATTAACTACAGTACATTCTGTTAACAAAATAGTACCTGCAATTGAAGCGGCATTTTCGAGAGCACAACGCGTAACTTTGGTAGGATCAATAATACCTTTTTTAAGGAAATCATCAAACTTACCAGTTTTTATATTATAACCAGTGCCTATTTTTTCTCCAGAAGTGACACTAAATTCAATTCTAGAGGCATCTTCAACACCTGCATTTTTAAGAATCTGTTTAAAAGGCTTACGAAGAGCCGACTTAACAATGTTGCATCCAATTTTTTGGTCAGAATTAGACATATCATTTTCACATGCTACATTATGAGCTGCTCTAAGTAGAGCTAATCCCCCGCCTGGGATGATTCCTTCCTCAATAGCAGCTTTAGTAGCTTGAAGAGCGTCATCAACTCTGTCCTTACGTTCTTTCATCTCAGTTTCAGTATTACCACCAACATGAACAACAGCTACACCTCCAGTAAGTTTAGCAAGGCGTTCTTGAAGTTTTTCAACCTCAAATGGAGAAGTCGAATTTTCAATTTGTGATTGAAGTTCAGTACATAAACGCTCAATAGCTTCTTCTTCACCTGCACCATCAACAATAGTAGTTTGTTCTTTAGTAACAGTAACTGTACGGCATTCGCCCAGCCAATTAAGGTCAAATTTATCGAGCTTCATACCTTTATCCTTATCAACAACTACACCACCAGTAAGGGTAGCCATATCATTCATAAGTAAGGTACGACGGTCACCAAAGTCAGGGGCTTTAACGGCACAAACATTTAAAATACCTCTCATTTTATTTACAATAAGGGTAGCAAGTGCTTCGCCATCAATATCCTCAGCAACAATAAGAAGTGACTTAGCTTGTTGAGAAAGGTTCTCAAGAAGTGGGAGCAAATCTTTTACAGTAGTAATTCTACCATTATAAAAAAGAATTGCAGTATCCTTAAGTACACAACTCATATTATCGTTGTTAGTTACAAAGTAGGGGGATTTAAATCCTCTATTAAATTGTAAACCCTCAACTGTTTCAAGATAAGTTTCACCTGTACGTGATTCTTCAATAGTAACCACACCATCACGTCCTACCTTTTCCATAGCAGTAGCGATCAATTCACCTACTTCTTCATCATTATTAGCTGAAATGGTAGCTACTTGGCGGAGTTGGTCTTCGCTTGAAATGTCTTGAGAGATTCCACGCAGATAATCTACATGTCCCCTAACACACTTATCAATACCACGTTTAATTTCTACAATATTATGACCCTTATCACTGTAACGCATTCCTGCATTTACAATTTCACGGGCTAACAATGTGGAAGTTGTAGTACCGTCACCTGCTTGCTCAGCAGTTTTAATAGCGGCCTGTTTAACCATTTGGGCACCTGTATTTTCAACAGTGTCCTCAAGTTCAATAGCTTTAGCTACAGTCACACCATCTTTAGTGCTTTGGGGTACTCCTTGTTCATTTTGAATAACAACGTTACGGCCATTAGGTCCCAAGGTAGTTACGACTGCGTCTGCAAGTTGATTAACTCCATCAATCAATTTCTTACGGGAGTCGTCTCCGTAATTTACAATAGTTACTTTGCTCATTTTTTAATAATTCCTAAAATTTTATTTTCTTCAATCATGTAATATTCTTGTCCCTCATAATCTACTTTAGTAGGACCCATTTGGGGGAGCAATACAATATCTCCTTCCTTGACTACGGTTTCTATAAAGTTACCCATACCTGAGTAATAACCGGGGCCAACAGATACTACTTCGCCTTTAAGGTTTTTTTCTTTGCCCATATCAGGAACAATAATGCTCCCATGGACACTTTCTTCTTCTTCGATCGGTTTTACAATAACCGCGTTAAATAATGCTTTTACCATTACAAAAAGTTTTGTTTAAATTCGTTTTTAATATTTCTAAGTTCAATAATATAATCCTTAATACTAGTGTAAGAACCTTGCTTCATCTTACTATCAACAACTTTGTTAAGTGCTGCTTCAAGACTACGGCAATGTCCTACACAATGGTCATAAGGTGTACCACTATCTGGCATAATGGTTTTGTAAACAGAGTAATTATATTCATCAATTTGAATAAAATACTCTCCGAGGAGTGGATCCTTAATAAAATTCATAACTTTGTTTTTTTAGTACGCGGGAATATACGAAAGAATCTTCAGGACACCAACCCTAAAGAAAATTACTTAATAGTAATTGATTTTGGTTTTGATTCAAGTGCAAATGGAATACTAATTATAAGCAAACCATTTACCATTTCAGCATTAGCTTTAGCTAGATTGAATCTACGAGAGATTTTCCAACCTAAATTAAAATTGCTCTTTTTAATACCAGCATGGTAATAACGAACCCCATTTTCTTCAGGTTTGGGTTGTGGTTTTCCTTTATCATAGGAAAGTCTAAGGATGTCTCCTTCAATATTAATTTTTACATCCTTTTTATCGATACCTGTACAAGCTACTTCGAGTGTAAGGCCATTTTCATCTTCAAACACATCAATTGGATGTGTTACTGTAGGTCGACTTGGGGCTTCAAATTCCCCCTGTGAATCGAAAAAATTTCTGACGAGTACGTCAAATGGACTAGCAAAGTCCCTGTTTAATAGCAAATGTGTCATTTTGTTTTGTTTTGTGTCCCCTAAGGTGACGGTTAAATAATATAATAACTAGGTTGGTGTCCTAAGATCGCCAATAAATATACGTAATTTTTAGAAAATTACCAAATTAATCACCAGTAAATTCTCCTGGTCTTTTTTTGTCGTAGTAATCCCCTATTCCCTTATAACGTTCATCATAATCTTTTTTAATATCAGGTATTTGAACTAAATTAAACCATTCCTTTGAGTCTGGGTCTAGGATTATTTCAGAATTACTAAATTCTATGTGTTTATTTTTCCACCTTTCTAAAGCTACATCATCTGATATATAAGTCATACCAGTTGCCCCTGGGAAGGCTACAGGGTCATTGTATAATTTCCTTCCCCCGGATACACTACTAGTTTTTAATTTTTGATATTTATTTTTAAAGGTATCCTTAAGTATATCAAAAGTAACATCTTTTACTGTTGTTGTAACAGCTTCACTTAATATAAACTTACGCCATTTAGATTCGTTCATGCTAATAAATATTAATAATCTGCTTTTCGTACGACAAAATACATAGAGTCTATGTTTTCATCTTCAGAACGGAAGATAAGACGAAGCAAGCCCTCATCCACAAAACTCATTTGACATTCATCTGACGTTTTGTTGGCATTGAATATTTCTCTAAGCATTTCACTACTAAAGGGGATTTTATTATCCTCTCTAACATTATCTTCAAATTTAGCAGCAACATGGAATTCTACTTTATTAGAAAATTCCATACGCTCCCCAAATGTAAATTGAAGTATTGAATTACCGATAATATCTTGTGTTGGGTTTACTGTAACTAACTCATTTCCTTGGATGGCTCCAGCTGCTCTAATAAATGTTTGAAAATCCTCATTATCAAAAGTAGCTTGTGCTTGCCATTCAACATCTTCATTTACCTCACCTACTTTAGGTATCATAAGGGGGTCAGCAAGTGAATAATTAATAGTAGATTTAGCGTCTTGAATATTAAGTTTAGTAAGTATTGCTTTAGTTTTTTCAGCATCAAGTACTAGGTCACCTGACAGCACATTTAACAGTCTATTAAGTTGAGTTGTATTAAAAATAGCTAATGTGCCTTCAGTTGTGATAGGAAATTCCCAAGCAATTACCCTACCAATCATATCCTTAGTAGGAGCCATAAAGTCAATAGTTAAAGTACCCCCTTCAATTTGCCATTTAACAGATTCTACTTTACCCCCAAGATAATACTTAGAAATAACTGATTGTAATTTGTTTTTTGATATCATTAGAAATTAAAAAATTTATTTATATTTGGGTTTAAATTGAGGGTCCATCCTAAGTCACGATAAAAATTTTCTAACTTACTTTGCAGTATAGTTTCAAATGACTTTTTTCTATCGGCATAGTCCTCAAGGAATATACGAAACTTATCTGGCATATCAAAGGCTAGGAAGCCTATTTGTTCAATTTTGTAAGGATTGTCTTTTAAATAAACCCACTTAATTTTATCACCTTGTACTATTTCACTATGATTTTTGATGCCCCAAAAATTAAGCAAATCATTATATTTTACTGCTGCTTTAACATTAACGGGGGCCCCTTTTTTAAGTTCAGTCATTACCTCACCGGCTCTAGGTTTACGAACTACATACTCATTTAGGGTTTTTACTGAAGTGGGATTTCCTAATTTAGCTATATCTAAATCTTTAGACATAACATAATTTCTAAAATCTAGGACCAGTTTATCAATATGTTTTTGTTCAGCACCCTTTAGAATTTGTTCTAAAATATTATTAAAAAATTCTCCAAATATAGGAGGAAAGTTAGCCTTTTTAAACTCAAGCCCTTTAACATCAAGTGATTCTTTAGCTATACCCTCCTGTTTAGTTATCCATTGGGCATATCTACGAGTAGCTCTAAAATATGCAGAACGAATAACACACTCTGTTTTCATTTCAAGTCTATGTGTACCGACATTGAAGCAGTCCCTAGCCAACTCATCATAATGGGCAGTAATAATGTCCTGGTATTTAAGCGCGACTTGCTCAAGTAAATCGTCTTTTTCTTCATCTGTTTTGCTTTCAAAATCTGGGTGGAGGTGTAACAAAAGGGGTTCAGCGTTGAAATAGTTTGAGTCTGTGTCTACATAAGCACAGAAATTCTTATCCCCTTCATCACATATCCACCAAGGTGTTTCTTCTAAGTGTATCATAGCTCTACTTCTCCTCTAATTACTTTATTCATATGTCTGTTGGCACACAAGGCACTTTCTTGAATAATACGTTGTCCCGAAAGTGTGATTGCTTCACTAAGGATTACATTACCATATCTAAAACTACCAAGGGCAGTTGCACCATACAAGCTATTCAGCAAAATTTTCATTGTGTGTTGACGTTGATGCCAAAATGCACCTTTTTCTTTATCACCAGCCTTGTATGCTTTTTTCATATAGCCCTTATACTCTACCCTTTCATCAAACCATTTAGCAAGTATTGTTGACAAAACAGAAGGCTTATCAGTTCTAAACATCACTCCATTAGCTGATATTGCTAGATTATTGGTTACTATAGTTTCAATAATTTTACTACATTCAATATAGGTTTGCTTACG
>Ga0213867_1000165_pt1 | contig 30851 bp, 30 predicted proteins | sample PICome_12_FD_160120 | JGI IMG/M metagenome (GOLD analysis project Ga0213867, IMG submission 160120) | Coastal seawater microbial communities near Pivers Island, North Carolina, United States - PICO540 | ecosystem: Environmental > Aquatic > Marine > Coastal | place: USA: North Carolina... | reverse complement strand
TTATATCTATTAGAGTTAACCTAACATAGTATATTCTTTATAGTGTAACGGTACTAAATGGAGTTGCCAAGCCTTTTTTATAATTTGACTAATATCATTGATGTCTTTTATATTTACGCTGTTAATTCTTAATGTTTTATAATTATTTGTAAATATAATTTTTCCTATAAATTTTACCTTAATTTTTTTTAGTAAAAGAAAAAATTGAACCATCTTATTTTTATCAATTATTTTGTCAATAATAAAGGTCAGATTCAATTGTATTTTAAACATAATTGTACTTTTCAAAAAATTTGTTAATTCTGAAAAATAAAGGTCTATATCAGATGTTGTTACAGTAATGTTTATGTAATAAATTTTTTTATCGATCTTATCAGTCCTCCAACTGCAATTTGCACCAACAATCTTGTTCGGTACCTCAACTGCATCATCATAATCTTCAAATTCTATAATGTCAACTACATTACTATGAACAATTTTATTCAGATAAGCATTAAATTTCTTATGAATAAAAATTTTCTTGAAAGGATAATAATTCCAGTTTAAAGACGAAAAATTTAAATCAACATCTAATGGTAATTCATTATCAGATATTACTTGAACAGATTTTGAAGAATTATTTGTTATCCAATCTAAAAACTGTGTTTCATTATCGTTATTTGTTTTAATAATAATAAATTTATCATAATTGTTTGTGCCACTTAACGAACTTTCTATAATTTCACTAATATCTTTATCATAAACAATGTTTTTTTCTATTGCTGATACAAATTGTTGTTCAAATAAATTATATTCTAATTTTCTAGAAATTATATCATTACTTGTTGGCGATGGGAAACGTAGTTGATTATTAGCATCTATCTGGTTTTCTAAAAACTTGCAAAATCTATAATTAAAATCAAAAATTTTTTTCTTATAAGTAGAGTTGGCCACTAATAAGTTTAATGGTATGTTTTCTATTGTTTGCAACGGTAAATTAATTATTAATTCATTCAAGTTTCCTCCGTCGCAACTATAACAACTATTTCGTTAGTAAGAATATTATTGATAATTTGTTCCCGAATCATTTCTATATAGTTACTGCTCCAATCAACAAGACGTCTTTCGTTGGTAACTATACCAGCATTTTCTAGTGCTGCTTTTATTAGAGCTTCTTGAGCATTATTAGGACCACTATAAATTACTGCTTCCATTTTTTATCCTTTCATATATAAAAATATTTTGTGTTAATCTAAATGTTTCATTAAAGGCTTTTTCTGGTAACCGACCAGAATGGATAATATCCATTGGATATAAAATTAATCGATTAAACTTCATATCAATTCTAAGAGATGGTTCTTTATCACTGAAGTTTTTAAAAAAATCTGTACCTCCCGATATTTCTTCATCTTTATTAAAATACACTACACCAGCTACACCTTCACCGTCTTGATGATTTTGATAAGCCGAATATCCTACTACAGATTTTGTAGTAATAATACCGGTAGTAAATGGAAATTTAATTGGTTTATCTATTTTTGTATTCGGGTAATGAATATCAATTAAATTTTCTACAAACCTATGTAATGGCATTTCTATCGTAATTTCTGATCTATAACCAGGGTAACCAAACATAGAATGTACTTGTTTTCCAGGAAAAGCAGGTACAGTTAATATAAAATTTCTAACCGCAATTGGATCCTTATATAAATTATCAATTTGTAAAATTTTATGATGCAAAAAATCTAATGATTTTACTATTAAATTATTATTAATGTCAAAAATTGTATTATCACAAAGAGTAGGCAATTTTATTTCTGGAAAAGTCATATATAAATAACTCCAGTTAACATCCATTTATAGGCTACATTTTCATGCCGATAGCTTCCATGCAAGTTACTTACAGGAAATATATGCATCTTTCCTTTTTTAAAGTCCAACACATGACTTATCTGTAAGCCGGATAATTGCCATTTATCTCCTACTAAATCTAAACATATATCTAAATTTTCATTAACGTCAGTGAAATTTCCAGATTCTACATCTATTAATTTATCTATTTTTACAATTTTATTTTGTTCTACATCATGGAACAGATTATGTGTTTTTTTTATATAGAATCCAGAATCTGGCATATTTTTATTAAAATAAACAGTAGGGCTGCCATCATCGCAAGCTAAATTAGCTCTTGTGAAAACTTTATAATGATCACCGTAATGATTATCACTGTCAGTATGTGGAGGATGGGCTCCTTCTCTAACATGTTTTAACGTCCAATAAAATTTAGATAAACTAGGATAACCTAGTTTTTTAAATAATTCCTTGAAATCTGCCAAGTGATCATGTAATAATTGGGCATTATCTATAGTGTAGTGTCTGTTAGAATCTTGATATTCGAGATTTTCTTTATCTTCGATCACAGGGTTATATTCAATTGCATATTTTTCTTTGATAAAATTTACATCAAATTTTAAAAAATCGATGTTTTTGATAATTGACGTTTTATTTTCTGTTTTATTATATTTGCATTTATAATCAACAATAATTTCTTTAAATTTTCTGTTAAGAGTACCTCTTTCCCAAATCCTAATCTTTGCATAAATTTTTCTATCAGAGAAATAAGAAAATCCATTTATTTGAGCAGTATCAATTACAATACCTTTATTTCTTTCTAGTGATATTTCTTTTTCTATATCTAAACCAGTAAACCATTGCGTAGGAACATTTGGAAAATTTTTCTTTATCCAAGTGGAGTCTATTGTGGTATTTTTTATTTCCGGTAATGGATTTCCATTGATATCAGTAAATTCTAATAAAGGAAAGCCAAAAGTAAGATACTTACCCTTATCTTGTTCCCAAATAATGTTAGGATTGAATGGAACTATTGACCGTTGTTTACAACAAATTAATTTTGTTTTTTCTGTGAATCCTTCTAAAGGTATAATTATAGTTTTATAAGGAGAGTAATTAGTTTTTTCTGTGGTAAACCATGTAGGAAAAGAATCTATCTCTAGTGGAGATTGAGAAAATGCTGTAATTACTACGCCCTCTAATAAAAAATCATCTATGTTTAAAATGTTATGTGTTTGTAATAAAGGTTGTATATAATCAGTAAGGAAATCATTGCCTATGGGATTTTGTAAAGGCTTATCCTTTGCGCCAATCTCACTAAGTTTTTGCACAATGAAATTGTCTATATTGTCGATCGTTAACGGTTGAGAGTAATAATTATTCATTTAAAAATTGATCAATAAGATTATAAAAATTTAAATTTCTAATTTTATCAATCCTGGCAACATAGTTATCAAAGTTTTTTTGATAAAATGGATCAATAAAATTTACATCATGAAATAAATTTTTTATAAAAGTAAATTCTTGTCCTGTCAGTTGTTTTTTGCAATCGTTTAAAATTTTATCTTTAATGTTTGCGTTTAGAATACCAGGATGTGAATAACTCCTAGATAAATCCATATCAGTTGCAAAAGAATCAACAATACAAGGACGTAATTGATATTTTAATCTATGCTTTTTACAGAATTTTAGAAATTCGGGTAAGCCTGGAGCACTAAATGAACTAATCGTATTTAAGATTGTTAAATTAATATTATCATTTACAGTCATAAAATTTTTAAATAAATGGATGTTTTTTTCTACTAATTTCCATTTCGCAGGATATCTTGCATATTCAAAAAATTCAGCCGCTCCGTCTATGCTTAGGTTAATATAAGTTCTTTTAAATTTAGTAAAAGTATTTACAATATTCAAATTAAATATTGTTGCATTCGTGACAACATGTAAGGTTATATAACGTAAATCATTATGGTCGTAACTATTAATATGTTCCCAGAATTTTTTGTGTATCAACGGTTCACCACCGTATAACGTCAATTTTTTATCTATTTTTTTATTATTTAGGATAAAGTTATTTAAAATTTGTATCGATTCATCGAAATTAAAATTTTCAATTGGTAGTTTTCTTGCATTTTTTTGTAAATCACTAACTAAATCCACATCATCATTCCATTTATCACTTGCAGCCGATGAACACATTAGGCATTTTAGATTACAAATATTACTTAATTTTAATTGAAGCTCTGTGGGAAATCTTTTAGGCACAGTTATTATGCCTTTCCTTTTTATCTCTTCTACACGCATACTGTTCAATCCATTTTTTTCTTGGGCATGACAATATTTGCAGTTTGACAATACAGGCGCATCTGGATCAAGAAGAGTAGCTCTAATACTGTTCATTTCTTTTCCTTGCCAAAATTCTATCCAAGAATCATACTTATTAGGCGTAGTATCTCCAGAAACACAGCAAAGTTTAGATTTGAAATTTGGATTTATTTCGAGACTATAAAATGGAATTGGGCAATAAAATTTCATTTAAAAATCATAGTATAAGTTTACCCTAAGAACTAATTTTTCTTCAAACGTGAAATCAGCACTAGCATGGGTTTGATATGGATTAAATGTATATAAATCTCCTAAATTGAATTCTAAAATGCTTGGATTTGTAAATCCAAAAAAAGGATTAAACACAGCTTGGTCTACATTTGCACCAGTCTGGAAAAAAGTTTTTCTTTTATGGTCGTAAGATTTTAACATTCCACTAAAATATTTTTGATTTTGATCAGTTATCCAGCTGTCTTCAGATAGGTTAACTGGGTTAAAAAATTCATCCTCATATAAAACATTTAACGCACCGTTATTATAATAATATCCGCTGTTACCATTTACCAAAGTTGACAGATCAGTTTTTTTATACTGTAGCAAAGCCTCTTTTGTTTTAAAAAGTTTATCAAACTCTATACCTCCTAAAGTATATTGAAAATTTGCATGTTCTTTAAATGTGGTAAAAATTACGTTATCATTAAGAGACCATTCTCCTTGTTTTTTAATTGCAATAGGAAATAATAGAGTTTTCAAAATAAACCCAAAGTTTTTAATGTAATATAATGGACCATCAATATGGGGATAAGTTGGTTGGTTCATTATAAGTAGAGTAGGAGGAAGTGCTTTAATCTTTTGCCGGCTAATTCCAGTAAATTCTTCCTTTGCTAATTCCGTCCCTTTTGATACAAAATCTTTAAATTGTTTCGGCGTACCTTGCAAAGGTTTAGCATCTACAGATAACTCATTATAAAAATCTATAACATTTTGTTTCGCACTATCAGCTAAGACATCTTTATATAATTTATTAGGAGTATAACATTTACGTCTAATTTTTTCATATATAAGTTTTTTTTCATTCATTTATAATTTTACCTAGATTATCAATTATAAAATTTACAGGAACGTCTACAGATGCTAACTTTTCTGATTGGAGATTAATATTTCCTGCGTGTCCTAAACTAATAGGAGTGGTGGTGTTCCATAAACAAATACCATTAACACGTTTATCAAATGCAAACGCAGCATGCGGCACCATACTATCTATACTAACAAAACTATCTGCATTTTTTATTGCTGCAACAAGGCTTAATATATTTTCATTTTCAATATGAGCTACTCTATGCTTTTTAAATATCTCTGCATCGTAGTTATGTTGATCAGTAGAAACAATAATCACCCAATGCTTAGGAAAGTTTTTTAGTAAAGCATCAACTATCTCTTTTTTGTTTCGATATTCGCGACTGTCATGATATTCTTTTTTTACACCTGGTGCAGTACCACCTTCTAATTGTAAAATAATATACGGTCCTTCTATTGTTTCTTTTAATTTTTTGACGTAGTCTTGATTTTCTAATATTGTATAAACTTCATTAGGTATTTTATCTGGTTCCGCACTTATATCTAGATTGCATAGTTTTTCAAAACAATTAATAATATGTGTTTCATGATACCAATATTCACTGTAGTAAGGTTCTATATATGTAATGTTATCTACATAATCCTTTAATTTATAATCCATTATTTGATTAGGATCTGTATGGAGAGGTATGACATTTTGAACTGCTTTGTGATATAAAAAAAGTTCAATAAATGGTTGCGGACACATAATCGAAATTTTATTCTTATCTCGCTTTGCTAGTTTTGAAATCAAAGATGAGAATAAGATGCATTTACCTAAGCCACCTGCAATTATATATAAATTGGTTTTTTTAATAGTATTGGATATCATTTTAATTTTGGTCCTGTAAACCAGCATATTAAACCTAAACGATTACCACTTGTTATTTCTGTAACTTCGTGTTCTACAAATGTAGGAAAAATTAAAATACTTCCTACTTCTCTTTGGTGTTTAGGTTGTTGTATTTTATCAGCTATTCCAATTAATGTTTGTCCACCTTCATATTCTGATTCATCACTTAATTGTATTATTACAGTTAATTTTCTATCATAGAAATTATTATCCCAATGATTAGTATCATCATGTGGTTGAAACCAATCCCCAGGTCTATACCACATTAATTGTTTGCTCATAATGCCATAAGAAATATCTAAAAAGAAATTTTGATTGTTTGCTTCGTTAGCATAATGTGTTAATTTTTTATCCAACCAATCTATATTATCGTCTAGGAACATATGTTTCCTACTACGTTTTTCTCTAAAATATTTAAACCATTCGCTATTTTCATCTACTTGATCTTCAACAAAACAATCATTCTCATTCCAAAAATTTTTTATTTCAGTGCATTCTTGGACACTAAAAGCATTTCTATAAAAGACATAAGGTTTTCTTACATCGCTCATTTCTTCATAATTATGATCCTGTAGTACGTGTCTAGACGTTTGTAGCTGATATGGATCTGTTATCATAATATTCCTTAAATAAAAATTACAAAGCTATATCTTATATCTTGCGTGTTATTCAAAAATTTTACACCATGAAATCTAGATTTTAATTTTTTTTGTTGATTTCCCATAAAAATTAAGCCGTCGGCTGGACTTTTAAATAAATCTATATCTATTCCATTTTCTTTAATGTATAGACCTGGTTTAGTTGCCCATACTATAGAAATGTTTTTTGGATCATCATGATATTTTAATTGTTGATATTTATTAACATTAGGTATTTTACATTTGCTATAATATTTAAAAAAATTTATACCTAGTTCATTATTATAAATTTGTAAATCTAATTTTTTTATAATTTGATTTATAATATTTTTTTTAACTTCATCTGTGAATTTTTCTAAGGCATTAACCATATTAGGTTTAATATTAATTTCAGTATTTATAACATTTTTCATGAGTTGCCCTTTACATAGAAAAGCCTCTTCAACTTTTGTTGCTTTATCTCCGCAATAATTGTAATGTATTAATTCATAATTAAATAAAGAGGAAATTTTTCTTACTGGTATTTGTCCAAACAAAGTGGGCAATTGTTCTAATATAAATAAAACATTTTTATTATAATAATATGACCAACTCTTACTAATTAGATGTTGATAGTTGTTCATTTTGTCAGGAAATTAATTAAACTATATCTTGTCATTTTTCTGTTATAATTTTCTACTCTATGTAAGCAATGAGGAATTTCATTTTGTTGGCTTCCTGCTAAAATTACTGCAGAATTTAAAGAGTTGCAAACATTATGCATTTTAGCCTTGTGATGAATAATTAAGCCCTTATCATTTGATACAATATGTGTTAAAAGGCTTTGATCAGTATGTAATCCCATTTTAAATATTGGTATTTGATACCTTAATTGCCATATTTTAGGCCATTCTGGATATTTTACAAAGTAAAAATTTGTTTTTGTTGGTACGGAAGTTGATAAGGAAACATATAGATTGGCTAAAAAGTTTTGGTAAAATTCATTATATATCCTTAAAGATTTTAGATCGTAATCACTATAATCGACTGAAACGCAATATGAATGCTCTACTACTTCTAAATTTTCTAATGCTACTTGTCTAAAATTTAAATGAGTCTGATCTAGTTCACAAATTTCATAAATTACAAAATTATGGTTTTTTAAATGTTGATGTCTGTTCTTAAAATCATTATTTTTATCGTTGTATCCTAAAATTTTCGTTCTGATTTTTTGTCCGCGATCTACCATATAAAAGGTAGGTATAATATCAAAAATTTCATTTATTACAGAAATCAACGAATTAGGTAATTTGTAAGGCGTATATCCTTGTTTTAATAAAATATCTTTATCTAAATTTAGGTCCCACTGCATATAATACCAAAATTTTTTTTTCGCCTTCCAAAATTTTACTAACGTTATAACGGATAAAACTTGGAAAAATTGTCACAGTGCCTAATGTCAAAGTATTATCAGGTATCGGAACTGTATTCATATAACATCCATAACTTCCACCAGTATAATCAGTATAATTGTTTAATTCTACTATGATTGTTAATTTTTTATCAAAAGGTAACCCATCGAAAAACCAGTTGCAATCTTGATGCCATTGCCAAGAATCATGTTTTTTAAATTTAAGTAAATTAGCAAATTGTATATGAGTTACATTAAAAAGAAAATTAGTATTATTTGCATCTTCAACTAACGACCATATTGGTTTAATGATCCAGCTACTATCAATCTGCGAAAAATTATCCAAGATACTAATTTGCTGAAACACGCTTTCATCATCTCTGTAGGTTCTTAGTTGTGTGCCATATCTAGACAAGACAGTATTAACTATATTAGTACTGAAAAAATTTTGGTATTGTACAAACGGAGATTTTTTATAACTAACTAAATGATAACTTTTTTTTGAGCCAAAAATAGGTTCTTGCTGCTCATTCATAATGCAGGCCTATTTTGCTTACCTTCAATTTTCATAACTTTTTGTCCTGTTAGCATTTTAATTGCAGCTTTGAAATGCCCCATGTTATATGCATATTCATTCCAACAAGTTTGAGCAAATTCTTGTCCTTTTAAGAACATACAAGATCCTTGACAAAGCTGAATTACTGGACAATGGCTGCATTCAGATCTCCATGTCCAGTGTTGACTAGATTTAATCCTAGCTTCTTCTAAATTATCTAAATGTCCTGCTAAATGATCTCTTTCTAATCCAACATTTTGACAAGTTAGGACATTACCTTTAAGATCAACAGCAAGCTCGTCATCTCTGTCCATACCGCATTTTTGTCCAACTGTTTTCCAAGTTTTTTTATAGAGTAAAGTAGCAAAAAATTCATTTATTTTATCTACAGATGATATTATTTTCAGTAATGGTTTTGAACCTTCAGTGCAACCTTCGTATACACCATCTTCAAATTTTTGTAGATAGTCATAATTGAACATTCCAGTTTTTTCATTGAGCGCAGTTTTTATATCATAAGCTTCAACTACACCTTCTGCATTTAAAGGAACATTTGGATCCTCCATTCTGTTTTTAAACCATTCTACAGTTTTTTCGTAATCAGAGTTTTCTTTAGTCCACACTATACTAAAACTAAATCCTAACTTTTCTTCTTTACTTTTTTGGATTAGTTGTTTGACAAGAGCATATTTTTTTGGATTATCTAAAGGATCTGGTCCTCTTAGATGATATCCTGGACCATCATGACTCATAGCAATACTAAACTTATACTTTTCAAAAAAATCAACTTTTTCTTGTGTCAATAAACTGCCGTTTGTAACTATTGTAAAATCTAACTCTCCCCATTTTTCAACTAGCAAAGGTGTTAAAATTTTAATCTGATTCCAATAGAGTAAAGGTTCTCCTCCCCAAAACTCTACCGAATGGCATGTTTCATCAGGAAACCACGTATCTAGCTTATCTATAAAATTCTCTAAGTCCTCATTGTTACTTTTTACAGCCTCTGATACAAAACTACTCTGACTGCAATATTCGCATTTATAATTACATTTTAATCCTAATTGGATTTTTAGTCTACCTACTTCTCTAGTTTTTTTTCCTGGATTAAACAAAGGATGGATAGGATCTATCTCATGTGAATGATAGTAGTCCTTTACTGAATATACATAGGTATCGTTTATTTTTTCAATACCAATTGGATTTTTTTTATATACATCACTTCCATTCTCATCAACTAGTGTGCTTAGATGCGGTTTGTAATAAATCTTTTTACCATTTTCAAGGTGCAACGTATAAGTTAAATTTTCATTCATATTATATTGGATTGTTATTTTCGTAAAATGTTTCTAATTGGTTATTGGCATACAAAAAAGTGATATCTTTTCCAAAACTATAGCCTCTTAAAACTGTTGTCCTACTTGATTTTATTTTATTTTTTAGGTTTTTTAAGTCTGTGATCAAATCAACTCCTTTATTAGGACTAGAAGTTTGAGTAATCTTAACTTTTTTAAAGAGTATAAACGAGGCCATACTTTTCTAAATATTTTCTTTGTGAAAGATTATTTTCATTTAATGCATTTTTTTTGTCTACAAAATGTTCTATCAACTGATTTCCTTGTTCTATTGACATATTAGAAGTAATTCCTAGTTTTTGTAAATTTTCATTTCGATCTTTTCTGTTATAAAACTCAATGCCATCAATTATACATAACCAATTATATAAATTTAAAAATGTAACTTCGGGGCGATCTGCACGATAGAAGAAAGAATTATTAAACCATGTTGTTAGTCTGATAGATATGCTGTTATCATTATAGTCGTGTCGGTCAAAATAAAATTCTAAATCTTCAGCGTTATAAATTTCTATTTGATCGTTTTTATCTTTCCAAAAATCTGTATCATTCCTTTTCGTAATAAAGTGTAGGTAAACAAAATTTGCTAATTCATTCGAAGTATCATTCATTAAATTATTATATTGCAATCTCCTATCAAAAACAACTTCATCATCTAGATCTAACATATTCCATTCTTCTAGGCTTTCTAGGTCTAGATTTTCTTCATTATCTTCTAATGATCGTTGTTGTATTTCTCTAAAGATGCGTATGACTTCGTAAAGTTGAGTCACTAAAAATCCTAAACTTGTAGCTTCCATAGGTTCCAAAAAGCTTTGGCTTAATCCTAAAGCTATTACATTTCCAAACCATGGCTGATCTAGATATCCTGATTGAAATTTTATACATTTTAAAGGCGTAATTTTTTGTGAGAGATATTCTTCTATTTCAGCTATAGCTTCTTGTTCAGTGCAATATCTATCATCAAATACATAACCGCAACCTTTTCTATGTTGTAAAGGTATTTGCCACATCCATCCATACTTCATTGAAATAGCGTTTGTCCAAGCTTGATCAGATTGTTCATCAAGGATAAACGGTATTGCAGAATTTGTTGTTAGGTATTCGTAAGGTACATAAACAGGCCCTGTCATGCTTTCTATATTAGAATATTGAGACATAACTACTCTACTAAATCCTGAACAATCAAACACAAAATCAACGTCATGATATTCATAATCTAGATTATCTAATGTTTTAACAGTAATTAAGGTGGTAGTATTTTGGTCGACATCAATTTCCGTATCTATTACGTGTTTTTCATGATATAAAATACCTAAATTAATAGCTAACTCTTTAAAATAATTTGCAGTTTTTGCTGCATCAAAATGGAAACTAATCCCACTCATACCATCTCGGCTTAATTTTGGAAAAATTTCTTCTAACACTAAATTTGGTATCTTTTCTCCAAATGGAATAGCACCTTCTTTAAATTTATCATTTTGAAAAAGAAAATTATAATAGTCGTTTAATACTTGTTCATGGATAATTTCTTCTTCATTAATTTCGCTATCATTCTTATAAATTTCTTTTTCCTCTTCTGTCCGCTCTGGCCATATTATTTCATCAAGCTGGATAAGGCTTCCTGTAAATGGATGATAATAATTCTTATCGTCATTATTCCAATTGATAAAATTTACTCCTAATTTAATCGTAGCACCAGTTTTTTTAAAAAAATCATGCAAATCAATTTCACATATTTTAAAAAAATGTAACAGAATAGGTAGCCCACCTTCGCCTGTCCCTAAATTATCAACTTCTTGACTGGCAAAAACACTAATTTCAAAGTTTGGTAGATGTTTTTTCATCCAATAGGCGGTAAGCCATCCACTAAGACCTCCGCCTACAATTCCTATTTTTTCAATCTGCATATTAACCTTAAATTAAATCATTAAATGTTTGTTCGTTTTTTATATATCTATCAGTTCCCCATGTTTTTCCTCTAATATCTGGTTCTAAAAACACAGAATTGACTTCGTTTGTCCAAGGAAAAATAGGTTCATTGTAGTTGAATTTGATTAAAAAAACCACGTCATATTTATTTTTTTGAGAATTAGACAGAATAATTTCTTCTTTACCACTGATAATTACAACATCATTGTTTTCGCCTTGAACAAGGGTCATATCATTAAAAACTTGCAAATTTTTACTTCTATTTAGTTCATCTGAACCTTCCAATGTATTTTCTGACAAACTCTTTTGAGTTGACCAAACTGTATCACTTGTTCTGCCACAATGTAAGCAATAACTTTTATCTTCAAATTGAAATAAAAGCTTATTTGTAACTGCAGCAAACCAATTTTTTGCTTGATGATATGCATATCTAGATTGTTTTACAAAAGAACCAACAATTAAGCTTTTTTCATTTTCTGTTTTCTCAGTCGTAGAAATTATATGGCCGTTAATTTTTTCATAAGATAATTTTTCAACTTGAATGCTTGTGAGCACATCATTAGGATTTACGTCTATAATCAAATGGTTAATTTTTTTAAAAATATCTCTAACGGGGGCATAGTCTTTAATATAAAAGTAAGTTGGAAATGTAGAATTTTGATTATTTTTATTCCTAAAATTACCAGTAAAAGATTTTGTTTTTGTATTTTGATAACCAATTGTTTCGGCGGTATTTCTTTTTAAATTATTTTCTTCCCAGGAACTACCAAGCACATCGCTTCTATAATTATAGTAATTTTCAATAAAGGCTGCTATGTTTTCTGTTTCTATTCTGCTAAAGATATCTTTTTTTATTTCCATTTTAAAAATTATTATCTATAATTTGCTGTTTAAGTTGGGTAAAATTACATCCAACATCTCTATAAACATAATCACGTTTATGTTTTTCAAAATTAAATGAGTCAATAAAAATGTCAGGATCTATTATTGTACTATGTTGGATTAACCCTTTTTGATAATGTAAAGACAAATATTCCCAATTGCTATGTAACGAGTCTCCATAGATGTTTCCGCCTTTTAAACACAATTTTGAAGCTACATTCTCGTTATCTGTATAATCATATAAAATAGGTATTCTACCATTCCAGTCGTCAACATAGGTTGAATACTTCCTAAAATTTTCAAACGTATTATTACTTAAAAGACAATAAGTAAAATCTTCTAACTGCGTTAAAAAATTTAAATAATCATATTGTAGTTGGCATAAAAATAATGCTCTATAGGTTGAGTCAAATGTTAATAAACTATATATTTTATTTGCACTAGCTTGTGAAAAATGTGTTAAAAAACTTATATCGCTCATTAAAATAGGATTTAAATTATATTTTTCAAAATTAAATAGGATATAATTACTGTAAGGTAACGGAGATCTGTCTTCTTCTTCTATATTCCATGATTGATAATAAGAAACTATATGTTTTGGTCTATTACTATTAAAATTTTTTAATAAATTATAACCTTCTAACGTTTGTTCATTAGTTGTAAAATGTAGTAATTGCGTCGAATTTTGTAAATGATTTTTAAAACTAAAGCCGATATTTGTGTAATCTATATAATATCTATTATCATTCAATTCTGAAAAAGGTAAATCTTTTTGATATAAATGAGTAATAGGGTTTGTACTGCAATCTATTGTTTTATTACCCAGCAAAGATGCAAAATTTTCTAATCCTATGGTATCTATTACAAAATCAAAACTTTCGTTATTTATATTGGTAATAATATTTTCTTCACGATAGTCACTAAACCGACTTTCTTCCATCGTGACTGCTTGATTTTGAATATTTACAGATTGAATAGGATCATGTATAAAGACGCTGCTGTTTATTTTAGATTCTAACAGGGTGTTTAATCCCTGTATATCATGGTTCCATACTAACTTATCTGATAAATCATGCAAATTAGTATTACTATATGATGCTGTAAATTTGTAACTAAAGTATTGAACAACTTGCAAACCAGTCAAACTTAAACCCCAAAAACCTCTAGGTCCACCTATAGTATTCATTGTAGGGAAATAGTGTTTGGCTGGATCAAATAAAAATAAATTTGTAAGCAAGTCATGTTGATTTGAAAGCAAATAATTTACGTATAACTCTAATATTGTAGAAGCTTCTATATCCGGATGATCTCGTAAATCTCCTAATACTGTAGGAAAATCAAGATCTAGGGACTCTCTCCTCAAGTCTTTCCCAAGTAATTTTGTTTGGTATTCATTACTCATAAGGTTAATTGATGTAATGTTTGCTTCAGATGTCCTATAAAGTGGATTTTGATTAATATTATTGTATTGTAGAGCAAGCGAAAAAGTTGAATTAGTATTTTCAAGGTATTCTTTTTCTGTAATTCCACAAGATCTTAGTAATAAAATTAAAGATAAATTACCAGGCGGATTTTCAATACCGCAAGGAAAATGATTAACAAAATTTTCATTATTAGTAAAGATTCTAACTTCAATGTCTTTGAACATCTTTGTAAAAATCAAAGCTAACAGTTTACTTTCAATCGTATTACCAATAATACAAATTTTCTTCATACAAATTTATTTCCCGAACATGTCAATATCATATAATCTAAAGGTTGTTTTGCAGAGGTAATCGAATAAGATGTAAAGCTATCAAACACTGCTAAACTACCTGTTTTTGTAAAAAAAATATCATCTAATCTTTCTTCGTATCCGTCTGTATGATGAAGGATGACGTAACCACCAGTCTCTTCATTAACTTTATCATTTAAATTCATAATCCCTATTAGCTTTCTGTCAGTATAATTCTGATAAAAATGATTTTGTTCACATCTAATAGGTACCTGGCTTCCTTGAGAAAGATGTTCTGTTCTAACACTATCTACCAATCTTATATCATACCCCCAATTCAATTCATTTCCGCGAACAAAGTAATAAAAAGTATTATTTTCTATTTCACTTACATACCCTCCGCCATAATAATTTGTCGTAACGCCGATAGAATTTGTTCCGCTTCCATGTTTAGGCTGTGCATTGTTTATAATTTCTTTTGCATCATCGAGGTATTGAGCAAATGCGCCTGGAAATACTAAATGTGATTTAATCATATTTTCTCTTATTTAAATTTAGGTCCAATGATATGACAGTGTAAAACTTGACGGATACTTGCACTAGAAGCTTTTATTGAATAGGTAAGAAAACTAGGAAATATTATCACAGATCCTTTCTTTCCACTCACTACTTCATTTTCGATTTTAAAATGAATATCAGCGACGTTTCCGTTAACATCATCTCCATTAATAAAAGCGTAAACAACTAATTTTCTATCATTTGGCTCTGTAGAATATTTTAAAATATCTTCGTGCCAATCATAATAGTAGCCGTCTTTAAAATTTAATATCTCTAAATCTTTTTCTATACCCCAAATATTAAAACCAAAAATTCTAGCATTTGCATCCAATACATAATTCATTAGAATTTTTTCATATAATTCACTATCTTGTAAGGTACAAGTTTCGTATATAAAAAGATTATTTTTATTTTGGTAATTATCGAGTACAGAGTTTTTTTGATTGGTTAAGGTAATTGATTGATTAGATTGTAATTCTAAAATTCCATCACAATCCTTGTCAGAAAAAACATTATTATATAATGTGTAATGAGGTTTTTTTGTTTGAAAATTATCTATTATCATAAATCGCAATTATTATTGTTATCGTCTATTTTTTTGTTTAATTCCTTTATAGATTCTAGTAAAACAGGTATCATTTGTATATAACTCACTGCTTTATATTTTTTATCCTCAACATTGACATAATTGACCATTTCAGGAAATATTTCTTCAATTTCACTAGCTAAGAATCCAATTTGGTCTAGTGGCAAATCTTCATTTACAGTTCCTTCCATTAATTCTGCAACATTTAATCCTTCTTCATTATATTTAAAAATCACACTTTGAATCTGTGTTATTTTATCTAAAACGTTTGGTCCTAAATTATTTACGTCAGTTTTTAATCTTTCGTCGCTCCAGCATTTACATTTACATTTGCATTTGCATTTACATTTGCATTTACAAACACATTTACATTTGCAATCGCATTTGCATTTACACTTGCATTTACACTTGCATTTACATTTACATTTGCATTTACAGGCACACTTACATTTACAATTACAATTGGTGCTATATGTAATAGTTAATGTGCCGCCTGATGCACCTACTGATGTTTCAAACTTATAGATTTTCCTAGCAGTTGCTCCTTCCCAATCATCGTCACCTGTTTTCACTAGAGATATACTGTTTAATTTTGTTTTTTGATGATTAGTAGTGCCTGGAAATGTTGAGGTATTGATATCTTCACTACCAAGTTTTTCACCAGAATCAATTGGAAATTCGTTTTGATTTATTTTTATTGCCATAATGTACCATTCTTTTTTATTTATACTATTGCGATATCACCAGCCTACAACTAGAATCAATGTAAATTGATAAATCTGCATCAATTGATGTTGAATTATTTCCAGCACGGATGAATGTTTTATTTTTTTATGAATCGTCCATAACCTGTATAATTTAGCTTACATTATTGTATATCACCAGCCTACAACTAGAATCAATGTAAATTGATAAATCTGCATCAATTGATGTTGAATTATTTCCACTGTGTATAACACATTTATTCTTTATAAATCTTCCATACTGTGCATCAGTAAGCCCCCAACTACCGCCATACACAGTGTTGCCATCACATGCAGTAAATGAGGTTGGATAAGTTCCTATAATTCCACCTATTGTAGTATGGCTACCCATTGCTGCTAGATATGGAGTTGGTGTTGATCTTAATACTTTGTTTGATCCTATAAAAAAAGCCATAATTATTCCTTAAGAGCATTTCCATCTGATATTAAAGTTATCTCCGTTATTTGGAAAATCAACTCTACTAGTAACTGCTACAGCATTGCGCCAAAAACCTTCAAATTTTTTGTGCGTAACACAGTAAATACAATAAGCGTTACCAGTTACTGCTGAGCCTACAGTTGGTCCACAAGTATAAGACCATTTTGCACAACAACAAAAGCATCCGCTATCATAACACCTACAAGAGGCACATGCCCGATATAAGTTAACACCACAACAGTTACCTATATATGTATTAGTTCCAGCATTAATATAAACTGTATTAAGACCTTTACTCGTCTTGTACCAGTTACCAGTTAAATTGTGTTGAATGGTGCTCCATGGAATACCTGATGACGCTATCCATGTGGTATTATTTATTTTGAATGCCATTATATAACTTCTATAATATGAGTATGATGGTTACTGAAATTTTTAAAACCAATTTTTATTTCCATAATATCTCCTGGATCTAAATCTAATGCTCTAGCTTTGAAAGTTCCGAAACCTCCTACTACAGAAATTTTTTCTTTACCTACATATCCATTTTTACATGATATATAACAAGTGGTATCATAAGCATAAGTTACATCATTAACACCGTCGTGATTGTAAAGTTCTACCATATAATTACCTAATTCGTTTGGTTTTAAATATCCTGAACCGGTCACCTTAATCTTGGGTATAGGAAGGGTGTCATATCCTGCCAATAAAGCCGGGTTATTTTCAAATTGATCAACAGTAACATCGCCGCTAAATTTGAAATCTGGAATCATACTGGTGTTGCAGAATAAACTTGCATTGGTAAAAGAACTATCTTTTTCAAATAAAAATAAACTTAAAATGCGTTTTTTCCAAGTAAGAGCTTGCCAAATTTGCATATTATCTTGGACTCCTATTATCCTAGGATCTGTGTTAAATTGATTAAGATAATCATATCTATCCCAACTCATTTTTGTGCCCTTTGTTAAAACAAATTGATTATATGGTAACTGCCAATTCATGCCACTAAAATTAAAATCAAATGACCACAGCATACAATCTTCATATTCAAAACCAGTTTGAACACTATCTGCTGGATCAGCATCTAACCGATAATATTCTGGTGTTTGGAAATTATTTTTACTATTTCTGCTGAAAATGCCTGCTTGCGTTCTTTCAATCTGAGCTGCCCCTACAAATTTTAGCCATAATCCTTCAAATTCTGGTTTGATAAGTTCTCCTAAAACTACACTATATTTTTCACCAGTTTCTTGGTCAAATTCAAGTTCAACACGGTGTCTTGATAGTAAAGGATGTGATGCATCAGTTACTAATTCAAATATATTTGGATCAACACCTGGTATGAAATGAGGATCATTATTAACTACATCGATGAACATTCGTACTGTGAAAAGATTATCGTCAATATCAATAACATAATGTATGGGTGGTAAAAATACTTCGCGATATTGAAATTGTTGTTGCATTTTAAATTCCTAAGTTTTTCTCTAATTCTTGAATTCTATTATCCATTTGTTTTAAGGCTGCAAGTAGTATCACTGTAATTTTTTGGTAGTCTAGACTTAAAAATTCTGTTGATGCTTTCTTTTTTACTATTTCCGGGAAGTATTTTTCTACCTCCTGTGCAAGTAAACCTATTTCTATTTCTTCTTTTTTATTAAATAATTTTTTTGCTTCATCGGTCCAAGTGTATTTAACAGGATCAACATTACGCACAAAATCTAAGCCGATATCTATTTTTTCAAGTACATTTTTCAATCTGGCATCCGATGTGTACTCAGAAGTTACATCTCCTGTTGCATTCAGGTTTCTACAATAAATATCCTGAGTTAATTGAAGATCTCTACAATAAATATCTCTTGTTGCAGTAAAATCGCCGATATTTGCAGCAAAGGTAAAAGTTGTAGTGCCATCACTTTTTTTCACAATTATATCATTATTGGTATTACTTTCTAAATATAATCCTGCTTGGTTAGTATTTCCTGGTGCATTATATGTTGTATTCTGTAAACTATTTGTAAATAATTTTGGTATTGATGGTTCTGCTTGCAATTCAATAGTTATATTACCATCTACATCACTGATGGTATCTATATTGCTTCCGCCAAGAAATTGTATTGTTTGCCCGCCTGAAACTGCCCTGACAGTTGAATCGTCTCCCGTAATCCTCCAAACGCCGCTTCCGTCACCTACCGCTGTATTTGCAAACGTGATTGTTTTGTTTACATTATCAAATCCAATTCCAATTCCTGGACCAGGTATCCATGTTAATGGCTCATGTCCTGTTGCAACTAAATCAATTGATCCTTCAGTTTCCCATCTCCTGAAAGATGCCATGCTAATTTTTACATCACGATTTTCTAAATCAGTGATGCTAAATCCACTTTCTTCGTCAAACTTTAATGTTTTATTATCATCTACAACAGATTGCACAGCATCTACACTATCAACTGTATTGACATCAATACCAGCAAAAATAGTTAATGACCCGTTATTTGCACTCTGCGTATAAACATTCGTATCGCCTACTATAGATAATGTATCACCTGAACCTAATGATCGTAAAACGGAATCTGTTCCGGTAAAATTAAAACTAAATGTTACGTTTGAAATAGCATTATCAATATACAATTGGGTTATTGAATCGCTTGATAATAACAAACTTGAATTTGTTAGAGCCCTTCCTATTGTACCGTATTCTGATTGTGTTACCGTTAGCGTTCCATCTGCAGCTAAAAAATATTCTTCATTAACTATTAAATTTTGTTGTCCAAAAGCAATCTGTCCATTAACATAAACTTGGCCTTCGGTTAGAGTTTCAATATTTTCTTTTGCAATTCCAATATAATCATCGGCATTACTTATAGTAGTAGTAAAAGATGTTTTATAAACAACGACTTCGCCTGTCCCAGTAGCTTGATTTTTGTAAGCAATAAGAATTGAACTATTATCTAGATCAGCTGTCGCATGTGATTGATAATAGGGATTATCTACGACATCCGGTACCCCGAATTCAAGGCCAGTTTTTGATGAATTTAATTTACTACTAACAACAGAGCCATTACCAGTAGAGATATCTTTATAAACAAAAACTGTCCGTTGAGTATTCTTTACAAAGTTAAGTGTTAAATCGCTAATATTTCCGTTGTGGAAATCATCTACTGGATATGCTACAAATCCATTTCCTACAATATCTACAATAACATAGCTTCCTTTAGTATTAGCGGTATCTTTATAGGCAATAATTAATTTGTTTTCTTCCTGCACCACTGTTATTGCAATATTATCTTTTGATATCGATGGTTCGACCGAAAGCTTGTCATTTGTGTTAAGAGTTAGTATATTACCCGAGATGCTTGCTGATAATAATAAAGTTGGGCCTGCTGTAAGTTTATAGGCTAATATCATTAGATTTGAATTAGTATCGAAATCTAAAGATAGTTCACTGATGCTTACATTATCTATATCTTGCGGGGTCCCATAGGTAAACAAAAGATTAATATCAACTTCCCCTAAGAAAGCCTTAGCTTTATTGCTGTCACCTATATCAATATAAGTAATGAATATTCGATTTTGGGTAGGGTCAAAATGTGCAACAAGAGTAGTATTACCGGCTGTAGCATCGAAACTCACAGGCGTTTGCATGTTAAGTCCCAAACCTGCTATTTCAATAACACGAGCTGTGCCATTGTAAAAAACTACAAAACAATTTCTATTTGGAATATAGGTAGAATAAGTTTTATAGCCGGTAGAATCAATTTGTATAGGATTACCAACAGCAATAGTACCGTCATCTTTAAATTCTACAACAACAATTTTTGTTTCATTATTTGTTATATCATTGTAAGTAATAATAGCTTTTTCATTATTATCATATGCAATAAAAATATCTTGTTGATCGGTAGTGTTTTCAAATACTTCTTCGTTGCCAAGTGTTGCTGCTGTTTCAGCATAGGAAGCAGAAATAGCTTCAATCATTCCATCAGATCTTAGAGCTACAGTTTGCCCTTGTCTTATAAATGTATGTGCAGTAAATATCGGAGACAAATCTGTAATACCATAACCATCAAAGGTACTTGGTAAATTTATAATTTTATCAAACGATGTCTCAGGAAATAATTGTATGTGAGTAGCACTTAAAGCTCTACCTGCAACTCCAAACTCAGTAGGAGTGGTAGACAGTTGTCCATCAGCAGTTACATAATATATTTCATTTGGTGTTAAATTTGTTTGGGTTCTATCAACTGATCCTCTTAAATTTACTTTACCTTCTTCTCCAATTGCAGCATCATCGTCGGCAATTCCAATAAATTTGTTCGCATTTCCTCCAGCCGTAACTTCAGATGTAAAAATTGTAATGATGCCTTTGTTACTTAAATTAACGTCAGCGTATGCTACTACAGTTTTATTTTGGGATAGATCAAATATGGAATGGACGTAATCTACATCGTTGTTTGCACCATTAGCGAAAAGGAATTGATCTGTAAAAGCTATTGTATAATTATTTGAATCAACCGTGGCAAGCTTAATTTTACCAGTTGAATTTGCAGCATATGAAATAACAAATCTACTTTTCTCTTCATCGTAGGTTACTGCAGTTTCAGTAACTGTTCCAGAATCAAATTCAAAAGGAGAACCAAAACTAATAAGGCTTCCACTTAAACTACCTAAAACTGCATAACCTTTAGAAGAATTACCTCCATCAATATAGGCTATTAAAAATCTATCAAGAGCATCACTCCATGCAATACTGATTCCGGTTATTGGTCCGCTATTATCAGAAAAATCATAGTGTGGTCCAACACTAAAACTACTGCCGGTCGCATCTGTCCATATTAAATTAGCATAACCATATCCAGTTGCACCGTCTTGATAAGCTAAAAAAGAAAAATCATTGGCTACCACACCATCGCCTGGTAAATTACTAAGACTTACAATGTGATTATGTGTTTCTCCAGTATTGATACTTATTCCAGACAAATAACCCAATGTTACTGTATTTCCTGTTGCAGTTGCTAATCTTACAAAACCTCTATTTGATTCACCTTTATAAGAAATAACCAAAACATCTGCTAATTTGTCATACGTAATTGAATTGTAAATACCCTGAAAACCATTTGAAAATTCTACTGGTGTACCAAAATTTATTATTTTTGTGCTCGTGCTGTAAGTACCAACTACAACATAACCTTTATTAGAGTCATTAACATCTGTATATGCAATTGCAATTCTATCATTTGTTAAATACGTCACAGAAATATAATCAACTAAATCTTGGTAGAATAAATTCCGGTTTCCGTACTCAGCTAAATTATTTGCAATGTTTCCTAATCTTGCGTAACCATATCCAGTAGTAGACAAATTTTTGTAAGCAATTGCGTGGGTGTAATCACTGTCATTGTATGCTATTGCTATTCCGTATATTTCTTCTCCACCCGTATTGGCAAAATTTATAGGGACTGAGTTGCTACTAGGTGTTAAAATATCACCTCCTATAAATTCTCCTGTAGGTGTTATTTTATTATTTTGATCAGTTACAACTAAATCTCCTTTTGTTACAACTTCACTCGCCTCATAGAATTTTTGATTATCTCCAAGTGTTTCTTTTAGACTATAAGTTCCGTCGCCGTCTGATGTTAGAACTAAACCTGCATTTGCACTCGCACTTGTATCTACATCTGATAAACTTGTAAGGGAACCAGCTGTAAACGTTTGGAAGGAAAAGGAACCATCTCCGTCTGAAGCTAATACTTGGCCTATAGTTGATGTCGAATCAACGTCAATTAATCCTGTAAGTGTTGTACTAACACTTGCTGCCCATGTAAAGGTACCATTGCCGTTTGCATAAAGGATATTATCTTGGGCAGGAGCATTAGTAATTTCAAGTAGATCACTAACATTACCAGTAAATGCATCAGTGATTCCGTACCCTGATATAGTAGTAGGAATATTTGATAAACTTGTAAAATCTCCGTCGAAATGGGCTGCAGTTACCGCAGCTATTTGGGCGTCAACATAGGTTTTAGTCGTATAGTTTACATTATTATTTAGAACATCTATATTATCATTAGGTTGTACTGCTGATTCTGCTAAATTTCCTTGTGTATTTGTAGCTGCATCAGTTATTCCATATCCAGCAAGTGTAGTCGGAAGGTTCGACAAACTGCTAAACTGAGCATCAAATGCAGTAGCAGTAAGTTGGTATGGTGATAAATCTGGGCCTTCAATAGTTAGGTTGCCTTCACTATCACTATAAGTTGTTATGTTCCTTATTCCAGAAAATTTAATACTTTCTGTAATAGGCACTGAAATTATTGTACTGTCGTCAGCTGCAATTTTTATAGGAATGCTAGCAAAATCAACATCAATACGGATGTCATTAAGATTATCTCTTGTGAGGTTTATGCCCCAACCTTCTTTTAGCTGTATATCTGTTGGTAGAGATGTATCTACTGATGCTGCATAACTTGTAATAACATCGACACTATCAGCTACACTACTCCTAACTTCTACTTTTGTATTATACCCTAATACTAATTTTTCTCCAGTTGAAACAGCTCTCAAACTAGTTCTATTAGGTAATAATATATTCTTTAAGTAGTAAGCACCATTTATAACGATGTCAACCGTTATAATCAAATCAGTGACATTTGTCAAACTTAAACCTATGAGAGTATATCTTTCAAATGCAGTTGATTTGAGGACTTCTGTTAACTCTGTGCCTACATTTTTTACAACTCTATTACCAATTACTGCCATAAAAATTCCTATTACCAGTATTTATTTGTTAGCCATATGCTAACATCTGTAAAAATATATCATCCTCTACAAATTCGATTGCATTTTCAGAGAAATTTACTCTAAGAAACGCTCCTCCAAAATTATTATAGGAAGAAGGAGTGTCAATCATTGCTCTAAAATTAGTTACACCATCTACAGCATTTCCTGTAATTTGGGTATTTAATTTGTTAACTAATTGTTGATAGCTAATTGCGTAAAGACGTTCGTTCGCAAAATCTCTAACCATGAATTCATCACCTGATGAAATATCAGGTAGTAAATTTGTTTCTGTGACGTCATCTAAATTTGCAATAATTTTGTCATTGATACCTAATGTGACAATTGGTCCAGTTTCGCTTGAGATCCTTTCAATACCACCATCTGGAGTAAAATCATTTGGTAAATCTGCTCTAATTAGTTCTGGACTAAATTTACGTAATTCAAATGTATTAGGAGCGGTTTCAATTGCACCTAGGAAGGTTGTCTGTAGTGCATTGGTTTCTGATTCAGTTGCTGTGCTTTGGTTTATTACTGCATCAACCGTTAAAGTAACTGCTATATCGGTTTTACCTGAACCTGTAGCATCGCCTGATATATTGATATTTTGGTTTTCTTGTAGGTATGTGTTAGTATCTATTGTAATTATAGCATTTTGTCTTACTAAAAAACCATCAGTAGTAAAATCCGATTCTCTTAAAGAATCTCCTGACAACAATAATTGAAATTTGTATGCCGTGTTAGCTGGATTTTGTTGGAACGCAACTCTTTCTAAAACGACATAAGTAGAACCTTGATATACAAGTATATCTCCTTTATAATAACCTTCGTAGCTAGTCGGGTCATATTCTCCTACCCAGTCAAAGCCTTGGACTAACAGTTCCCAAGAACTGTTAATACTTCCGTCTGCATTTACAGGAATATTCGTTGTAGTTTCTGCAGTAACTACATAGGTAGAACCATGGAACACAACAGTGTCACTAAGTTCATAAATTGTATTTGCAGTCCATTGTCCTTTTGGATCTAACCTTCCATCTAATCTATCAAATTTGTCAGGATTAGTTTCTGGATTTTCTCCTGGTGAAACTACATCAACAGCTAACCAAAGTGTTCCATCGTAGGTAACCATATCACCAGGATCTAGATTTTGTGTGCTATTAAAATCAGGTACATAATTTCCAAATCCTTTTGCTAAAATTTGCCAATAACCTGCATCGTTGTTATAATCAACTAAAGGATTAGGTCTACCAGTAGGTACTTCTGTAAGGGCTATGAATGTGTTCGGCCCATATTTTACAATTTGGTTTTCATAATAAATCAAATCAGATGTGCTATTAGGTCCTCCGTCACTCCATTGTCCCACAAATTGGACACCAGTAGTTATCTGTAAAAAAGATGCTTGCCCATTTACAGTAGGAGGTCTATTACCAGTGTCACTATCGTCTACCACAACTGATGTTGCTGTTACTACATAAAGAGATCCACCATATGTAACAGCATCAAAAAATTCTAAAGTGCTTCCATTAAGGGTAGAAAATTCTCCCTTAAATACCATTCGCACCCTACCAAGGTTTAAAGTTGCCATGTTATATTCCGTCGCTTAATACAAATTCTCCATTATTATTAATGAAAGCATTGTTTTCTGTAAATGTATCCACATGAGTTAATATTAAATCACCGTCGTTATCTATACTTAAATCAATAATTACACCTAATAAATCACCCCCACCAGGAGGAGCAGATGAATCTGCTCCTGGTATCCATTCATATCCATTCCATTTCAGGACATCACCAACTTCTACTGAACTATCGTATGCAACATCAAATAAATCATTAAGGCCTCTTGCTGTACTATCTGCATCAGGTACCCATTGGGTTCCATTCCAAGTTAATGTGTCACCTATTTGTACATCAGCTTCATTATATGATACATCAGTTAATTCATTTAAATTAGTTGCGCCTCCAGTACCTCCGCCAGTTGCAGATAATGTGATAGTTTGATATGGAGATCCATTAGGATCTAACGCAATATTAATTCCTGCACCAGCAACAAATTCGACTACATCTAAACCAGTTGCAACTAAATCTTGTGACCCAGCTGATTTCCAAGTTTTGAATGTAGAATTCATTTGGACTTTTACAATACCAGATCCTAAGTCAACTACATCAAATCCGCTATCAGTATCAAACCTTATTGCTGTAACATCAGTTGTATTACTTAGGAGAGTATTATTAGTATCGACTACACCAACTGATAACGGAGTTGGCTTGTCTGTTAGATCATTATAACTGCCACTAAACAATGTAGGTAGATTTGTTAAGTCATTATAATCACCACTAAACAGAGTTGGTTTATCTGTTAGATCATTATAGCTGCCACTAAACAATGTAGGTAGATTTGTTAAGTCATTATAATCACCACTAAACAGAGTTGGTTTATCTGTTAGATCATTATAGCTGCCACTAAATGCATTTGAAATTAGTTGATAAACACTAAGGTCGGGAGCGTTTATTAAATTGTTATAATCTCCGTCAAAAACAGTTTGATCTACAAACTCTAAACCACTGGCATCTTGCTTAACTTTTACAAAGTATCCTTCTGATCCAAGATAGGTTGATGGTGTATCAAATAATTGTCTAAAAATAGTAGCGCCACCGCCACCGCCGCCACCTAAAGGAATACCACCTGGGGTAATTCCATCAGATAGTCTTAGTTCTCCTGTATCAGGATTAAAGAAGATATTTCCAACTTCACCTATAAAAGTATTAATAGTGGTCTTGTTAACAAGACCGGCTTTAATTTTCCTAATGCCTGCCAATTAATTCTCCTTAGGCAATTTCGTCTTCTTCTGGCTCGTCTAGAAGTTGTGCTGATACAATAGTTGGTTTACCTTGCTCTGCTTTTTTAAGTTCTAATTCTTGTTGTTGGGGACTTACAAACACAGGAGGTGCATCATCTGCTTCAGGCTCATCCTGTGCTCCTGGCATGTCTATTTCAGGATCGCCGTCACCGTTTATTTTAATGTTAATAGGTACATTTATTGTAAATTCTCTTGCTCTCATACTTTAACCTTTTTTAATATTTATCAGTGTTCTTGCCAGGTAAGACTTCCTACCGCATCATCGTTATTAGTTGTTGCCTGTGCAGCTAAAACAAAAATATCACTCGTGCCATCTAAAAACCTACCAATTTGTTGTGAAAAATCAACATCTTGATTACTAATACTAGCAGTTCCTCCCTTATTACCGCCAACAAATATACCACTATCGATAATGGTTCCTCCGGTTAATGCTGTCGCTGTGATGTCATATTCAACATTGCTATCTGCACCTGCGCTTGTCCACACTGCTCCTGTCAATGTTGGATTTACTATTAATAGATATTTAAATGCTGCTTGTTGTAGGCCTAATAAATCATACTTTGTCGGTACAACTACACTATCAAGTCTTGTAGATTTTAATCTAATTGCCACTAATGGTCTTGCAACAGTGCTTGACAATCCTTTACCACTTAATGCTGTGCTTGCAGTCCTTGTAGTGCTGCGATTAATATACCCGCCTTCACTCATTACAGTTGTACAAATTGCCCGCATATTAGCTGCAGCTCCTGTTGACCTTATTTCATATCTACAGGGTAATGTAGCTGTTGTCATATAAACTTTATCAAATAAGTTAGCATGATGGAATATGTGACACACAATAAATTGACCATTTAAAACAAATCCAACTCGCACACTTCCAACACCTAACCATTCTATATCACACCACCATATTTGCGTTTTTGTTTCGTCTAGTGTAATGCCTGACAGATTATATTGCCCCAGTGTGCCATTTAGTCTATCAACATTCCATGCAGATTGATACACCCTTTCACTTGTATCATCTACAATACCTTCGGTATATTTCCGTATTACAAAATAAAGACCATTTTCGTCTTGCTCAAAATAAATTCCGTTTTGAGCTCCAAAATATCCTACACGTTGCTGTAAACCTGTTTGCCTTGCTGCCATTGCAAAAGTCATTAAAACTAATAAACCTTTTCCAGGTTGATAAGAAAAAACAGTTTTTGTTTCTCTTATACTTGCGTCTCCAGTTGAAGATACAGTCATTAGCATAGAACTTTCATTAGGTAAGTGGGTGCTAGTTGCAGTTCCTGTATCTTGTTGATCCCATTTAAAAGAATTATCTCCATAACGCATTGCGCTATCAAATAAAGTAAATGGCGAACTAATCCGTAAACGACCAAAAGCATCAGAACTACCGCTAATGTTACCAGTGTAGTTAAAACTAACACCTCCTACATTATTAACCCTAAGCACAGGCTCCCCTGAAGCACTGTATTCCATAGCTTTATGGAGATCCCAAAGATTACTTTCATTAGGATGAATATAATTTGTGCTGTTGTTTTGATCTCGTTGATAAGGATTCATTGAGCCCAAGGTCTCCCTGGTAGTAGTCCGCCTGTATTTGGATTGTCAATTAATACATTTGTATTGGTGTTTGTATCAAAATCCCATTGTGTAGGTAATTGTGTGATATCTGCTGTTGTATCTGTATATCTTCCCTGTTGAACTGAATTCCTTGCTATTCTATCTTGCTCTGCAAGTGCAAGTTTAGCTTTTTGTCTTTTTTCTTTATCTGCTACTCCATTCGTAGATAAAGTAGAAATTCCGTTTGCTGCCATTATGACCACCCCCTAGGATCTTTTACCCTTAAATCATCAACATGTTTTGGTCCATTTAATCCTCCGCCTGCATCAGTTGTTACACTGTCTACATTGGTAACAATTTCATTAGGCGTGTTCGCATATGGTCCATCGCTTGGATTTTGCAACATTGCAAAAATTTGTTTGAATCTACTTGTTTGCTCACCTGGCTCGTTAGGTACAGCGTCTACTGCTGAGGTAGTAGTTCCTGCATTATCTATTATATCCAGCACAGCTCTAATAATATCTGTTGTTGTCATTGTCAATCCTAATAATTTATATCGTCGTAGTCTGGGCTATCGTCAGTCCACTTGAGCTTTATTACTTCCTCTTTTTCCATATCCTTAAATCGTCTATAGAACATTTCAATTTCTCCTTCTAGCTCCTGTCCAGTAGGTAAACTGTCTACATCATACCATTTTGAAAATTCTTTTTCTTTAGTGTCAGGATATTTTTTCATATATTCTTGTTTTAGCGAAGCAGGTATTTTAAATTGTATCTTGTTCGCTCCACCAAATAAATTTACCATATCATAACCATCTGACATTAAATTTATCTCTTCCGGAAAGTCTTCATACTGTTGCTCGTTAAAGTCGACTCCATACTTGGTAGCATTTATAAGCGCCATTTTAGATTGCTTACCCCATTGATCAAAGCCAGTGCCCTTTGCGATTGTCAACTTTGTGTTCAGCATATTTTGCGCTACAACACAGGCTCCCCAGATGCGTATGCCTACTGCCCATGCATTCTTGCCATCTATATCTTCGTGTAATGTAAAGAAAGTTCCAAATACTACATGAGGATTAGATACTTCACTAAGCGGTACATCCCACTCCATAGGCTTTGCTCCATACTCTTTATTGTAAACCATGTCCACAACTTTGAATGCGCCTGTATGGAAAAACACTGCTTGTATAGGTTCATATGGATGTATTATTTCTTGGCCTTTCCTGTCTACAGCACCGTCATAACCCATATCTCTAAATAACTTATTCCACTTGTTTGTATCTTTAGGCTGTGCAGGTTTGTCAAATAATTTAAAACGCACTACTTCATCATTATAGTTAGGAGGAGCATCGCCTTCGTCCTGTGCTTTCTGCTCCATGCGCTTTAGTTCCATAGTGTACTGTTTGATAGGAATAAGATTACTGTCATTTACAGTTCCGGAAAGGGCAAAGAAGGCCATGCGTGTAGCATTCCAAAACATACCTCCTGGAGTCCGTATTCGTGCTGCTGACTTTGCACTATCCAGTAGTCCTTTGGCCATTTCCCAACTCAGCACTTGGCTGTGACCTTTAGAGTGGAAATGATCTACAAGTTTTTTCGCTACTATTTCTAAATCTTTGTCTATTTGATCACTGCCATATTTTTCTAAATCAAGCATGTTACCTGTTGCTCGGATAATATATACAGCAGGCTGTTCACCGGCAAACGGAACTTCAAAAACCCGTCTATTGGGGTCTGCACCTTTTCGCCACATCTCAGGTAATGGATAGGTGTATATACCATTAGGTGTATTATACTTGCTTTTTGGATTTATTCCTATCTTAAACCCACTTGTGTTTCTGCCTTTAGCAACCGATGTCTTACTTGTTACACCTCTACCTACATCCATAGTGTAACTGATGTAAATATCAGGATCATCCTTATGCTTTTCAAGTGCATCATACAAACTTATTTTAGGATTTTGTTCCGGGTTACGTCTTGCTTCGTCTATTTTAAATTCTCTAAATCTCATAGCTTCTCACATCAATATAATTTGGCCTTTAATGCTGTCTTCAAACGCAGGAAACAGTTCTTCATTCAATTGGTCTTGTAAGTCTTCTATGTAACCTTCTAGGATACTTTTATCCATATCAGTTAGCTCTTGCTCATTGCGTGGGTTAGGTGCTTTGGTTACGTTTTCAATATCAAGTGTGTCAGGCGCTCGTAATTGTACTGCTCCTCTGTTGAGATACTGTGCCCACATTTCATATATGCCTTCGTATCTGTCTCTCACAACACCTTTCCTTGCGCTACCTGTAGTCATTATCTTTTGCAACCCGTAGTCAGCCCATTTAGCTTGCTTGTCATCTAACATCTTGTTAGGATTCTTAGGATTGTGCTGTAGGTCAACACCAAAGTTACCAAATATACTATGTAGTCCTTCAAACACTGCGGTTACAATTGCTGAGTAAGCAGGATTCTCTTCTCCGTTTGTCATCCTGCTGCCATGACCTAGTCTGTGTAACAACATCCATCCACTAACAGCTATCCAATTATCTGCTGCATTACCTAGGAAGAACACAACAGTTTTATCTTTGTGCTGCGGAGTCCTTGTCATTGTTTCTGCATCTATCACACCCATCTCAACTAACTGATCAAAGCCTTCTTCAAACTCTTGGAATAGGTCGTCTACTGTTACAACACCTCTTTCAATAATTTCCGGATTGTATGTAGCTTCTCCTGATAC